>Ga0115572_10004711_pt1 | contig 10580 bp, 8 predicted proteins | sample COGITO_mtgs_1206_FD_88681 | JGI IMG/M metagenome (GOLD analysis project Ga0115572, IMG submission 88681) | Pelagic marine microbial communities from North Sea - COGITO_mtgs_120607 | ecosystem: Environmental > Aquatic > Marine > Epipelagic | place: Germany:Helgoland, sampling site Kabeltonne... | reverse complement strand
TTCGTTCAGCTCCTTCCACTGGTCCACGTCGTCCTTACCCTCCGCCATCGCGCCGTGAAAAGTGTGAAGGTGATGATGCAAAGGTGGTGACAAATCTTATTGGAAAATTTTAAACTTTAGTTACTGGAGCGCCGAGATGGACTGCGCCGCCGCCGCCGCCAGCTTGGCGTGGTTCTCGTCGAGTACCACGCCTTGGGGGGGAACTTCTCCCCAGTGCATCTTGAAGATCTGGACGCTCATCTTGGGGATTTGGATCATGAGCTGGTCGTTGTCCTGCTGGATGATGCCCCGCTGCTTGTTGCCGCTGTTCTCCCACCCGCCAAACTCCGCGCTCTGCGAGTTGTAAACCTCCTCGAACCCGGCGCAATTCTCCCACGGGTTTCCGATGGCGATGCCGTACAGACCATCCGCGTCCCACTGCCCGTCACCCGCGTTCACGACGACGATCATGCGCTCCTTCTCGCCAGTCTCCGGGTCCTCGTGGTACCTCTCGCACGCCAGGATGCCGTTGTTGTCGTCGCGGTGCGTTCGGGTGTAGTTGCCCATGGTGAGCGCCTTGTGGCTGACCCGAACCTCGTTCGCAGCCTTGACGTGGGCCATGCCTTGCTTGGCGTACAACGCCCCGTTGTCGACGCCCTTCTCGGCGATCATGTTGAGCAAACCCCAGTCGAACTTTTCGTCATCGCCGGTGTGCCAGTGACCGTCCTGGTGAACCTCGGTGCCCATGAACATCATCGGCAAGCCTTGGCCGGCGCACATCACGCCCCACCACAGCCTCGCGCTGGCCCTCGCGCGCCACTCGCCACGGCCGCCGAACCTACTGACCCAATGCCCGAGGTCGTGGCTGTGCCCGGGTCTTTTACCGCACTGGTCGTGCGAGCCCAGGAGGTACTTGACGCACTGCGCGTTGCCCCCGTAGCCACCCTTCAGCCGGACCATGTACTCGAGCTGGTCAAAGTTGCCGTTGTACTGCCACGTCATATCCGCCGCGTCGTCGCACCCGGATAGAAGCCACACGCTGTCCGCGCCGAGGTCGTGGACGACGAAGGCACCCTCCGGGTTGTGCTCGGCGACGACGAACCTGTCGGGGTAGTTCTCCCGGCAGCGCCTAGTCACCTCGGTGCACAGGTCTGGGGACATGGAGTGCGCGGAATCGATCCGGATGCCGTCGACGTTGTACTCGCCGAGCCACGTGTCCACGACGCCGGCGAGGTAACTCTTCACCTCGCCCTTCCAGAACGCGAACCCTTGGCCCCAGCCCGTGTCGCCCGAGCGCTCGAAATAGATCCCTCCGTTCTCGTCGGGGCCCCAACCGTCGTACTCCCACAAAGAGTTTCCGTTGGCGGCGCCGTGGTGGAGGGCGACGTCCACGAAGACGGCGATGCCGCGTTTGTGCGCGGCGTCGATGAAATCGGCAAAGTCATCCGGTGACCCGTACGGTCCGTGGACGTTGTGCATCATCCTCGGGTTGTACCCCCACGCTCCGCCAAACTCGGTGGTGGGCAAGAGCTGGATGGCGGTGAAGCCCATGGACGCGATGTGGTCGAGCTTGCGAACGAGCGCGACGAAGGTCCCGGGGTCGGTTCCAAGGCTCGGGTCGTTGCGGCCGGTGAACGTGCCGCCGTGGAGCTGGTAGATGACGTCCTCCTCCTTCGGCCTGCGTTGAAACGGCGACCACGCGAACCGCGTCGGGTCCCAGATGTAGCACACGTCCGTCTCAAACTCAGCCTCCCGGGCGTACGGGTCACGCCGTGTGAACACGTGCCCGCCCGGCATGGATACCTCGTAGTTGTACCTCCACCCGTGTCCAACCTGCTGAACCTCGAGCCGCCAGTTCCCGTCGTCGCCGCGGGTCATCGGATACCGGGTGGGTTCGGGTAAGGGCGCGTCCCTGTCGAAGGGCCTCAGGGGATCGGGCGCGCCGCCGTAGATGCACAGAGTCATCTCCTCGGCGTGGGGCGCCCAGACGCCGAAGTGGGTGCCGATGGACGTCACGTTGGCGCCCAGCCGGGACCGCGCGATGGAATCCGGGTGCTCCGCGGAGGCTTGCGCGGCGGCGGCCTGTCCCGCCGGGGTGGCGGCGACGACGGCTGCATCGGCAGCCTCCGTCGCGGACGCCTGCGCGATGAGGTCGTCGGCGCTGAGCTCGAACTTGCCGATCTTGGGTCCCGGCGGCGGCGGGGCCTTGCCCTCCTCGCCGACGCTGACGGGTCCCCCGACGTTGGTCTTCCTCGCCTGCGCCAAGATGGCGTCGCGGATGCCGCTGCTGGTGTTGTTCTCCTCGGAAAGTTTCTCCTCAACCTTGGCGCGCGCGATCGCCGCGTTGGGGTCCTCGGCGGCGGGCTCCGCGGGAGCGGCGCCAAGGTCGGTGGGGGTCCAATTGGGCACGTTCTCGGGGGCGATCCCGGGAGCAGCGGGAGCCGCCGGAGCCGCCGGGGTCGCGGCGGGCGCGGGCGTGGCGGGCTGCATGCCGGGAGGAGGGGGAGGCGGCGGCGGGACACCCCTCGGCGTCTCGGGCGCGGGCGCCTCGTTAGGCACGGCAAAGCCGGACTGGTCGAGGGGTGCACCCTGCTGCGCGGCGGCCGCGAGCTTCTCGCTCTTCTCGGCAGCCTCGTAGGCGTCAGCCGCCTCCGCCAGTTTCGCGGCGGCTGCTGCGTACGCGGCGGCTGCGGCGTCAGCCTCCGCCTGCGCCGCGGCTTCCGCCTCCACCTGTTCGGCGGCGGCGGCGGCAGCCTTGGCGCGCGCGGCCTCGAGCTGCGCCTCGAGCTGGCGTTCCTCCTCGGCGGCGGCGGCCACTTCCGCGGCTTTCTGCTTCTTATCCTGGAGGTTCTTCGTGGCAGCCGCGAGTCTCTCGGCGGCGGCTGCGGCTTCGGAGTCCTCGAACGCGACGGGGGGAGCGACGCCGGCGACCGCGGCGGCGGGGTCCATCCCCGCGGCGACGGCCTCCTGTGCGGCCCTCTCTTGGGCCTCCACGAGCGCGGCTTGCTCGGCGGCGAGCGCTCGGACTTGCTCAGCCTTCTCGGCGGCGACGGCTCGGGCGCGTTCTTCGCGTTTCTGCGCGAAGAAGGCTTCGCGCTTGGCTGCCTGGTCGGCGGCGTGGTTGGGGTCGTTGATGTTCTCGATGACTTCCTGGTTCTTCGCGGCGAAGGCTTCGTACTCGGCCTCGGCGGCGGCTGCTTCCGCCGAGGCTTGGGCTCTGGCTGCCGCCTCGGGATCGACAGCGGCGGGCGCGGCGGGCTCGGCGGCTGTTTTGGGCTTGGCGTCGTCCTCGGGTCCCTCCTCGGGCCTCTTACCGCCGTTGTACAGGATGAACATCTCGGTGCCGAGCTCCGAGCGCATGAGGCGGTCGATGAGGTCGCTCTTGCTTCCGGAGGTCTTGACCCCTTTGATCTTGCACATCGGCTTGAGCTCGGTGATCGTGCTGGCGCGGAGCTCGTCGCGTCGCGTGCACACGCGCTCGTACTCCTCCCCGCCCTCCTCGTCGAACTCCCCGACGGCGGCGATGCGCGGACCCATCAAACCCGCGGCGACGACGCGCGAGCGGGACGTAATCGTCGCGCTCGACGCTTTTCCGTCGTTCCGCCCGTGAGTCGGATGCCCGCCGGCGCCGCTTCGGGGAACGCGGGCGGTGTGCGAGGGTTTGCGCGCGCCGCCCGCCTTGAAGGGGCGGGCGATCGCGGTAACACCCGCGATCCTCGCGATTGGCACCGACATCGCGCTGGAATTCGATCCACTCGGCGTCGCGGCCGTACAATGCGCGGCGTTCGCGAACCTCCTTTTCGCGGATTCAAGGCTGAGTCATATTTTCGCGGTTTTTCTGTTATATGGTAATTCTGACTCAGAAACCACGGTCTAAAAGTAAAATCGACGATACCCTAAACCATCTCTGCAGTGCCAATGATTGCGCTTTTGCAGCAAGTCGAGATTTGCAGTCGCCTCCAAAACATGGAATCGCATGGCACGCGCTGGTCACAACTTTGAGCACCTAGGATGGACGAGTTCGTCGAGGCTCCACCCGCGCCGCCCCCCGCGGCCGCGGACGAGGACTTCTTCGCGGCCGCGCCCGCGCCACCCGCGGAGGCGGCTCCCGCGGAGACTTTCGAGGCTGACCCCACGCCCGCGCCCATGCCCCCCAGCGCCAGCCAAGGGTCCGGGATGGATGAATTCTTTCAATCCTCCGAGGCGCCCCCCAGTGCGCCTCAGTCGCTCCCGTCGGATCCGGATCTGTTCAGCGAGCCCGCGCCCGCGCCGCCGCCCGTGGCTGCCGAGGAGGAGTTCTTCTCATCGGCGCCCGCCCCGATGCCGGCGGAGACCTTCGCGGTGAGCGAGACCACCGCGGCGTGGAAGGCGGAGGCGGCCGCGGCGATCGCGGAGAAGGAGTCCGCGGAGACGCGCGAGCTGCAGAACATAAGGGAAGAGGCCAAGGCGGAGAGGGACCTGATGTACTCGCAGCGCGAGAAGCAGCTCGCGGCGGCGCACAAGGCTAACCGCGAGCGTGAGGTGCAGGCCCAGACCGACTACAAGGGCCAGGGCTGGGACGGCGTCAACGCGCTCATCTCGGGCGAGGGCAAGACCTCCTCCGACCTCGGACGGATGCGCCAGATCCTCACCCGTTTGAAGCACGCCAAGCCGGCGTCCTCGGCGAGTGGGATGTTCTCCAGTTGATCGGGAAAACTTAGAAGGGGATGCGCGTTTTAGCCTGTGAAATGTGACGCTTTTTGAAACCAAAATTGAACCACTCGCGGTCAAAAAATCACACGACGCAAATCACGCGATGGATCACGCGATGGAAAAAGTGAAGAAAACGTGGGGGTCAGGATCGAAACGTCACCACGCCGACGCACTCTTCGCGCCGCCGACGTCGCATGCTCTCGAGCCTCCGTCATCGAATCGCGCTCGCATCCGTCTCGGCGTACTCACTCGCCCGCAGCTCCCGCCCGTATCGCGCGCGAACCGCCCGCTCTTCGCTCGTTCACCGCCGCGCGATGGCCACCAAGGAGACCGGCGCCATGACCCCCGGCGATACCGCCGTCGCGGACGTCTCCAAGGACGGCGCGTTCGTCCGCAAGGATGCCATCTTCCGCAACAGGATCACCCCCGACGGCGAGTACACCCCCGAGAGCGGCAGGTACCACCTGTACGTATCCTACGCGTGCCCGTGGGCGTGCCGCGTTCTCTCGCTGCTTCACCTCAAAGGTCTCACCGAGCACATCACGGTGTCGTCGGTGCACCCCACGTGGCAGCGCACACGACCGAACGACCCGGACGATCAACACGCGGGCTGGTGCTTCTTGGGCGAGGACGGCGCGTCCATCTCCGGGCCGTCCGGTGTCGGCTCGTTCCCCGGGGGGCCCAGTCACGCGTGCACTCCAGACGATCTTTTCGGAAGCGTCTTCGTGCGAGACTTGTACGACAGAGCGATGGACGGCGCCGCCAAGGGCACGCGGTTCACCGTGCCCATCCTGTGGTGTAAGAAGACTGACACGATCGTGAGCAACGAGAGCAGCGAGATCATCCGCGACCTCAACTCCCAGTTTAACGACATCGCCGGTGACAAGACGCTGGACCTCTACCCGGTTGAGTTGAGGCCCGCCATCGACGAGGTCAACGAGTGGGTGTACCACGGCATCAACAACGGCGTGTACAAGTGCGGGTTCGCGACGTCCCAGGATGCGTACGACACCGCGGTGACCGAGCTGTTCAGGTGCCTGGACAAGTGCGAGGAGATCTTAGGTAGGCAAAGGTACATCGCGGGAGACGCGTTGACGGAGGCGGACGTGAGGCTGTTCCCGACTCTGGTGAGGTTCGACGAGGTGTACGTGGTGTACTTCAAGACGAACAAAAAGTTCATCCACCAGTACCCAAACCTGTGGAACTACGTCAAGGACGTGTACCAAACCCCGGGGATGCGACACAGCGTCAACATGTGGCACATCAAGACGCACTACTTCACGTCGCACCCCGTGCTCAACGCCAACGCCATCGTGCCAATCGGACCAAACCTGAACCTGGACGAGCCCCACGACAGGGCCGGGGGCTGGGTCGACGGCACCACCCGCGTGTACGCCAAGTGATCTTCAGACGCAGCGCACGTGCTTGTTGACACCGTGATACGTAGTAATTCAATTCATACGATTCAATTCATAGCGTAAAGTCATAGCCACCGTGCCGTTTATATATGCGCCGTTCGTCGCCAAAACCAAAACCAAAACCAAAACTCAAGCCTCCGGGGTCGGTTCCTCCCTCATGAACGCCGACGGGAGCAACACCCTGCTCTGGACGTTCTCCCGGGCGCGACGTAACCGCCCGACCCCGCCTCCTCCCCCTCCACTCGCCGCGACGACCGACCGCCGCGCGGCTCGTACCCGATGCCACCTCAGCACGGGCGCCAACGCCCCGCCGCTCTGACCGACGCAAAACTCGAGCAGCGCGCTGCCGTACGTCTCGTTACCGTGCGTCAGTTCCAGCAGCCCGAGGGTCTGGAGCACCACGGCTTTCGACGAGTTATCTTCGCAGCTCGCGATGGCTCGGTGCAGTACTCGCCGGGCGCGGAAGACGCTCTGTCTGCTGACTGATACGTCCGTGGCGGCTACCATGCCCGGCTGGAGCCGCGAGACGACCTCCTCGTCCCCACGCGGTCGTTTGACCATCTGCGCGTAACTTATCCACGCCTTGACGTCGTGAGGCGCGCGGGTGAGGTGTTCCTCTGCGGGTGTGAATGAAGGCGGCGGTGCGGTCAGGTCAGTCGGCGTCGGTTGAGGAAAAACCAAAAGACGCGCGAACGAGATATTTTGTTACTACGGGCAGCTCTCATGTGCGAAGGGGCGCGGGGTTGGGGCGCGCACCGAAGGCGTTTTTGGCGTCGTCCACCCGTCCATGGCGCCACGCGCACAACGCGCGCTCGTATCCGTCCGCGAGCGGAGCAGCGCGGCGGCACACGACGCGCCCGAAGTTCACGGGGACATCCCCGAATGTCGCGTGTGCCGCCTGTCGGGCCGTTACCGGGCGGGCCGTGGACCAACGTCCGTGGTGCGCGAGACGGCGCGTCCCGACGGGCCTGTCGGGGACCGCGGACGTCGATGGCGCGGGGTATACTCGGGAAATCACTGACTGCATCCTTCCGCGCGTGTCTTGCGTGCGTAGCGCCGCGGTCAATGGCGTTCCGTGAGGCGTGTGCTCGCGACGACTGGCACACGCCAGATTTCGGATGCTGATTCTGTTTCGCGCGCATTTGAACGTCGGTTTCAAGCTCTGCGGGTTTCAAAGCGAAGGTTCGGTCAAGCGACTCTCGCTGACCCATTTCTCGTGTAGATGCCTTTCAATCCATCTTTCAAAATAAAGCTAACAACACTGCACCTTCAGAAGTTGATGCCGACCTTGTCGAACTGCTGCCGGACCGAGTTGGGGACCATGTCCCCCACCTGTCCCAGCGCGCCGCTCAGCTGCGAGTACCCACTCTTCGCCGCGCCGCTCACGGCCTCGGTGAACCCTCCGACGATGCCCTGCGCCTCCGCGTCACCCTCCGGCGGCGGCTCCGGCGCCCTCACGACTGAGTGACCGACGCACGCGAGGAAGCCCGCGGTGAGTCCTCCCATGAGAACCTGGGACACGTTCGTGGCGACCATGAGCACGAACGCGGAGAACATCACCATGGCGGCGCCCTGCGCCCTGAGCGAGTACGTCTGGCCGTTGTAGTGGAACTCGGAGGCTCGCACGTAGAACACCCAGACCCACGCCATTGCGAGCGCCGCGATGACAATCAGGGAGAAGGGCTTCGTGACGACGCACGCGACCGCGACGAAGAGCAGGACGAGGGTGTAGTTGTATCCAAAATCGTTGGTGTTGCGCCTGAAGCGGTGCAGGGCGTCGCCGACGGACTCGGGGCAGCTCAGCTTCCTGATGTCAACCTGCGGGGCGGAGGGCGAGAACCGTTAGGGACATTTTTGAGATTTATCGGACGAGTGGTGGCGCACCAGCATGAGCCAGGGTGAGGACCGGACCCAGAGGGCCTTGACGGCGACGAGAATCTTATTGGCGACGGTCAACGCCACTCCGGGAAGGCCGAGCGCCTTGGCCTTCCCATCCTCGTCCCCGTCGTCGATGCTGCGTGTTCGCGCGTGCATGGCTTCTGCAGTCTTCAAAGTTTTCCTTCAACCTCGAGTGCACAGCTGTGCGAGCGACGAGAAATACCAACGGGCCAGTGCAATATCGGCACTTCGAGACGCGCGCTCGAGTCTTCATCTCGGAGCGGTCGACGATGGGAAAAAATCAGAAACGCGAGGCCAAGAACACGACCGACACCCTCGGGATGTCCTCGACGGTACGCGCACCCCCATGCGTGTCCATCCACCGTCGCCGACGCACGCGTCTGTTCCCTTTTCCTTTGCCGCGGCCCGATCGGCGACCGAGATCTGGCGTGAACCCATTCCGACTACTGACTCCACGCCACCCACCCTGACTTTAACATCGCAGGAGCGCATCCTGAAGCGCATCCACGAGCTGTACGAGAAGGGCCTGAACCCCGGATCCGACGGCTCCGTCGGCCTCCTCTCCATCGCCGCCGACCCTTTGCTACAGATGAAGATCTACAAACCCAGGAAAAAAGTGAACGTGATGTTGATCGGCAACCACAGCGCGGGCAAATCCAGCTTTATCAACTGGTACATCGGGGAGAGCGTGCAGACCACGGGGGTGGCCATCGAGACCCGCGGCTTCACCTTCGTCACCTCCGGACGTAAGCGCGACACGCTCAAGGGCGACGCCACCTTCGCCTTCTACGACCACCTCGACGGCCTTTCAAAGTTTGGCAAAGGAATCTCCGAAAACGTCTTCAGCGAGATATCAACCTCCAAGGACCGAAACTTCTCGTGCGTCGATTTCGTCGACTCCCCCGGGCTCGTGGACGGCGAGATGGAGTACCCTTTCGACGTCACCGAGAGTATCGTCTTCCTCGCGGACCACGTCGATCTTATCCTGTGCTTCTTCGACCCCATCGGCCAGGCGCTGTGTAAAAGAACGATGAAAACAATCGAGCGGCTCAACGAGCACCACGCCGAGAAGCTGGCGTACTACATGAGCAAGGCGGACCAGGTGGAGAAGGAGCACGACAGACAACGTGTGCTCATACAAATCACCCAGAACCTCGCGGGTCGCATCAAGAACTCTCACGCGTTCAAGCTGCCCACCATCTACCTCCCTCGCGACGACCTCGCGGTGCCCATCCCAAACGCCCTGGAAGAAGTATGCGACGACATCGACAAGGCGATCCGTTTGACGGTTCAGAAGAACCTGACGACGATGCGGGACGACTGCGACGCGATCGTCGCCGAGGTGGCCAACGCGCGCGAGGTCAACGTCGCGAGGCGACGGGCCAACGCGAGCGCCACGGCGAAAGGGTGGGCGCTGATGGTCTTCGGTTGGTTTTTATTAGCGACTTTGTTTTACACAGCCGTGCTGGAGGCTTGCGCGACCAAGCCGGTGACGACCGCGCTGCGGACCCACGCGCTCCCGGCGCTGACGCACCGGCCGGTGTTCAGGGACCTGGTCGAGGGCTTGCTGCCGGACGGTGGACGCAGGTGGTTCGGGGTTGAACACGGCGGCGCCGTCGCGATGGGCGTTCTCTTTGTGTCGTTTTTGGCGGTTCAGTTCGTCAAGTCCAGGGTGTGGAAGCTCTCGCCGACGATGACCAAGAAGGACGCCAAGAGGCTCGCGGGCTACGAGACGTACGTGAAAGAGGTGAAGGCGGTGCGGGAGGAGCTGTTCAAGGAGTACTTCAAACAGATCCACGACGCCGCGTGAGCGGGCGACGGACCGATGACAAATTCTTTCCCCGCGATTTATAATACGACGACTATTCTTTGCTACTCGCGCCTCAGCCACACGTGCACCATCCCGCCCCGGTGCCTCACGAACGTCCCTCCTTCGTACTCGTCCTCCTCCAGGTCAGGGGCCTTCTCGACCGTCGCGGCCATCCCGAGGTCCGTCGCGAAATTGACCAGCCGGTCGATCACCGCCTCGCCGCTCTCCCCCGGCCAGTCCCGCACCGGCAGCGTGAGCCACGCCACGCCCGGTGTCGCCAACCGTTTAGACAGCGTGTGCGCCAACGCTTCCGGCAGCGGGTCCTCGTAGCACACGTCGCTGCCCAGTATCACCGGGAAGGTCTCATCGTCCGGCAGCCGCCGAGCCGCGGCGACGGACGCGAAGGCACTGGCGTCGCCCCCCGAGCAGCTCCCGTCGCCGCCGACCGGCCTCTTCGCCTCCTCGCTCAGCCCCGGGACCGCGGAGAGCCACTCTAAGTGTGCCACGCGCAGCTCGCACCCGTCGCACGCCTCGGCGTTGAGTTCCACGGATCTGTCGAGGTTGGAGAGGAGACCCGGGAGGTAGTCCGTGAACGTCACCCGTCTCGCGCCCAGCCTCGCGGCGAGGAAGCCGACGACGCCGCACCCCGCGCCCACCTCGAGCACGTCCGCGCCGTGTAGGCCGATCTCGCGGTGTCGTGCGATCAGTTCCCGGCACATCACCACCCCCGACGCCCACACCCTCCATCCCAGCCCACCTTCCACGTAGTCCGTCTCGTGCAC
>Ga0115572_10004708_pt1 | contig 10584 bp, 6 predicted proteins | sample COGITO_mtgs_1206_FD_88681 | JGI IMG/M metagenome (GOLD analysis project Ga0115572, IMG submission 88681) | Pelagic marine microbial communities from North Sea - COGITO_mtgs_120607 | ecosystem: Environmental > Aquatic > Marine > Epipelagic | place: Germany:Helgoland, sampling site Kabeltonne... | reverse complement strand
TTCAATCTGAGAAATTTCATCAGCGGATAATAATTCATCTTTAACCTGCTCAGATAAACGTTTTAACTCCAATAAAGACACATCACCAAATATCGCTAAGGTCGCGACATCAACTGTTCTGCCAGCAATGCGTACGATGGGTTCCTCTGTTTCTAAAGGAAACGTCGAAATTCGATTAACAGCCTGATCAATATCTTGGTAGATTTTTTGTTTATCTGCTCCATTGGCTACTTCAAAAGCAACGCGAGCGCTACCAGCACTTGCTGTCGATACAACATCTTTAATTCCTTCAAGCGCAGACACCTCATTTTCAATCGGTAAAATAATTGCCTGTTCCATTTCCGATGGTGTCGCCCCCGGATAGGCAACTTCAACGATAATCGTATCCACTTCAATATTTGGGATAAACTCTTTAGTGATAATAAGCGACATAAAAAAGCCACCAATAATCAAAAAGGCCATCAACAGATTAGGCGCTACACCATGTCGAGCCATCCAAGCTACTGGGCCGTGATGTAAATTAGCTTCTCGTTTCATTAGTTAACCTTACCGTTAGAAGATGGTGCATCGGTCGCCAAACGGACAAGAGTACCTTCAGTAACAACGCCAAGGTTACTGGTTAATAAAGTGTCACCTTCTAGAACACCGCTGGTCGCCCAAGATTTTAATCGACCTTGATAAGCCATTTCTAATTGACGTTTATACAATTTATTATCATTAACAACCCAGATAAAACCGCCTTCTTTTATGTAACGGTTGTCGATAACAAAAGCATTCTCAATTGGCTTAGCTAATAACATGACTTCAACATAACTGCCCAACAACACGCGATCTAAAGTATCCTTTGGATTCTCTGAACGAGTAAGAGGATCCTTAATAGAAATTAAGACTTTAGCTTGTCGATCTTTCGTATCAACATCCACTAACGTTTGTAAAACGCTCGCTTCACGTTGATAAGGTCCCTGTTTAATCATTACAGATTGGTTAGCATCTAATAAAGGTAAAAACTGTTGAGAAACTTTAACTTGTACCCAAAACTCATCTGTTGCAACTAAGTCAAAAACCGTATCACTCGTAGTCACCTGACTACCCACACTAGCATTGCGTGAAATAACCTGTCCTTTAAATGGCATCTTTATTTGTGTGCGTTGCAGATTTAACTTCATCAATTCTAGCTCTGCTTGCGCCGTCAGCAGCCCAGCCTCTGCAGAAGCTACTTGCGGTTCACGCAATACTAAAGCGGTATCAATACTAGATGCACTATTCGACTTTGACTCTCCAGCTTGAGCATTAAGTTGACTAACTGCTAACTCATATTCTAATTTTGCACTTGAGGCTTCGCCTCTTTCTAAATCCAAGGTCGATTGTGCTTGTATTAGTGCGGCTTTCGCTTGCTGAACCAATAACTGATAATCACGCTGTTCAATACGTGCCAATAACGCACCCTTTTCTAACTCTGAGCCCGGAACAGATGCAGGCGAAATAAAATCCACACGCCCAGACACCTGAGGCTCCAAGGTAACACGCTGAGGTGCTGAAACTTCTCCACCACCCACCCACTGCGGGCTCTCCGTACTGCGTGTAAGCGCAATCGTTTCCACTAAGCGAACGACTTTAGCTTCTTTCGCTCGCTGGGGCTTGGGCGCTGTTTTCACAATAATTACAGCGACGATAATTCCAATAAGTAATATCGCTAATAGTATCGATGCATAACGAATATTATTGCCTTTACTCATCTTCTACTTCCTCTTCATCAACGTTGCTAAAACGTCCATGACTTAATGTTGTTAATAATTGAATTCTGTATTGAAGCTGTAAAAACTCGGCACCTAATGCTTGTCGTTCAAGTGCGAGTACATCTTGCTGACTGGTTAATAATGATAGGAAATCGCCAGTGCCTTGAAGATACCGTTGATGGTTAAAATCTTGCGTTTGATTTGCCAGTTTTAGTTGGTTATTTACACTAGCTTGTAACGATATTTGTTGCTTTTCATTTAGCAACGCTTCTTCAATTTCTTGCATCGCAACTAATAGGACTTGCTGATAATTTGCGAGCTGCTCTTCAACCAATGCTTCATTAAGCCTTACATCAGCAGCTAAATTACCACCATCAAATAGAGGAACTGTTAAACCAGCAATGAAAGTACCGATCCAGTTCGTCAATATTTTTTCAGGGGTATCATCAAATCTGTTATAAGAAGCAGAGAGGGTAAACCGGGGATAACGATTAGTTTCAGAAACTTTTAAACCCGCACTTGCCGCTTGCAGTTGAGCATAAGCTTGTAATACATCAGGGCGTTCCTGCAGCGCCACACTTGACACTTTTTCTGTTGCTTGCAGAATCTCAGGAATTTGATAATTTTCAGATGGTAAAACAAATACTTCCTCTGCTAGATAATTCTTACCTAACCAAAGTGCAAGTTGCTGTCGATAAATATCTTGAAGGGTTTCACTATTAATAATTTCAGCATTGATAGATTCGAGTAACTGTTCTTGCTGCCAAATATCCGATGCAACGACCTTACCTCGTAAATAGCGCCCGCGAACAACTGTTAACGCATTTTTAATACGATCTTGTTGATTGTGCAGTAATTGAAGTTGCTGTGTTTCTTTCACCCAGCCATACCAAGACAAGGCTACTTGACTCACAACCGTATTCGTTTGAATATTAACTGCAGCATCCATCGCATAGTACTGCTGTAAAGCTTGCTCATCTAAAGCAGAAACACGACCCCAAAAGTCCAACTCGTAACTCGCATCGACACCGACCTCAAATTCACGGCTATTAGAATTAGAGCTTTGCCAGACTTGAGAGCGCTGTAAAGTAAAATCTAAACTTGGTAATTGACCACTGCCCGCTTTATCCCATTGTGCTTCGCTTTGTTTCAAACGCGCATAAGAGGCTTTTAAGCTGTAATTATTAGCTAGAGCAAGAGAGATAAGGTTATTTAATTTTTCATCGGCAAAACTCATCCACCAAGCACCTGGGCCTAGTGAAGCTTTCTCAGAAGTTTGCATTGGTTCGATAAAATGATCTGGCAATGCCGGAATTTCTGGCTCGACTGAATCAATAGAGGCGCAGCCTGACAAGACCAAGTAAGTCGCAATTAACAGGGATAAGCGCACTGCCATCTCCTAAAATGATTATTGTCTCAATTAAACATTATGCCTGATCACACTTTATCAAGCACAGTATTTTTAACCTAAATAAAGCCTGAATGACAATTCCTGACATAGAATTTTCAGGCTTTCCAGCACAATAACAATCATCAAATTAGAAAACGTCTAACAAGAATATTTAATAATAATAATTAAGCCCCAATTGAACATAGTCATCCCGTTTAAATTGCGAACTTATATTATTGTCATCATCAGACATTGGTATAAACACGTCAAAATTGAACTTCACGGAACTGCCTAATCGAGTCGACATTTCTAATATAATGTTTTGAGTGCCTGCATTATCTAAGTCTTGTATAAATCCTAGTAATAGCTCACTGGATTCTGCATCATTGAACGCAATACGACTTCCTACAAAGAGGTCATTTTGACCAACAACACGCTGACTGTCTTCACGAGAATCATATTGATACTCTGTTAGTACACCAAGATCCCAAATAGTTTCAAAAGGCGAATAAAAAGTATATTCAAAGCCACCTGTTACTGCAGAATAATTATCAACAGACTGCGACACTAGCCCCAACTGTTCAAACTGATCAAAATCATCCATCAGCGATTCATTATAGCTGCGATAAATAGCCTCAAACTTCCATAACCAAGAATCCAAAGTCGCTTGTAAATCCACGCCGATTTGATTAATTTGAGCATAGTAGGGAGCTAATTTTACAGTTGCTAGAGGGTTAGCAGCTAAAGCAGGATCAACAAATAATAAAGGATCACGACTGGTACCCTGAAACCAAGATAAACCTACATCATAATCCTCAAAGGTATGACTCCAGCGCAAAGCATAATCGACATGAGCATCTTCTTCTCCTGCTTCATATTGCGCATTATCAGTATCGACGACTAAAGCAGGACGAAAACGCCCCTCTTCACCCGAAAAAGTACGCTCACGAAAACCAGGTAAAACAAAACCCGTTAGCGTTCCCCAGTCCCGCAGCAAAGTGAGCTTCACCATAGGTTGCCCGAGTTTATCTTCCCCATCAGGAGCTTCAACAAAATCGGTTTGGTTAATTATATCAACCAAATGCTGGGATTCAGCGACTCCCCAGTATACCTTTGAAATACCCGCTGTTATTTCCCAATCATCACCGTATGTCATCCAAGATAACTCTCGAATATCACCGTGAGTACGTTCTTGGTCATCACTATCAATACGCGCAAAAGGTTTAAAAACAATTGTATGTTCACCTTCACTCAAAGACCAAACCATCTCAGGCTCAGCCACAATACCGTATTGTCTATCTGCTTGAGACACATCTGTTGTATTAAACTGACCAGTTTCAAAATACTCTCGCCATTCAAGGCCTGCATATCCACTAACCTCAAACTCAACCGCATGCGCAGTTTGCGCAAGCAGAAAAGACGATAAAAGGATTAAATTCTTATGAGTCATAAGCTGTCCTTAACGAGCACGTTTAAGCGTTGCTTTATTAAAATCAGAATCCTTCAATCCTGTTCTAAATGCCAATTCAAGAGTATTTAATTCAGTGCTCTTTTCTGTTTGATGATTCAGCATATCCATCTTCATTGGACGCCAGTATTTACCCAAATACAATTTATAGTCAGATAGAGTCAATGTTTTTAATAGAGATTTTTTGCGATCATAAAAATCAACCTTTTGACCACGAAAGTGTTCTTTGTCCAACCAAGCAACCTGACGTGTATAACCTGAATTTTTATCCGTAGGAATCTGCTCTATTTTATAACAATCGATGCCGTTCACTTTTTCTTCTGCTAAAAACTTGAAGCTATATTTTTCAATTTCAAAAGAACTTAAATCTTCATAGGCAAACTCACTGCCCATAAATGGTCCAGACTTATTACGTGAAGAGATTCGTTTTACACGCTTTAGCGCCGGTAAATACAACCACTGATCATCTGATTTTTCTATGTGAGAGAAATTTAAAAACGCAGTTCCTTTAACATCTTTAGGCGTATCAAAAATGGTAAGCCCCTTATCACCATCATTAGCAACTTCTAAAGACTTCATGCGCATTTCACGAATACTCTCTTCTCCTTGAGCATTACGTAAAGTCATAATGACGGAAGAAGTTGAATCTCCCCAGCCTAAGTCACGTGCTTTTCGTTCTTTAGCAATGGCTAAACCCTGCTGTTCCGCAGACAGCCCTTCTAGACTAAATTCCGCTTGCGCTGACACACCAGACATAAGTGCAACGGTCGCCGCAAAAGAGGCCGTTAATTTAACAAATACATTCATAATCCTATTCCTTATTTTAATTGTTATAGCTATCGTTATGCTTTATTTTTAATTAAATCCGACTTTACATCAGACGATGAAGACTGATTTTCACGTTTATCAGCCAGTAATAAAAAGGCGGGTAAAAATAGAAAATCAACAACCAAAGCAACGAAAATAATAATCGCCGTCGCCATTCCCATATCCGAGTTCATTCTAAACGCCGAGAACGTCAATAATGAAAATCCTGTGCACAGAACCAGGGTCGTAATTGTCATAGCTCGACCAACACTTGAGAAGGCATAACGAATACCTTCTTCAACATTTCGACCGTCATTGCGTGCACGTTGGTATTTACTTAAAAAGTGTACGGTATCGTCAACAATAATACCCAGTGTCATTGAGACAACAATCGATAAACCTAAATTAATTTCACCTGATATTAAAGCCCATATACCAAAACCGACCGCAGCAGGGCCAATATTCGGAATCAAGCTAATCAATCCAAGACGAAATGAGCGCAAAGCAAAAATGAGTAATAATGAAATTAAAAACATAGCAGCGATCATACTGATAATCATGCTATCCATATTTTTCTCACCAATGTGAGAAAACATCAAGGTGGGGCTAGAGGCTGTCATACGAACTTGTGGTGCATTCTTCTCAAACCACTCCATTGCTCGCTGCTCTAAAGCAACATACTCTTTGCTGCCCAGGTTCTTCAGTGTACTAACAACACGAGTTGATGATTTATCAATATTTAATTGGTTATTAAGATCCAAACCATATGGCAAAGACATTTCATACATTAACAAATATTGGGCGGTTAATTCCCGCTCTTCCGGTAAACGATAGAAGTCCTGATTATCTCCATTCATACTTTTATTTAAACGTTTTAACGTATCAGAAATAGTCGCGACATGATCTGTTTCTGGTTGAGAACGCAACCAATCACTAAAGCCAGAAATAACACGAATAAACTCTGGATTATTAATGCCATTTTTCTCACCACTATAAAGACCCCAACTGATACTCGACATACCCGAAATAGTATCTTCTTGCTTATCAACTGACTGACGGAAACTTGTCGATTTATCGAAATATTTCGTTGCCTCATCATTAATTTCATTCAGTGGAACTAGGCAAGCAAAGAACAACATCACCCCAGCACTAACTGGCAAGATCACTTTATTATGCTGAATAACCCAATCGGCTAATTTCTCCATACCGCCACGATGTTCTGGCGCTACTTTAACCCGCATAGGAATAACCACCATCAAAGCAGGTAGTAATGTTACTGATAAGAAAAAGGCAATCATCACACCCATGGCACTCATTTCGCCAAAATCTGCAAGTACTGGAGATTCAGAAAACATCAATGTTAAAAAGCCAATAGCGGTCGTTGCACTGGTAATAAATACCGGCATCAAATTCAAATCCATCGCAAATTCGACGGCTTCTTTTCGAGACTTTCCTTGACGCAAGGCAAACTGTGTTGAAGCAACTAAATGAACACAATCAGCAACGGCGAGAGTCATCACAACAATAGGCACATTGATCGTCCCCGTTGATAGAAAATAACCAAACCAGCCCCCTGTTCCCATAGTTGCTGTAATTGTTAAAAAGATAACTACAAGGGTCATTAACATGCCCGTTACACTGCGAAGTAAAACAGTCAGCATGATGATAATCATTAAAAACATACCCGGTACCAAGGTGCTCATATCTTTCTGACCTTCAGTCGCAAAACTGTAGTTCATCAGAATTACACCTGTATGATAGAAATCAGCGGTTTGGTATTTTTCAGAAAATGAATCCGTAAGCTGCTTTGCAAACTCTGTCACTTCGATAACTTCAGCGGTATTATTTTCTTTATTTGGTAACTGAATAGTAATATTTACCACAGCAACCTTACCATCAGGCGCAACAAGCCTATCAACCAAATTAGGCTCTACAGTAGAAATATTCTGCGTACGATCGATCAATGCCTGATCGATCATATCCAGTTCTAAAACTAGATCTTCAACAATCAGATCATCTTCTTCCGCCCAGGTATGCTGGTAATTAGTAATCGAATCGACTCGACTAGAAAATGGCGTCTGCCAAGCTTCATCCGTAAGCTCTTTAATTTGCGCCATCATATTTTCGGTAAACACCGTACCTTCTTTAGGCACTACGATAATCGACACGTTATCGTTTTTATTAAAAACTTTCTGCATCTCCTCATGAGCAACTAGTTGTGGAAACTCTTTATCAAAGAAGACTTTATAATCCCCTCTAAAATAAAGATTCTTACCACCATAACTGGCCGCAACTGCAATCGCGATAACTACCAGTATCGTTATCCATGGATAACGGCTAATTCCATTAAGCCAAGCTTTTTTCATGAGTACTGTCCTTTGTATAATTATTAGTGTGTTTAATTATTGTTATATTTAACCAATCAATTTAATGTCGTCGGCGAAAATTTCACGCTCAACTCGCTGCCATGTTTTTTGATAATCCCAGTCTTTTGATAACGGCTGCCAGTTCATGCCATCCAACACAATACCGATATTCTGCAGCAATATAGTGTTTGGATCTAATCGGTTAACCGCTTTAGCTTCCGCTGCGCTCGTCGCAAGGATATTAGTGCCAAACGACATAGCCCAGTTAGAAAATGTGAGTGTTTCTATCGTTAAATGAGCTGGAATTTTTAAGCTGCCATCAGCTACTGCATTACGAAACATTGCATCACTAAAATTATTAACCTCAAATTCCAATTCATCTATAATTTTCTGGCGTTCAAATGACGTTTTTTCACGTACTCCAGGGGCTTTACTGCTTAACACCGTCATAAATAAAGTCGGCTCAAGTCGTGCGTAAAGCTGATAAGAATAATGAACTGCAACTGCCTTCTCTCTGGAGCAGCCATCAAATGCAAGTGCACGCCTAAATAAATCTAAAATTGAGCTAATAGCTCGTATACATAACGCCGATAAACAATCTTCCTTACTGCTAAAGTGATTATAAATAGTCCCCTTTGAGTAACGGGATTCAGCGGTTAACTTTTCTAAACTAAGGCCAGCAAAACCATGAACATTCAAAATAGCAACCGCAAGATCGACCAGCTCTTCTTCACGATCTAATTTTTTCTGTTCACTTTTTGACAATCCCATTTTAGCTAAAGATTTATCGAGCAAACCTTTAAATCCACCATGGGAACAGCCATTAGACGATCTGGTCGCTTCTTGCTCGGTCATTACATGCTGTGAAAGTTCATGCTCTTTGGACATTAAAGACCTATTTTAAAAGAAAGCTGTATTTGAAATTCAAAAATATTGACGAATCGTCATTTTTGACGAATCGTCATAATATGGACTTTTATTCAAAATAACAAACAATCAATTCTTGTTTATTTATAATTTAATTAATCTTTATGTTTAAATACAAATCATTATCATTTATATTAGCAGCCTCATTAGCCACTAATATTTTAGATATCAATAAGGAAATGCTGAGAATATGAAGACCCCTCTAATACACGTTCCTCTCTACCTTGCTATTTTAGCTGCCGCTAGCCAAGCCACAGCGGAAGATCAACCATCTTCAACAGAGTTAGATAAACAGGTCGTCACAGCAACCCGAACATCTGAAGGATTAGCAGCTCTGCCTTATACCGTACAAGTTATTGGTCAAGAAGAGATTGCTCAACAAGCAACTGCTGGACAAGAGCTAGGCGGCATCCTTGGGCAGCTCGTTCCAGGTTTGGGCGCAGGTGATAACTCAGTATCGAACTATTATCAAAGCTTACGTGGCCGCGGTGTCTTAGTATTAATTGATGGTGTGGCTCAAAGGTCTAACCGAGGGGCATCTCGTCAACTAAGTACTATTTCTCCATCAAGCGTTGAGCGTATTGAAATCATATCGGGTGCCACTGCCATTTATGGTGCAGGAGCAACTGGTGGTGTTATTAACATCATTACAAAAAAAGCTTCTGAAGACGGGCTAAAATTTCATACTGAAATTGGTATGACCGCAAGTACGGAACACAATGATTCAGACAACCATAGCTATAAACTAGTCCAGAACGTCTCAGGTAAATTCGATAAAGTTGATTTTCTTGCAGGCATTAGCCTTGAACAGCGAGGTAACTATATTGATAGCGATGGTGATCGTATAGCGACTGATCCCAACCAAATAGCACGTGATAATACCGATACCATTGATGTGATACTAAACGGTGGCTACCAGATCTCTGAAACCAGTAAAATTCGTGCTGGAATCCAATATTTTAATGAAGAAATGGATACCGATGCAGCTGCAGATTGGGGCACCCCATCCGCAGCTTATTTAGGTTTGCCATTAGGCGTTGTCGGTAAATCAGGCGATTACGAACCACAGTCGATTGATGGACTTAAACTTGATCAACAACCCGCGACCAAACGACAAAGCTTTACGCTAGACTTCAGCGAAGAAAACTTTTTTGGTCAAACATTAATTGCACAAGCTAGCTATCGTGAACAAGATTTATATTTTTACCCTTACCTAGGCGCACCGCTATTTATTCAAACCGATTGGGCTCAAGCTGCGACCTTACTTGGTCAAGGAGCAACAACTTCTGACGCTCTATTTGGTTCTTCTGCTGCTGGATCAACAATTACACAATCTAAAATTGAAACAACAACGTTAGATTTCAAAGTTGCCCTAGATAGTAAAATAGATATTGATGGGAAAGAATTAGGCCTTACTTATGGCATTGACTACATTAAGGATAAAGGTAATCAAACCTCAAGTGAATATGATTACAATGCATACATTGCCAGTGGCCAAACAACCCTAAATGAAACGGGAGTTGTTGTAAATGCAGGCCCAGAAACAAAAACAACAACTCAAGCCGCCTTCCTGCAAGCTCAGTTTTCGCCCATTGACGCATTGACTTTACGCGCAGGCTTACGCTACGAAACGATAAATGTAGAAGTTGATGACTTCGTTTCTGGTGACGATATCCTTAACGCCAATTTCTATAACAGTCAGTTAGAAGATCCTACCTTACAAGCATTAGCAGGTCTAAATGGTATGACCTCTAATCAATTCCTAGCATACGTCACAGATTTAGAATCAACAGCGTTGGGTGCTTTAGGCAGCTATTTACAATATTCTGATACAGCAGCTATACGTGAAGGCGGCAAAAAAGATTTTGATGCGACTTTATTCAATGCTGG
>Ga0115572_10004707_pt1 | contig 10584 bp, 14 predicted proteins | sample COGITO_mtgs_1206_FD_88681 | JGI IMG/M metagenome (GOLD analysis project Ga0115572, IMG submission 88681) | Pelagic marine microbial communities from North Sea - COGITO_mtgs_120607 | ecosystem: Environmental > Aquatic > Marine > Epipelagic | place: Germany:Helgoland, sampling site Kabeltonne... | reverse complement strand
TGGATACGATTTTTGCCGTGCTTGCTCACACCTTTGAGCTTGATGAAATCACCTATTTGCATTGCTATGCTCCAGTCCATTGCATGTTGTTGAAGACGCCATCTAAAGCATTGCCACGAGCAAAGTTACGTGCAGGCGCATTATAACCAGCGGCTTTAAGTATGTCGCCCTGTTTAAATTTAGCGTCTTTGGTAGTATTAACGATAAAACCGTGAACACTCTTGTGTGTCATAATTTTAATGTATTTGCTACCTGCTTTAAATGTAATGCCATCGTTAAATTCATTAAGCATCTGCTTACGGACGTCGGAAAGGATTTCCTCACCGTTGACTTTAGCGCAACGGCTAGTCCATTTGAAGTAGTCTTTCTTGCAGACTTCTATATAAGCATTAACTGCATCTAGCATTTCGTTTGTTAAATTAGCCATCTTGTTTGATCCTCTGTGTTGTTTAACTATACATATAATAGCATGGTTTTGCCATAAATCAACCATTTCTGAGAAAAAATGTTAGAAAAAACTTAAAAAAAGTGTTATTTTTAGGCAGTTCTGGTTGACGATGTGTATATGTATGCTATTATGATGTATAAGTTGAAACAACAGACAAGGTCCAGAACATGTATACATTTAGCGAAGAACTGCTTTCAGATCTGCATAAAGATGCCCGAGGCTTCCGCCCCAGGTCAGATGCGTTCTGGACCGCCTGGGCTGATGCTAACGACCAGGGCAAACAAGCCATATGGGACGGTCTCGTCCAGGAGATGGAGATTGCGGATCAGGAGGAACGGGAGAGTGAACAGCAGAGCATTGCTGAATTTGAGGATGTGGTCCAAGAATACATCAGTTTGGGTGCACAGGATCGTTCAACTGCCCTCTGCTGGTTAATCCAGGATGACATGTTTCATCCCGGATTTTATCATAAACAGGACATTGAGCACTGGGTTTACGATCAGGGTTTCCTGTTCACGGATGCGGGCCGTGCTCTAGTAGCAGAGCTGGAAGCAATTATCACTTATGAGCTGGCAGCATAAATGGTTGACATAACCCTTATCTGTGCTATTATAGTGTATAAGTTGAAACAACGGACATTTAGGAGAGATATCAATGTTGATTTCAGAATGGAAAGTTGCTATTTGGCGCACCACGGAAACCTGGGAATCCAATAACTGCTCATCTGGTACAGTGACAATCACTCGTCTGCCAGAAGTTGATAAGTTTGTTTGCCGTGATACAAATGGTATGTTGGTTTCAAGCTCGTTTTTCGACACTTTTGAAGAAGCCGCTAAACTGATGGAATCTTGTTTCGATTGGACTGTTAAAGTTGGGAACGTGTAACAATGAACTACACAGACGCAGTAGATATGTCTAACTGGGTAACTCGTGATATTGCTCGTTGGCACCTAGATCAGAATCCCCTTTCCACCGTGGTTGACGATCTAGCTGTAGACGACTGGATTTACGAAGTCCAGATCTCAGCAACCTTGTCCCAGTGGAGACAACTTTGCGAACAATACTGGGAGGATTACTTCTCCCCCCAAACCTGAACGTGGTCCTTTCCCTGACATTGACTTTTGAGGTTCTTATATGACTAAAGTTGGCTTTGAGTTTGAATTTGCTAGTACACTAACAGATAAAGAGATTCGCAAGGAACTACTAAACTACGGCATTAAGATTCAAAACAATCGTGGATATAAGACATGGAGACTAGTAGAAGATATAAGCATTGAGTCTCGACGTCCTAACTCATACTTCAGTCACGGTCACGAATTAGTCAGTCCACCCATGCCTCCTAAAAAGGCACTCAAGATGATGGCTGTTGTATTCCAATTTATGAAGGATAACAACATCGAGACTAACACCACAACTGGGCTACATGTTAACATGGACATTGGCAAGAAGGCTACCAAACGCATAGAACCCACTAAGTTAGTTACCCTGGTAGATGATGAGAAGATTGCAAAACGTTACCATCGTAGCAAGGCACGGTATTGCTTGCCGCATAGTAGCAAGATCCGCCAGCAGGCGAAATACTGGAACAATCTTAAAAATAAGCCCTGTAAGTTGGTTGACTATGTCAAGCAATGGGGGTTATCTGTAGATCAGTTGGACGAAAAATATAGTGCTATTAACTTTGGTAAGCAAGAAGATGGCTACTTGGAGTTTCGTATGATAGGCAATCAGGGATACGAAAAACGTTATAACGAGATATTCAAAGACATCATACACTTTGAAGATTGCATGATTAAGGCTGCTGACATCACTAAAGGCGCTAAGGCAGTAACTAGGCGACTAAATAAAATGGTATCATGAATAAACTAACTAAACGAGATATATTATACTGTTTAAAAGCCCTGGGCATTACACTGATGGGTTTACTGGCGCTGGGCGTAGCAGCATGGACTTTTGTATCTATTAATAATTATTACCATAAAAAAGATAGGGAGAAGTTTCTCGCCAAAGTTGCTCGCTGTGAAGAATTCTTGAGCAAGGGTAGATACCAACATGCAGAACGACTTGCTCTTGCAGCTTGCTTAAGATTGGTGCAAAAACATCTTGAACATGAAGGTGATAAAGTTAAAGGTTTTAAATAGACTTCGTTTTTATTAACTGCTACTATTACAATAATAAATACACAGTAAGAATAAAAGCCCCCATAGTTAAACGGTATAACAGTTGATTTGTAATCATCAATTGGTGGTTCGATTCCATCTGGGGGCACCATTACTGTAATAAATAAACATACACACAAACACACAAAAGGAGACAAAGATGATTGGTATTCAAGTACCCAATATTACCTTCAAGACACGAGTTCGTGACGAATCAATTGAAGGACAAAATCCATATCGCTGGCAAGACGTAAAATCAGATGAGATCTTCTGCAACCGCAAAGTGGTTGTATTTTCACTGCCTGGGGCATTTACCCCTACATGCTCTACATACCAGTTGCCAGGATTTGAAAAACTCGCAAATATGTTTTATGAGAAAGACATTGATGATATCTATGTTGTATCAGTCAATGATAGTTTCGTAATGAATAAATGGGCTCAGGATCAAAACCTTGAGGCTGTTAAAGTTATTCCAGATGGATCTGGTAAGTTTACCCAGGGTATGGGCATGCTTGTCAACAAGGACAATCTGGGATTTGGTCAGCGTTCATGGCGTTATGCTATGGTTGTTGACAACTGCAAAATTACACACTGGTTTGAAGAACCTGGTAAGTGTGATAATGCTGAAGATGACCCTTACGGTGAAACATCACCCGAGAACATTTTAAATAAAATTTAAACACATAAACACACACAAGGAGAATACAATGTTTAAAACACCACAAGAATTCGCAGATGCTGCGAAAGCACTAATCCCCACAGTAAATATGAATAAAAACGGTTATGAGATCCGCACTCAGGTTCTAGAGATGGCTAAAGATCATGTTTGGACAGACTACCATTCTAAGTTTGGCGAAACAGCAATGAAAATTGAAAAGCAGGGTAACGAAGTTGTTACTTCTGTAGAATACCCGACAGTTCCTGGCACTGAGCACATTCTAGAAGCCGCTGAAAAGTTTTATGCTTTTGTTAATGGTGCATCTTCAAAGAAGTAAATACGATTACTTCCTAGAGGGCCAGCAACAGAAAGAACGATAAAACGTCGGGGGAGGTAGTGCCAAACAAATCACTGCCTTATGTTGGGGGTCGTAGCCCAACATAACATAAAAACTGGAAGTCTACAAATTTATCAAGGGGGTAACTGTTAATCAGAAGCCCCCTTATTTTTGGATAGTTACAAATGAACTCTATTGATCAGATTACAATTACATTAAGAAGCAAAACCAACGATGTGCACGATGTCTACATTGATGTTCTTGACAACAGCCTAGCCAGTAAATGGTTAACTGCATTAAATCATCTCGTCAAAGATGGTTACCATTTGGAAAAAAACTATCACTGGATGGGCTTTGCAGACAGAGACTTGCCGCTTATTTGTAACAAAATTAATGCTAGTTTAAGTGCTATTAGACTATTTGATTGGGAGAGTGTTGGATTAACTCCGTATGCTATTCCTGAATATTTTACCATGGAAAACACGCTAACTGCTGGTGAAGTTGGCTATGAGCAACCTGGTTCCCGTGTAGTTCATGATATGTTTAATTTATTGCACAGATACTTTGAACATTTCCAAGGGCAAGCAGGAAAGATTTCTCCATATTACCAACGTGCTAACTCAGAGATTCGCTGGCATATCAGACAGTTAAATCTCCTGTGCCATGAATTTGAGTCCCGTGCACTAAGTTATCGCAAAGAGCAATATGCACCCGATTGGGCTCAGTACAATCAGCTATTCTGCTTTCTCAATACACCAACATTTAACCTAGACCCTGAGACAGATTTCTCAGCATTTGGTTTGGATACGCTAACTCGTCGTCAAGGCGATGTAATGATGGGTATCAACAAGAGCGTGGGGAAAAGCCATTGGGAAGTGTTTACTGACGAGGGTGATGTGAGTTTAGACGAACTAACTACCAGTGCCCTTATATCACAATGGCAGGGCAGCGGCGACTTTGATATTAGTTGGAGTCAGAGCAGCCAAGGCCATCCCTGGCACCAAGACGAAATTAATAAGTTTGTTACTTGGTTAGTTAAGAATGGATTTGATCCAGAAGACCCTAGCCTAACACTGGGTCATCCCCGTGTAGCAACTGTTGATTTTGAAAAGAGTTTTAACAGCACTGACTTTAAAGTCGTGCAAGATATTATTAAACAGCATTTAGATGTTTATAAGATACGCACTGGTGATCAAGAATTAACTTTAGATTATCGCTGGAGTGATACTGATTACCACAAACAACAAATTGCGTTACTTTAACGATTTGATCCTGAGAAATCACGGGACAGTCTATTAAGTTTAGATTCCAAACTGCTAATACGATTACGTTCCAAACGGATTTGCTCTTCAAGTGCAGCAATGTATTTCTTGGTGGGAATATGTCTTTCCTGACCAGATTCATCTATCACAGTAACCATGTCAGTGCCTGAGCCTCTGATGCCACCAGCAACCCGATTAGGATTTTTGCTGGCCGCAGGGGTAGTTGCTGGTGTTTTAACTCTGCTAAATTGTCTTTGAATATCGTCCATGTTATTATTTAGTTAGTCATATAAGGACTAACATTATTACCTGACATCTCATTGTAAAAGGCAATGCTTGCTACCTGTTTGCATTTTGCTTCACACATAATATCGAAGTTGTCACGGAAACTCCAAGCCCATTCATTACACGCTGAATTCCAATATGTGTCGCTGTGTGCTCTAAGTTTGCCAATTTTTAATCCAGCTTGCTGAAGTTTTTCGAAATTAGGTCGCAGATCTCTTCGATATTCTTCTGGGACTGTTTCAATAAGTGTGTCACGACTGACACTGTAGTGGATAACAGGCCTAACGCCACGCCAGCTATCAATAATACGCTTAACTCTGTCATCATCTGCTCCTATATATTGTCCGCTATTTACCCAATGATGATGAAGATCGAGTACCAAAGCGACGTCGCCGGCAAGTTCTAGACTTGATTCGATCCCCCAGCTGATTTCGTCGTTTTCGATGGTAATAATGTTTCTTGCTTCAGGCGAGAGTCTTTTAAGTGCGTCTCGGATACCGGCTGGACCGGCTTTACCTGAGATGTGGACGTTACACTTGAAGTCTTGGAAGGTCTTACCATAGCCCATCCACCTCGCCATGTCGGTGTGATATTCAAATTCTTCTATGCTCCTGTCTACAACATCAGGACGATCACTCGCCAACACAACAAACTGACCAGGGTGAAAAGACAAGCGAACATCAAGAGACCTTGCGAGATTACCCACGCGAGCAAAGCCGGATTCAAGATACCTCTGGACACCTGGTTCTTGCCAATAGTAACTCCAGTCAGGCTGAGTATAAGCAGGAAGGATATTACTTCCAATGCGGACCATGCGTAAATCATCTGGTAAACTCCCTACGTATTTAACTAAATTAATCATCCCTTGGATGTTGTGTTCCATGATCTCCCAGAGTCGTTGCTCTGCTACATCACGTTCCTGTCTATTAAGCCAGGTAATAGTAGTGCTTCGTTCGTTAAGTGGTCGCTCTATTTCTTCTAAGAGCTTCTTGCTTAAACTGCGATCCGGATGAAAATATTTACAAGCAAAACCAATTCGTTGAGTCATGGATTATCTCTTCTGTTTAAACTATACTACAAGTATAGCACGGTTTGCAAGAGTGTCAACCAGTAAGCACAGATAATAGTGAAGATAGTTCCTGATACTGCACATTAGTATATGCATCCCAGTCATCAGGTAGTTTCCAATTATCTATGTCAGGCTGACAGAAGAAGAACTGTGTATCTGGAAACTCCTGGAACAACTTGGTAAACTGCAATATCCAAAAACTGGGGTCAACTGCTGAATAGTCTGGCTTCTGGTAGTTATGGGTGCCTTTGTATACGTTGTTGTGCTTGCCGTCCATGGACCAAAAGTCATGTCCGATCATTATTAATACCCGTGCCTTTTGTTTAAGGGCTAGATGTGCACTATGCGTTCCGCTTCCCCAGTGAAAGGTCTTTTCCCATTTACTGTGCTCATCCCAGGAGAATGTGGGCAATGTTTTAACCTGTGGATCTCTAAAATGTGAAATCCAATCAGTACGAGTGTATACAGGTCCAGCATAGTTATTATACAGTGCTTCTTCTACCATGCGTTTATCACAGCATACCAGATGATCAACACTGGTGTCACGATAGATAGCATTGCTGCCGTATAGTGTGCCATGTGCTCTTAGAGGCTCTAAATCGTACCCCTGACGGCTCTCGCCGTTGCCAATACAAAATGCTACAGTCATTCTACCTTGCCAAAACCAGCCCATCTAAGACCGTCCAGGCATACCCAACCAATATAGTCACCTTGTTTGACATTATTGTTTAATACTAGGTCACCACGTCTTGCCGCATATCCAGGAACAGTGCTACTATCGCTAATAGTTCTACCCATGAGTTGTAGTTTGTCAATCCCCACCACGCCTTCACTGTTAACTGTGACACCTACTTTATTGTTAGCACCAATATTAACAGTCTGGCGCCGACGTGTGCCAATATAACCTTCTTGTACTTTGTGTTTGCCTACTACGATCTCAACTTCATTGTCCCATACAGTGAGTGCATCACTGGGCTCCATGGTGTTAATGCCCACACGGCGATTACCTGGAGTAGTGTACAACACATCACTAAGTAATGCTTCGCCACTAACCTCAAGTTCCTTGAGATGATGAGACCGTGTGGCGACATCAGAGATCTGCTTTTCCAAACGGCTGATATCAGGAGCATAATCTTTAACTTCAATCTTATCCACTGCTGGCAGTGAGGCAATAACACGATCTGTAATCTTGTTCATGGATGAATCGTTTATGTGTATATCATCGTTAACTGTTAAAACATCAACAGTTAAATCTTTGGTGATCAAACTATTCTCTGCTACTACTGCTCCGTCTAACAGCGTTAGTTCTACACTGTTACTGAAGTCTTCAATACCAGACAGATCTCTAAATCCCTGCACGTGGTGTTTGCTGATACTAAATTCTGACCAGTCAATACTGGACGGCGGGATACTTGATTCTGGAAAATCAATGTTATCCACCGTATCTCTAATAACTTTTTCTAGTACTTCGTCAATTCGTGTGCGTACTTGTTTTTGGATCTGGTGTACGTTTTGTCCGATGATCTCTCGGGTATAAGTGTGAATTAATTCGTCGACTTTAACATCAAGTGCCTCTCTGAGGTTAGATGCTGTGCTCATTTTGATTGCTCCTTGTTAGAAGCTGATGCAAATTATATATTCAAAGCTCTTTGAAAATAGTGGCTTGTACATCTGCTTCTTTTCTACTTGAAAACTCTTAGCGCCAGCGTCAGTACTAAACTTTGCTAGCTGTTTGAAATACATTGTTCTACATTCTACTGGATCACAAACAATTAACTCATCGTTTTGTATTATCCATTCTCGGTTCGTCCACTGTTGTTTGTCTGACCTGTTCCAATCACGCTTACGGACAATAACAGCATCCCCATTTGGAGTCTTAACTTCAAAAGGTTCCTGGAAAAATCTTTGACTTGCATTCATATTTCTATAGTCTTTTAGTGTAGTATATAATGCTACGTTTGTCAATTTAGATAATTTTTCGATCTCAGACATTTGCTGATCTTCTGTTGCAAATTGTGTAAAATACTCATCACTGGCAATAACATAATCAAACGTGGTACCACTCTGAATAACATCATCCAATGTAGTTGATGAATCTAAACCATCAACAACAGTTGTTTTATATCCTTGCTGCTCAAGCCCGTATGCAACAAGGTTCTTACCAATGGTAAGATATGTACCAGCAGACGGAGTATGATTAAAACCAAACTGATCAAGGAAACTATTAGCTTTTATTACTGCAATTTTCTTAAAGGTGGAAATATCAACTTGAGGAATTAAATAGCCCAGTGTATTCATTTATGTTAAACCTAAATTATTGTTATTATATTATATTTAGTTACGAACTAGGTCTAATGTTACACAATGATGCCCGCCACCAAGTGTGCGACTATGGCGTAGATCAATGCCTTGAGTGTTGATATTATACTTGTCTAATTCTCTTCTGAGTGTCTCTTGCTTGGGGTCACACACAATACTATCCGAACCAATAGCCAGAAAGTTTAATCCAATCCAGTTACTGGCATAAGGATAATCAATAAAGGGCTGATCCGCGCACTCGTGTATCCAAATCTTATCCCAGTTTTTTAAAGGTTCTGGCACTGTGTCTTCAGTTACACGACTAGCATTTAACACTACCAGGCCTTCTCTAACCGGGCTAATAGTGCTGTCTATATGAACACCACTGTAGAGGTTAACAGGGTGCACTCGCTTGCTGTCAGCAAAGTAATCACTGAGCCATTCGTACCCAGCTTGATCTCCGCTATCGCTTATTAAGTATAGAAGATCGTCGTTTAATCTGCAAACATTAGCAGCATCCCATCTCCCTTGTCCCTTGACATAATCACATTCCAAGAAGTCGTATGCTTCTCGCTCCATGACCCTGCATGCTGTAGCCATGGGTGTATCAATAACTGTATCGCCAATTACTAACAGTCTATCCCTGGGGCAATAGTTATAAAACCCATCTCTGGATTGGAAATCTATGTCAGTTGGTCTATAAACCTGAATTCCCAGGGCTGTTAAGAAGTCAGATAAATATTGTAAATCCTCGTTAGCTTCATCGATAATTTGCTGATTCACTGGTCCACTTGGCACCGGAGTTTCTTTCCACAATGTAAGTTCTTCTTGCTTCCTAAAGTCAGGACAATTTACTGGCCAATTGGCGTTTGTAGCTGATCCAACCACGATACTTTGTAATGGATCCCATTCATTATTTGATAATATACGCATATAACTATTTATAAACACGGATTACCATGAACGAATTTGAATATATAAATCACAGAATATCTAACTTATTTCACAAGCACATGGACAGTCGAATTAACTTTCAGCTACGAATGTTTCATAATGAATATAGATATGATCCTGCTTTAGATGTTACTAAGACTCATTGGAGGGTAAAAGACAGAATTGACATTAAGATGATTATTTTAGATTATTTTAAAACATGTAGAACTTGCGGTGAATTAACTAGAGATGGAAAATGTACTACGTCTTGTATTTGGACACAAACTTTCCAACATAGTTGGGAACCTGTTGACACTGTTTTAGATGCCTATTTTTGGGATATACAACAAGATAAGATTCAAAGACCTGCTGATTGGAGACTGTATATACTACACAGTGAGCAGTCTTCTGAGATAGATAAACTTAAAGATCGAGGATTTACGCCAATTCATTGGTTTGCAAATGGTTATCTTTGTGCAGAACATTGGTATAGATTATACAAGGACATCAGGGTAGTTACAGAATATCAGCCAATACAACACAAGTTTGTATGCGCTAATAGACTGATAGACGAGCTAAGATCCTATAGAATAAAGTTTCTAAATATGCTGGACGTTAGTCAGGGCCAGTACAGTTTATTAGAACAAGACCCTAATACTCATAGAACTCCTAATGAAATCTATCCAGATAATCAAGTTGACCCACACAGATTTGACGAGCATGACAATAGCAGTGCTTGGATTAGTTTACGCATTAACAATGATGATAAAAAAGAATTTACACCTACAGTCTGGAAATCTAGTTTCCTGCATGTTGTTCCTGAGACTGTGGTTGATAGAGTTCATCTAACTGAGAAGATATTTAAACCCATAGTGCTCAAACAACCGTTTGTGTTATTAAACGGTGCAGGTGCACTGGAGTATCTGCGTAGTTACGGATTTAAAACGTTTAGTGACTTTTGGAGTGAAGAATACGATACTATAGATAACTTGGACCAACGATTACAGTCAGCAGCAGATGTTGTTAACTATGTGGGTAGTTGCAGTTTAAAGGAACTGGAACAGATGCGTGATAAGATGAAACCAATACTAGAACACAACTACAACTGGTTCTATAATGGGTTTGCTGATAAGTG
>Ga0115572_10004703_pt1 | contig 10588 bp, 6 predicted proteins | sample COGITO_mtgs_1206_FD_88681 | JGI IMG/M metagenome (GOLD analysis project Ga0115572, IMG submission 88681) | Pelagic marine microbial communities from North Sea - COGITO_mtgs_120607 | ecosystem: Environmental > Aquatic > Marine > Epipelagic | place: Germany:Helgoland, sampling site Kabeltonne... | reverse complement strand
TTATTTGGGAGCTACCACGGAGATTGAGTTAGAAGCCGATCCCGGAAACACGTATTATTGGAAAGTGATCGCCATTGATGCTGATGAGAACAAAGCCAGCTCAGGAGTTTACAGTTTTATTACGCAGTGATTGAGGTTGTTTTTAGAGGATTTTATTAGTTGTTCGAATAGTATTATCTTGATGACTTAAACCATAAATCTATTCTTATGAAAAAATATCTTTTTTCACTTTTTCTTTTAGTTTCTGTCAGCCTTAGTGCGCAGAACATTGCTTTTGACATGACATTTATCAATGCGGAAGATCCAGGCCTTTATGATAGTCACCTTAAAACCTATTTCCAACCGGTCAACCAACGATTGATTGACGATGGAAGAGTCTTGGGATGGCATGTGTGGAAAGTGGTCGATACAGCGCAAGCAGATTATACCCACCTAGCCGTTACGGTCTACGATATGGACAAAATGGATGATGATTATGATTGGTCTTGGGCTTCTTGGACAAAGCGCCTTCCCAATTTGACGGAAGCACACGCTCGTGAAATTGCTGAAATGATTAATGACAACCGGAAGATTGTTTTCCAAACCCAAATGGTCAATGTAGCAGAAGTACTTCAGCCAGGGGTGACTACCTATCCAGACATTGCTGTTTTGAATTTTATGAAAGTAAAAGACGGCAAAAGCAAGTCCTATGAAAACATGGAAAAATCCTTTACCAAGTCTATTGCCAAGGGATCTCCACGAAAAGGTTGGTCGTTAGCCAAAAGAGTTGAAAATTTTGGAACGGACATTGCTTGGACCCATTTTACGGTAGATTGGTATGATAAATATTCTGACTATTTAAAAGTTGGAGCACGTCCTTCTTCCGATGCAGGAAGCTCTTATAAAGGAATAACAAAACTTCGCGATTTGCGATATCGTGTTGCCTTTAACAAGTTTATTTTCTTGAATGCAGAGTAAGCAACTATTATCCTAAAAAAAAACCCTCCAAAAGGAGGGTTTTTTTATACCCCAATTTTTTGAAGTGAGGTACGCACTCGTTTTAACTTTGCAGCAGTACCCAATTGATTTACAGCTTGATTAAATGGCTCAGCACTAACACCTCCTTGATAGCCTTTGGCTTGAACAATATTCAAAAACTGTTTGAGATCTATCAGTCCGGTATCACCAGGAAGCTCTCTTTCTTGGTCAATCTGAGCATCAATGGTTCGTCCTATCACAGCGTCGTTTACTTGAACCGAAACAATGTCTTTCGTTTGAAGGAAGTCCAGCGCTTTGGAGTCATCCCCTGCACAGTAACTGTGAAAACTATCCAGCAAATACCCAACATTGTCTTCTCCAATAGCGGAAATGAGCTCACGCAGTTCTGCAATGCTGTGTAGAAAAGGATATTTATCACGGGCCATAAGAGTCTTGGGGCCTACATATTCCAATCCCAATCGAAGCCCTTCTGCACCCATCACTTGGGCTATTTGCTTTAGCCGAACTTGGTGCTGATCAAAGTTTTGACGATAAGTGAGTTCCTTGTGGGTAGGCATAATCCAAGTAACAAAACTTGGAATACCATAGGAGGCAATGGTTTGGATATTCGTTTGTAAAAATGAAAGCCCTTGTTGGAATATAGCTTCCGAAGCTCGGAATTGAATGGGCAAGCCTCCGGAATCAAAAACAATATCGTTGGCTTTCATTTTGGAGAGATACTCTTTTTGTTGTGTTTTGGAGTAGGAAATCAATTCCTCTAAAACAGGACTAATAGCCTTGAAATTAAAGGAAATGGCATAGTCTAGCAGTTCGGTTGCAGTGCATTGCAGTCCTATTGCACCAGGGTTTAGACTGGCACGTAAGTTTTTTGCAGTGTTTTGCAAAGAGGTGGAAAGCGGAACAAAAGCACTCATTCCCGCGAGGGAAGTAGCTTGGATGAATTGTCTTCGTGTCGGCATGAGTTTTATTTTTTTGGATGTAAACGAATGGATTTTAATTCAATGGATTGGGTGCCACCCATAACTGTAGTTTGGAGGCTTAGCGGGTAGTTTCCTTTGGGAAATTTTAGTTCTCCAACTTTGTGAAGTTTCCATTGCATGGCTGGGGCTTCTTGTGTTCGTGGCACTCGATCATAATCCGGAAGTGCTAAGGGTTCAAAAACAGGCAATTGTGCAATGTTCAATTGCTGATCTTTGGCGTTGAGGACTAGCTTGACATTTTTATTTTCGGTATCAAGGCCATATTCTAGATACACTTCATAGGTGGTAGTCTCTAAACTTTCTACATTCCAAACCGCATAGGCTTGGGTGTCGGTCCAAAAGTCTATCCAATCATGGGCCCAGCCGTGTAGGCTGTGATAGGCAATACCGGTGTGTCGACGATCTTTTCGGAATTCAAAAGGAGGTTGTAACAAGGCTTGACTTGCTTCCAGCACCACTTTGGGCTGGCTAGGAAGCCCAAGTTGAAAGGGAAGGATTTTAGGTTTTTCAGGGAGTGTTGCTTCCCACGCATGAAATTCGGATTGTAATTGGGCTTTTAATTTGGGCAGTTGATCTTCAAGATTATGGGTTTGACCGCGATCATTTTTTAAATCATAAAGACCATTTTGGGTTAACAGCAAACTGTCTCGCTGTAATCGAACACGTCCTCCCCAATTATCAAAGAGTGTCCGATCCAGTACCTGTGATTTTTGCATTAAGCGAGGGGCAAAACTAGTGCCATCTAGAGTGTTTTTGGGATTGACGTGTACTCGGGTGAGATCAAGAAGTGTGGGAAGCAGATCGATATGCGCCCAGGCTCCTTCAATGCTTTGTCCTCCAGGAATAGTTCCAGGCCATTGAATACCAAACGGCACGCGAACCCCTCCTTCATCAACGGTTCCTTTTCGCCCTTTGAGACCATCATTATAACGGAGGGTTAAAGGACCATTATCTGTCAGGAAAATCACAATAGTATTTTCTTTGAGTTGAAGGGTATCGAGCAGTGCCATCATCCGTCCGAGATTGTCATCGATATTTTCGCACATACCGTATATGGCGGCTGTAAAAGCATCCAGCCCTTGGGCTATATACGGATCAAAATAGCGGTCAGGAACATGCAAGGGGGTATGGGGAGTTTGAAAGGTCACAAAACAAAAAAAGGGTTTGTTTTGCGCTTTTTTTTTTGCCATAAAATCAAGAGCCTCCTGAGTAATGACATCCGGTAGATAGCCTTCGGCAAGAAAGGCTTCTCCATCTTTTTCAATGGTGGTATCAAAATAGCTTGAATAGTGTCCAGAAGAAAATCCAGTAAAATGATCAAAGCCTCGTGCTAGAGGATGATATGGGTAATTCGCTCCGTTGTGCCATTTGCCGAATACTGCAGTCTGATAGCCTGCCTCTCGAAACAAATCCGCCATGGTTTGTTCTTCTATGCGCATGCGTTCGCGCCCTCGTGTAACGCCATGCACCCCAGCACGCTGATAGTAACGTCCTGTAAGTATGCTTGCTCGTGTGGGAGCACAAACAGGATTCACGTAAAATTGGGGAATGGTACTGCCCTGATGAAAAAACTGATCCAACTGAGGGGTATGGATAGCTGTGTTACCATGAAACCCCAAGTCACCATAGCCCTGATCGTCAGTGAGGATTAACAGTATGTTGGGAGGTGTTTTGGGAGCGCTGCATTGAAGACTGCAAAAGACTATAGCCAACAGCCAAATAAGACGATAAAGCATGATAAAGTTTCCCAACAATTTATGAAATTAAAAAAAGAACTACAACCCTTGCGATACAAACCATGAAACAAGGTTTAAGCAAAGAGAATCAATTACCTTTATACCGAAATTAGCATTATGACACCGACTCTTTATCCGATTCGATTCCAACCTCTTTTTCAGTACCGAATGTGGGGTGGTGACAAGCTATCTAAGGAGTTGGGCAAAGCGGTGACCGAACCCTCTATTGGGGAAAGTTGGGAGTTGTCAGCCGTGGATCAAGCCGAAACGATGGTGTCCGAAGGCCCCTTAAAAGGGGAAAAACTTCCCACTCTCGTTTCACGTTATCAAGCAGACCTTGTCGGGAGAAAAGTATGGGAACAGTTTGGAGAGGAATTTCCACTTTTGATAAAATTTATTGATGCGCAAGCACCTTTATCCGTTCAAGTACACCCCAATGATACTTGGGCCCGAAAGCACCATGACAGCTTTGGTAAAAATGAAATGTGGTACATTCTTCAAGCCGATCTCAATGCAGAATTGATTTTGGGTTTTGAGGAATCCATCTCGGCTGAAGTTTATCAAGACGCACTGGCTTCGGGAACCTTAGAAACATTACTACATAAAGAAAAAGTAACAGCGGGAGATGCTTTTTTTATTCCTACAGGGCGTGTTCATGCTATTGGTGCAGGAGTTTTACTTGCCGAAATCCAACAAACCTCGGATGTTACCTATCGCATTTACGACTACAACCGAGTGGATTCCAAAACGGGAAAAACAAGAACCTTACACACTAAGATGGCGCAATCAGTAGCCGATTTTTCGGCTGCGGAATCTTATGCAACCCTTTATCAAAAGAAAATCAATCAGCAAAATACCCTGATCAATACGTCCTATTTCTCAACACATTATGTGCTGTTAGAAGGGACAATACAGCGCAATTATCAAACATTAGACTCCTTTGTGGTGCTTATCGGAGTAGAAGGAGTTTGTGAATTGACATATCATAACAAAGCCTTTTCATTAAAACGAGGAGAAGTACTTCTTATTCCAGCATCTTTGGGTACGATCTCCTTGCAAGGGGATAAAGCCAGCTTGTTAGAAGTCCACATGCCTTAAATAGATACTATGAAAACCTTAAAATCTTTATTTCAAAGAATTAAATTGCAACGGAAAAGCGAAAACAGCTTTGAAGGTGAGAATTTTTTCACCCCATGGGGGAGAGTATATGGAGGTCAAGTATTGGCACAAGCACTGCACGCTGCCTATCAAACGGTTCCAAAAGATCGTTTTGCCCATTCGTTGCATTCCTATTTTATCCTTGGGGGAGATCTAAACCTTCCAGTGCAGTATGAAGTTGATATTGTCCGTGATGGTGGTAGTTTTACTACCCGTCGGGTTATTGCCAAGCAAAAAGGGAAGGCAATGTTCATTTTGGCAGCTTCTTTTCAGATTGTAGAGGAGGGCGTTACGCATCAAGAATGCTTGCCAAATTTCACACCGCCAGTGGCAGAAGATATTTCTAAAGATCTTCTTGAATCCACGGACATGGATCGAGCCAATGCTATATTAAAGGGAATGGAGATTGACCAAGTATTTCGGTTTTTACCCTTGGGAAAACAGATTATGGAAAACGGGCTGTCACAAGTGAAATTTTGGACACAGTCGTCGAGCTGGGAGGGATTCGGGATTGCTGAGAAACAACAATTACTGGCATTTATTTCCGATTTTGGTCTGATGTCAGCCATGTCCTTGCCGCATGAAGAAACCCTACAAAAAAAAGCGGTAATGATGGCAAGTTTGGATCATGCCTTGTGGTTTCATAGACCTTTGGAAGTCACACAGGGGGTGTTGTCTGTTTTGGAAAGCCCTAGTACCTCCAATGCAAGAGGTTTTGCGAGAGGAAATATTTTCGATGCGGAAGGAAATTTGATTTCATCCGTAGCGCAGGAAGGTCTTTTTCGGGTTCACTAGTTTTTTCTAAAGACCAACAGTTTGTCGTTGTTCTGAGAAACCAAAAGAAGTTTATCTCCATTGGCAGCCGTAATCTTTTCTATGTCTCGAGCATTTCCAGGCACTTCAAATTGGGAATTCGCTTTAGGAACAATTTTGAAATCCTTATCCGCGACTTTAAGATGTAAGCCTGAAAAGGCATCTAAGGGACCAATGAAAGGTTCATTTCCAAAATCGTTTCCTACCAAAAGCAGTTCCATGCTGCCATTGTCTTCCAAGATTTCAAAACCATAAATCGGGGCCCATTGCGCCTCAATGGGGAGTGGACGATGGGTCCATTTTCCGTCTCCAAGATTTTCAATAAGCAAACTTTGATCGTTATTGATGGTCAATTGTGTTGAAGCTGCGAGTTGTTCCTCAGTCATAATTTTACTAATATCAGCCTTGGCGAAGGCTTTATAGGTATTGAATTTTTTTCGGAAATAAGGACTTTGACGGTTAAGATTGCCCCAAAAAGTTACGGGGTACTGCTTTAGTTTTCCTTGTTGATCTTTATTGTATGAAAATAAGAGAGGTTCATGAAACCCATTATCATCCAAATCGTTTACGACAAGGGTGATGGGCGTTTTCTCTGAAATATTGAATGGGTTGTTTTGACCTAAATTTCCTGCGAGATAATCAAGGTCACCGTCTTGATCATAATCCACTTCTTTCAAGGATTGCCACCAGCCTTTAATGTTGGTCATTGATTTAGGTGTGGCAGCTCGTAGTCCCTGCGTATGATTTTCAAAAAACTGCAAGGGATGGAAGGGGCTACCGAGGATTAAATCTATTTTTCCATCATTATTAAAATCTGTGGCGAGAGCTGTAGCAATTCCTCCTTGTGGCAGGTTGTCTCCAAACACGGCTTTTGTCTTGTCCTCAAAGCGTCCTTGATTGTTTTCAAAAAAGAAGGACGGATCGGGAAAGGGATAGCTTTGAATTTTGATTTTCCCTGCTACAAAAAGATCCATTTGTCCATTTCCATCAAGGTCTATGGGTTGGAGCAAGGATAGCTGAGAGTCTAGTTTTGGAAAACGATTCACGTCTTGCGTAAAGCTTCCCTTTCCATCGTTGAGCAAAACCACAACTTTGCCGTAGTAATTGTTTTTTCGATATTCATTGTAGTTGAATAAAAAGACAATGTCTTTATCTCCATCGCCATCAATGTCAAAACTGTTGTGGTCATCGATGGTTGCTTCGCTGATTTCTTTTTTGGTAAATAAGGGTTGCGCTTTGAATTTCCCTTTTTTGTCCTGTATATAAAGGAGTGGACTTTCTCCGTCGGAACCGCTGATGACAAAATCATCGAGCTTGTCTCCATTGGCATCCAGGGGGGATATTTTGGGATTGTTTTCAGAAAGTTTTCGAGGGAGGAGTCGTTGAATATGAAAATCAGCACGGTCAATTTGCTGATGGGTATAGTCCAACGAAATGTCTTCTTGAATCGCACTAAAGGCTGATGTGGCAGAATGTTTCGGATTCATTGGGAACGCAAGTGGCGTCGACGGGATGGAGGCTGCTTGGTAGGAAAGAGGGATGGTTTGATTGGTCGGAATTTGTTTTTGAACTTCAACTTTTCCGTCTGGCCATCGGATTTCTAATTGTGAAATGGTGTCAAGGGTGCCCAATCCAAAATGGATACGATCATCAACCCCTGACATATAGCCACGGCTGTGATAGTTGGTGTGGGTTTGAAACTGGTCTTGTCCCGTACGAATCACAACTTGAGCGCCAATTCCCGTAGGATTGTTTGCAGGGCCTTTAAGCTCAATACTCAGGTAGCGATTACCATTGGTTGATGCTGTGTTTTCAAAGACAAAAGCTGGGTCATTAATATTATTAACGACATAGTCCAAATCCCCATCGTTGTCTAGATCACTAAAGACGGCTCCGTTTGAAAAAGAAGGAATTCCAATGCCCCATTGGTCACCAACGTCTTCAAAAGCCAATGCGCCTTTGTTTTGATAGGCGTAGTTTTTTTTCTTGACAATGGGAATACAGTCCAAAAGAATATCACTGTTAACGAATCGCGCCACGCTTTGACGAAAATCAGAGAAGTCTTTGTCCGTGATATCGCGAGGGAAACCATTGGTAATAAATAGGTCTTTGTCCCCATCATTGTCTGCATCAAAAAAAAGAGGTGCCCAGCTCCAATCGGTTTGGTAAATATCAGCCAACATTCCCACCTCACTAAGAGGCTGCTGGTTTCCATTGCCTAAATGCAGCATGTTTCTAGAGTGTTGTGTTTCGTAGTTCCACTTCCGGTCTAAAATGACTTTTTCATAGTTGCTGTAGGAAATGGTGGTCTTTTTTCGATAGTTGGACTCTCCCAGCATGTCCAATGAGATGATGTCCTTGAAACCGTCGTTGTTAAAATCAGCAACGTCAACTCCCATAGAAAACATACTTTGGTGTTTGAGATAGTCAGCCGCTCGATTGGTAAAAGTTCCGTCTCCATTATTGACATACAAAAGGTCATTGGTGATATAATCATTGGCAATGAATAAATCGGGCCATTGATCTTGATTGACATCCACCACGCCAATACCGAGACCAAAGCCTTCGATAGTGATCCCAGCCTCCAGACTTACATTGCTAAAGCTGCCATCTCCATTATTTCGGTATAATTGGTCGTTGCTTGGAGCGCTTCCGTCGGTAACTTTTTTTCGATAGGTGAGGGGAAGCACCTTGCTTTGCTCATTATTTAGTACATATAGATCTTGCAAGCCGTCTTTATTGTAATCGAAAAACGCGGCCCCCATACTGTTTCCTACATCGGCCACACCATAGGCTTCGGCAGCCTCTTCAAAACGGATGCTGCCATCGGTTTGGGCGCCTTGGTTGATGTAGAGCAGGTTTTTGCGATTGTTTTTATACATGGCCAAACATACATATATATCAAGGTAGCCATCGCCATTCACATCGGCATAAGTGGTTCCTGTTGCCCATTGTCCAGTAGCATCTACTTGAGCGGTAGCGGTAATATCCTCAAACTGGAGATTACCAAGGTTGCGATAGAGTCGATTGGGAACCTGATTGCCTGTGAAAAATAGATCGCGTTTTCCGTCATTATCAAAGTCGGCAGTAATAACCCCACCCCCGTTAAAGACGTATTCCTCTTCTAGTATATTAATGGAGTCGTTTTCAATGATACGATTGTTAAATAAAACTCCTGATTTGGAACTGGGTATGGGAGAGAAAAGAGACGCTTTTTTGGATTGGCATGAAGATAAAACACATCCAATACTAAGGAGTGTGAAAAAAACAACTTTTTTGATACGGCCTAATGACGACATAAAATCAATTTTATGGGGTTCAAAGTACTATTTTTTTAGAAGTAATATGCTATATGTTGGAGTTCTCTACAAGAGGAAAACAGGGATAAAAGCCCTTGATTTAGACCTTTAATTTTGTTCAACGTAAGTTAAACAAATTGAACATGTTATGATACTAACAAATTATTACACCATATTTTCAGAATCTTTCATTTTTTTTAACAAATTTTTATAATTTAACGCCGCAAAATAAACCAACAATAATGAAAAACAATTTTCTTTTTTCACTGACCTTATTCATGCTCACTATATTTATTGGGTCAGTGTACGCACAAACTGTTAATGGAACAGTTTCGAGTCAGGATGGCCCACTACCGGGAGCCACTGTATTAGTAAAAGGAACAACAAGCGGTGTCTCTACCGATTTTGATGGGAACTTCTCCATCGAAGCGGGACCAGATGACGTACTTGTTGTGTCTTTTATCGGATTTGCCTCTAAGGATGTTTCTGTAGGAGACCAAGACCAAGTTATGGTTATGTTAGAGTCCGACAACGAACTAGATGAGGTAATCGTTACTAGTTATGCATCTCAAACCAGAGGTAGTGTAACAGGATCTGTAGCTGTAGTAAACATGGATGATGCGGTAAAAACACCTGTTGTCAATGCTGCTGAGGCACTACAAGGACGTGTAACTGGAGTTACCGTTGTTACCAACGGAAACCCAGGACAAGCTCCTAAAATCAATATTCGTGGTTTTGGTACCAGTAATAATACCAACCCATTATATATTATTGATGGCGTTCAAATAGATGATCCCCTAGTACTTAACAACATCAACCCTAACGACATCGACCAGATGAACGTTTTGAAAGATGGTGCTGCTGCGATATACGGAGCTCGTGCCTCTAATGGTGTTGTGATTATTACTACCAAAGGTGGTGGTTACAATATGGACCGTGCAAAAGTTTCTTTTGACTTTTACACTGGTACATCACAAATCTCGAACTCTCCTGAGATGTTAAATGCTGGGCAACACGCTCAAATGATTTGGGATAGTTATAACTATGATGGTGTTACACCTAGCCACCCTCAATATGGTAGTGGTTCAAGCCCTGTCGTTCCTTCTTCTATTATTGGATACCGAAGAGTTGTTGCATACAACCCTATCCAATTCTCTGAAGCTGGTTTCTCTGCACCTGTTACTCCAGGTGGAACAGATTGGGTTGACGCTGTAACGCAAGACGCACCCGTAACAAACGCTTCTTTCTCCGTTGCTAACGGATCTGAGTCTGCTCGTTACTACTTTGGTCTTGGATATCTAGATCGCAAAGGTGTAATGAACCAAACTGGTTTTGAAAGAGGAAACATCAAGTTTAACTCTGAAGCCAAAGTTAAAGACCGAATCAAAGTAGGTCAACACCTTAACCTTTCCTATTCTAACACGTCACCTGGAGTTGATGAGTCTATCGAAGGAGCCCTTCGTATGACACCATTATTGCCTGTGACTGATGCTGATGGAAACTACACTGGGGTTGCTGGTCCTGGACTGAGTAACACAAGAAACCCTGCGGCACAATTGTACCGTACACGTAATGACTACTTTAAGCGTTTAAACCTTATTGGAGACGTTTACATTTCATATGA
>Ga0115572_10004701_pt1 | contig 10589 bp, 11 predicted proteins | sample COGITO_mtgs_1206_FD_88681 | JGI IMG/M metagenome (GOLD analysis project Ga0115572, IMG submission 88681) | Pelagic marine microbial communities from North Sea - COGITO_mtgs_120607 | ecosystem: Environmental > Aquatic > Marine > Epipelagic | place: Germany:Helgoland, sampling site Kabeltonne... | reverse complement strand
ATGACTCTAGACCAATGGTTAGATTCAGAAGTATTAGATGCACAAAAAGAATTAGAAAAGCGCTTAACCAAGGTCAGCACCATGTTTGCCTATCCGTATGGAGAGTTTACCCTTGAAATGCTTCCATGGTTCGAGAAACATGGAATATTAGCCTTTGGTCAACAGTCAGGACCAATTGGTCCGCTAAGCCATCCGCAGGCATTATCACGCTTTCCCGCAGCTGGGATTTATGCAAACCCTGAAACCTTAAAGACCAAGATGTTAAGCCTTGCTTTACCCCTGTCTTCATCGAATCTTCAAGAGCCTCTTATTACTCCTGAAAATAATCCACCAAAACTGGTGATTGATTTAATAGCCGCCGACTACGACCCAAAACGCATTCAGTGTTTTGCTAGCCAGCAAGGGGCAATAGACACCAAGGTAGAAAAGACTGGCGATAAAATAACATTGACCGCACAAGCATCTAATCCGTTAACTGGTGCACGTGCACGCTATAACTGTACTGTGCCTAGCGCTCAATCTGGGAGCTACTACTGGTATTCTCAACCTTGGCAAATGGGCTTATCCTCTGATGATAATGAAGGCTATTAGTAGCTATTTCCCGACTCAATCTGCTTGAGCTGAGCTTCTATTGTTTTGTAATTTGGCAACTTTTCGGCCATTAAACGATAGAAGTTCGCGCTATGATCAAAGTAATGGCTATGACACAGTTCGTGTACTACAACCATTTCAATAATCGCTGGATCAAACTCCATTAATTTCAAATTAAGATTGATATAACCCTTACTGGATAAAGACCCCCAGCGACTGCGCATTTTTTTGACTCTTAAAATGGGTCGTCCAATCAATGCACCCTGATAAAAATGTGGCCACCACTGGTCTATCAACTCCTGAAAGACGATCTTAGCTTGTGCTCTTTGCCATAATTCAATTTTGGCAATGAGGTCTTCGTCTTGCCAGCTTTGGGGGAAGTAGCAGATACCATCAATTAGAATAGGATGTTTGCTTTTTTGTTCACTGCGCTGAAAACGATAACTTTTACCCAAGTACTGCATTTTTTCAAATTGTGCTTTTTGCTTTACTTCAAACTGAGCAAGGCGTTGTTCTAACCACTGCGTGTGCTTTGATAAAAACGCAGTAACTTCATGGCGCGGACAATAAGTAGGAATTTTAACTTCTACTTCACCTTTTTCTGTCACGCCTAAGCGCAATGACTTTCGCTTCATCGAGCGAATGATCACAGGTACATCCCTTCCCTGAATAATCATGGAGGTTTGCAGCGTCTTGCTATGATTAACAGATTGTCCCTTCGGGCTCATTTTCTTTTGTTATTCCTGTTATAATTCAGTTAATTATTGGAGAGTATTGTATGTCTGACTTGTTATCGATCCCAGCTTTAGATGAAGATGAATTAGAACTTCTTGGTCAAATGCTAGAAGATGAGCTTGAACGCCAAGATTCATTTGACTTTTTTGAAGCTCATGGACTTTTAACTGCCTTAAAGACCGGCCCTATCGATCTTGATTGGCCTGCAATTTATGACATCATTTTTCCTGAAAAAACAGCTTTTACTAGTGAGCAATTAGAAAAAGTACAGCGTTTATTAAGAAAGTTGAGCTTTGAGATTCAAGCTTGGCTAGATTATGGTGAAGACTTCCCTGTTCCTTGCGAGCTAACCTTGCAAGTGGAAGACGATGATGACGAAGGCGCCGCAATAGAAGCATGGGCTGCTGGTTTTATGGCTGGTGTTCTTCACAATGAGGAAGCCTGGTATAGCAAAGGTGAAGAGCAGATGGCGCAATGGATATTTCCTATCATGTATGCTTCTGGCTTGTTCGTTGATGAGCCTGAAATGGCTGAAATTGATGAAGACGATACCTTATCAAACCAAATGTGTGTAAATATACCACCAGCGGTTATCGAAATGTTTCTCCATTTTCATGCAGCAAAAGGCTAACAAAAAAGGCCAACAAAAAAGGCTAATAAGAATAGTTCAGTAAACTTCCCCCGTAACGGGGGAAGCATTAACCCTGAGTATTTATAGCAACACTTAGCGAACAGTACTTAACCAAACTTCAACACGTCGATTTTTTACTCGACCCGCTTCCCTATCATTCGATGCCACTGGCAGTTGCTCACCATAGCCATAATTATGCTTAGGATAAACACCTTGTTTAACCAATTCTCGTCTTACAGCCATTGCTCGTAACTTCGACAATAACTGAGAACGATCTTTTGATTTCTTAGGATCACCAAAACCAATCAATATTAACTTTTGGTCTGGGTTCTGCTTAGAGAAATCAACTAAGCGCTCTATATCCTGCAAAGCTCGATTATCTAATTTAGCGCTGCCCTTCTTAAAACGGAAGTTAACGGTTAAACGCTCCCCTTCACCTGCCATTAATTGAAAAGCTAAAGGAAGTTCAGCATAGTTTTTCGGTTTAACAACGTGGAGGTGTTGAGCGATAAAACCATTTTCAGACACAATTTTTTGCCCTTCAACACTTTGTACATATTGCATAAAAGGCATGACATGTTCGTTTTCAGGATTATCATCTGTATAGAAATATAAGCGACGAGACAGTGCATAGTCCTCTGTTCCAATCGTTAGTTGATTCGGCTTAAGTGCCTTACCGCTACCATCTGAAATAGCAAGGAGCTTCGACTGCCTGACCGATGGTAAACCAACAAAGCCAATTGCATTTCGGTCTTCACTAACTTTATCTGATAATTCATCGTTAGACTCAAAACGTAAAGCACTCGCATCCAACTTGGACTTTCCAAGCACCATACGTTTAAAGCTATCCCAAGTTCCTGATTTATTATCACGAGCGTATAAAGTTATTGTTCCTGAGTGGCCACCAAGCTCTGACCAATTACTAATTTTTCCAGAATAAATATCAGCGATTTGCTGCACATCCATCTCTGTTAGCTGGTTATCAGGATGAACAATAATGGCTAAACCATCAATGCCGACAATATGTTCCGAACCTCTGTCAGTTAGCTTAGTCATATGACTAAGCTGGTCTATTTCTTTTGTCTTAGCAGGTCTAGAGGCCGCTGCGATATCTGCATTGCCTAATTTCAACGCCGCAAAACCTGTGCTACTCCCATGTGCGGCTATATCGATAACAACATGACTACCTCGAGTAGAATCAGCAGAATTAAGCTTGGCAGTAATTTGACTTTCATTTTCAGCCTTTGGCGAGTATTCAACACCATCAGCTCCTATTGATTTTAAATAACTAGACACTAACGCAGGAGCTAATTTAGCCCCAATCGTATTTGACCCCTGTATTGTCAATGTATTAGCCTGAGGCTGATTATAGAAAAATAAAGCAAGAAGTTGTATCGAGAAAAGAAAAGAGAAATATAAAGGCTTTCGCATACGTTTTGCACCAATAGGGAGAAAAGAATCCGTGCACAATACGCAAACTATATGACAGTTTTATGACATTTATGACAGTTTTATTACAGGGGCTTTAGTGTCAATTCTGTCACTTATTATAGCCAGCGCTATAGAGCAATCGAACTGGCTTATATTCCTACTATCTACTAATTATTTTTTATAAAGGAAAGCTCTGCCTTCTTATACTTTTCAAGCTTGAGCATATCCAGCATATTACTCATTGTATAATAAGGTGTGTCAACAACCACACTATTCGCCAACCAAGCTGGCAAACTACCGCCAGGTTCAGCATGTACTTGATAGACGACATTGACCTTACCGTTAGCGAGAGGGGTGAAGGACCAGAAGCCATTCATCCGTGGAATTCTGACATAATCATCATCTTCCGGAATTTTACCAACTACCGCATTAACATCGATTCGAACTGCTAGTGTTTCTGGATCTTGGGTTAATGATGACGAAATTACCGCATCGCGATCACTCACAGGCCAAGGGGCACCATTTACAAAGTAAATAACCGCATTTTGCTCATCTGCCTGCTCAATAACCTCAAAGGTTTCACACTCATGCATCCATTGAGGAGCAGCGCTAGAATCAAGCAATAAAGCTGTTAAAGCTGTTAATGTCGTTTCTACAACAAGCTCCCCTTTAAACTCATCAAGGTTAGAGCCTGCGATTTCGCGAGTATAAATTTTAAGTTGAAGGTCAGTATCTTCTTGTTCAAGTTCCCAGTCAGTCGTTTCACCATGGGCTACAAAACTACAAGACGCGATAATGAGAGAAGCTATAAATAGACGCATTAGTTCTATTCCAAATTTATTATTGTAATGCTTCGCACTTTAACTGCTCTGCATTACATTTAATAGGTGTTATCTAGCCAGAGTTTGACCGTTAATGACCACCTTGGCAGTTAGGTGATGCTTCAACCGACCCACCCGACTTCTGCCACTCACCTTCAGTAAATACATGCAATGCTAATGCATGCACCTCTCCTGCAAGCTCATCCGCTAATATTTTGTAGATCATTTGATGCCGAGCAACAGGCCTTTTACCTTCAAAAACATCGCTAACGACTGTCACTTTAAAGTGCGAATTGGCAGCAGGACCAGCATGCATATGACTTTCATTCAAAATTTCTAGGACCTTAGGCGATAATGCCTGTTCAACCTTATTACGTATGATCTGTTCCATTTCGATACCCTGTAAATTTTTCATAATGTATTTCTCATAAATAATACTGCCTCTTTTTGATGGCTCAGATATACTAACGCCATCTTATTGCACGTCGAGTAAAACTCGGTATTGTATACGTATTAATTTTAAAAAACGGACCTTGAACTATGCATGACCAAGATTTAACCAATACTCAAGCCCTAATCGATCGCTATTATACCGAAGAGAAAGCGAGAAAAGCGCAGGCTTTGACACATGCATCACTAAATTTACAATTAGATGCAAATGACTTGGCTATGCTTAGCACTATCGCTAAGCGTTTTGGGAAATCTAGAACTGATTTAGCAAAAGATGTTTTAAGCCATGCACTTATTGACCTATTAACCCAATTAGAACCTAGCGAGCGTAAACTAATTGCCCGTGATGCTGATGAAATGGGCAGTTCCATGGCTCGAGAAATAGCAGAAGAGAATGGTTTAAAAGAAATTGACCATAAGCCCAATGTTTGGACAGCTCATGATCGCAGTATCACTAAAGCAGAAAAAAAACGTGCAAAAGAACTAGAAGATGCGGCCAAAGCAGAAAAACAGGCCCAAAAATCGGCTAATTTCACAGAAGAGGTGAACACAAGCCTTGATGAAATTGAAGAAAATAACGAAGACTCTGTCACTGCAGAAGCTAATGTTGAGAGTACTACGCCTGAAGAAACAAAAACGGAAGGCACTGAAACAGATTTAGCATCTGATTCTAACGAATATGCTAATCAAGAAGATTCAACTGCCAGTACCTTTGCTTAGCCTTTTAGATAGCCTTCAGCACTACTAAAGGTCAATGAAAAGACCTATTTATGGCCTCTCGCATAAGAGAGGCCTATTCTCGAATTATCTGGAAACACATTTATATGGCCATTAACTGGTTCCCTGGGCACATGAACAGAGCCCGCAACCAAATCGAAGAGGCCATGCCTGGTATTGATTTGATTGTTGAAGTATTGGATTCCCGTCTTCCCTACTCCAGTACCAATCCTCTAGTAGATGAATTGCGCGTGGGTAAACCTTGTATCAAGGTGCTGAATAAAGATGATTTATCTGATCCTAAAATCACTAAGCTATGGATTGAACACTTCGAGAAACAAGACAATACTCATGCCATCGCTTTAGTTGCAGAAGACCATAAACAAAGCCAAAAGCTCATTCAGATGATCAAAAGAATCATCGACCAAAGCGCTGATAAAAAGACCAATATCCGGGTCATGGTTATGGGCATCCCAAATGTAGGGAAATCGACGCTTATCAACTCTTTAGCTGGGCGCTATATTGCTAATACGGGTGATGAACCTGCGGTAACGAAGCGCCAGCAAATGATTGACCTTAAAAACGGTGTGGTATTAAGCGATACCCCAGGAATCTTATGGCCTAAATTCGAAAACTTTCATAGCGGCTATCGTCTTGCCACCAGCGGAGCAATTAAGAATACTGCAATGGAATATGAAGACGTGGCTATGTATGCGTTAGAATATATGGCAAAGGCTTACCCTGATAAACTAATGACTCGTTATAAGCTGGACGTTCTTCCAAAGTCAGGCGATAGCTTACTTGAAATGGTTGCGCGCAAGCGCGGCTGCATTAGAAGTGGTGGTAAGGTTGATTTACATAAGGCAGGGGAAATTGTATTACACGATTTTCGCTCAAGTAAAATTGGCTTACTAAGTTTAGAAACGCCTGCAATGATGGTCGCTGAAGAAATAGCGGCTGAAGAGTTACGCCTAGCGAAAGAAGAAGCTAAAGCAGAACGAAAGCGTCAAGCTCTGAAAGGTAAGCGCTTCCAAACACCAAAAAAAGAAAGACCTTAAGATTGGTCGCAGTAGAATTTCTATAAGTCTTATAAGCTGTACATCAAGCTTTATTGAATCGCTTGATGTACTTTTTTAAATGTATCCCATTGTGGATCTTCATCAGCAACAATTTCTATTGGGAACCCCTGTTCTGGCGCTGATAAGTTATTTAATCCGTGTTTAACTAATTCGATATCATCACAGTAAATCACCCACTGATTAACCCCATCATGGGTAATCACCATAGCAACCACAGCGTGCCCATCACTTTCTAGCTGGCTTTGTAGCTGATGATGAAATACATCAATTTGCACCATCTCTTGTTGTGAAGGATAAGCATTAGCTTCATCTTTTTGCTTAGCATGCCACGCTATTTGAATACAAATAGAGAAACGGCTACTTTCAGAAATAGCTTCCCAATCTTCACGACTGTATATCGTTATGGGTAACTCATTTAAAGTTCCGCCTGCGGTCACCCACCGGTTGTCTAACTTCATGTGTGCCTAGCCTTACATCCGTAGTTATTCATTTAGACTAGCTGATTTATACATAAAAGCCAAAAATGGATAGGTTTTAATGCTTTTATGATCTAATAAAAAATTAATCAACCTTCTACATTAAGTAATTTTTATTTTAGGACAAACACTTAATTAAAGGCTATAAGCTTGCGAATCCGCTTTCAGCGTCCATTATTAAGTAAACCCTACTAATCAAGATGGAAAATGAAACTAAAGCAACGCGCTGTAAACGAAATATTGGCGGCCAATAAAGAACCTTCTATCGATGGGATTATTGTTATCGATGGTAGAGGAAAAATTGTCACATTTGATAGCGCTGCTGAAAACTTATTTGGTTATAGCCGTGATGAAGTACTCGGAAAACCCATAAACATCTTAATGTCTGAAGAACAAGCCGAAGCTCATCCAGGTTACCTACAAAAAGCAACAGAAGACACTGATCGCGTAGAAGTCCGCCAACTGCATGTAGAACAAACGATTATTGGTAAGCACAAGCTAGGAGACTCAATTCCCTTAGCAATAACAGTCTCAAACGACAATTCAACCGATAGCATTCGTTTTATTGGGGTTCTTCAAGATTTAAGAAAACATGAAGAGCAACTCACCACGGTATTTCAAAACTTTCAAGCTACAACCAACCAGCTAAATCAGCGAATAGAATTTGAAGGCTTATTAAATACCCACGGTAATCTTTTATTAAGCAGCACTGCAGATGACTTCCATACGATTATGGAAGATACATTAGAAGCAATTGGCCGATTTTTATCACTGGACCATTGTTATATCTTACAACTATCAGAAGACTTGTCGAAAGGCTATTTATGGGCTGAGTGGCGAAGATCAGCAAGCTTAATGACCCCATTCCCTGCGAGCTTTGATATTCCTAACAGCCAGATTTTTCTTCAAGCTATAGGCTCTCACGATACGATTACTATTGAACACGGGCAAGGCGAAAATAACGAAATTGTGTTCCATTTAGCTCAACAACTTTCACCTAACGGTTTTCACTCGGCTCACATAACACCTATTTCAAACGATAAAGATGGAATTATGGGCATTATCGGCTTCTCTATTCTCGATCCAAGCCAGCCACATCCCGAAGCACAAGCTCCACTGCTGAGCTTAGCGACTCCATTAATAATTAATGCTTGGGAGCGGCATCAGCTTATTATGCAAAGCCGAAAAGCAGAGAAAAAGATCCAAGAAAAGAACAAACTTCTAGCGGATAAAGCTTCGTTTAGCCAAGAATTATTACGCGCGTCAAATATACTGTATTCAAGCTCTCGTCAAAATATTGATCAGAAAGTAAAAGAAGTATTATCCCAAGCTGCCATCATTAGTGGTCATCAAAAAGCTTTAATATATTTTGAACAAGACAACATTCACCAACTGAAAAGTTTTATTCAACAGCACTTCGATAACATCCAATTACAACACCCCCTTCTTATTGCATGGGTGCAAAGTAAACTCAAAGAACAAGGCATTGTTCAATTAAGTAATATAAATGACTTGAATTTTTCTCAAGCAGAAAAACTTGAGTTAGAACAGCACGATATTCACGCGTTAACTGCAATAGGGCTCTCAAAGTCTGGAAACAGTATGGGGGGCATTATTTTTTATAGTTCATCACCTGTTCTTAATTCAAATGACGAAAGTCTGCGTTTTTTACAACTAACAGGGCAGAATTTAACCGCAGCCATTCAACACCATTCAATTCAATTTGATTTAGAGCTAAGCGAACAAAATTTATCAAATGCCAACCGCATGCTCTCGCAACAGGCCTTACATGATGCATTAACAGGCCTGGCGAATCGCAGAGCTTTTGACAATGGTATAGAGCAAGAATTTGATCGAGCAACACGCCATGGCACCAACCTAACGCTACTAATGTGTGATATAGACCATTTTAAGTATTACAATGATCACTTTGGTCACCCACAAGGTGACGTATGCCTTAGGGAAGTTGCCCGAGTTTTACAAAGAACATTTAATCGAGCAGGTGAAATATGCACTCGTTATGGTGGCGAGGAGTTTGCGATCATATTGCCTTCTATCGATCACAATGAAGCAGAACTTCAAGCTCAAAGATTGCTCGATAATTTGAACCGGTGCAAGATACAGCATGCTCCAGAGTCACCACTTGCGTTTGTTTCTCTTAGTATTGGTATAGCCCAGTTGACCCAAAGTGACACTTACAAACATCCTATCGACCTGATTAATGATGCTGATAAAGCATTATATCAGGCCAAAAAGAATGGCCGAAATCAGCTAGCTTGGGCCCTGAAAGCAGAGTAAAATACTCGTCCAGTTTCATAATTTAGTATCGAATTTATTTATGCCCTCTATAAAAATTAGTCTAGTAATAATCGCTACCGTCATCATCATTTGCTTAGCCTTGTATGCTGCCTATTTACACATCCAAATCAAAAGCAACCAGAAAGAGGCACAAATAAAAGATGAAGAGGAACGCCAGTTAGCACAACAAAATTTGGATAAAAGAAATAACAAGATCATCGCTGATATTCGCTTCATCGCTCAATCTTTAATCACTGAGCAGTGCGAAATTACCGAAGGTGTACTAAGAATTCATCATCTCGCTGACGCCATTGACACAGACATAATGCAACAACAGCAATTTGCATCGTTACGACGTCATTTTAGCGCCACAAAAAACATGGCAATTAAAGATGCCTATAAAGCACTGACAAAAAAAGAGCGTTTTCAACAAGACCAACAGCGTTTTCGCTTAGAACAAGAGAATAAAGAGCAAGTGCTTGCAGAAGTTCAGCTGATCATCCAATATTCATTCAATAATCTACAACAATTACATTGATGTTAAATCGATAAAGGGACCTTCCATGCGTATTATTACTCTTGCTTTAGCTTTCGCGTTCAGCGCCACAACAGCTGCAGACTGGATCTTGCAACAACCGTCTAGTATTCATTTTTTAACCACTAAAAATATTCACGTAACCGAAATTCATTCATTTAAAAATTTCAACGGAAAAATTAATAAGTTTGGTTATGCAAAAATAAACATCGACCTTAACAGCGTGGACACTCGAATCACAGTTCGTGATGAGCGCATGCAAGAACACTTATTTGAAACATCAACGTTTAGTGCAGCGCAATTTGAAGCCGATATTCCTTCTGCTGTGCTAGAACAAGCAAGTAAGGGCGTTGATACTCGGTATCAGCTTCAAGGCAAAATATCACTCCATGGGGAAAAAGCAGAAGGACAATCTGAAGTCCTTATTAGCCCAAATAAAAATGGCACAATCACAGTAACCAGTATCACACCTATGTTAATTGATGCCGAAAGCTTTGCTCTTGTGTCTGGAATTAACAAACTTCAAGAAATGGTTGGCTTATCATCCATTTCTCATACAGTTCCATTAACATTTAGCCTGACTTTTAAAGAAGATTAAGCAGCAATACATGGCCGTTAATACACTTATTTTTGATTCCGGAGTTGGCGGCTTTAGTATTCTTCAGCAAATCCGCCAAGCTGTTCCCGGATTGCCTACCTATTACTTAATGGATAATGCACTTTTTCCCTATGGAATTCAGCCAGATAATGTATTAATCGAACGTATTGTTAAACTATGCGTTAGAGCTTGCCAAGAGCATGATATAGATCTTGTTGTCATTGCCT
>Ga0115572_10004693_pt1 | contig 10594 bp, 6 predicted proteins | sample COGITO_mtgs_1206_FD_88681 | JGI IMG/M metagenome (GOLD analysis project Ga0115572, IMG submission 88681) | Pelagic marine microbial communities from North Sea - COGITO_mtgs_120607 | ecosystem: Environmental > Aquatic > Marine > Epipelagic | place: Germany:Helgoland, sampling site Kabeltonne... | reverse complement strand
TTACGTTCACCTAGATTCTTTTAAGCATGAAACAATTCATCATCTATCTTCTTCTCCAAACAGTGACAATTGTCTGCCTAAACGCGCAAAACCAAGAACCCGTGAACACCAATGATACATGGGGAGATTACTATTTCATCAATGGGAAATATGCCAAAGCGATTAAGGGTTATCCGCTTTTTTCTGGTGAACTAACACTAGCGCAACAGCGTAATTTGGCACAAGCCTTCGCACAAGTAGGGAAACGCCTTCAAGCGAAAAACACATATTTACCAGTAGTCAATTCGACTGAAGCTAGTGTTGAGGATTATTATCGTTACGCTAACATGTTGAATGACGAGAAAACACTTGCTAAAGAATACCGCGACAAAGCATTCCGACTAGCCTGGACAACTCCCTCTTTATTTACAAGCGATAGTTTGTTGTTCAAGAAACGATTTGATACAAGCCCGTATGTTATTGAAGGATTGAACGGGAATACTGAAAACAATGAATTTGGGTTAATTTTTTTAACCAACGATTCCATTAGTGATGTACTTTATTTAAGTGATCAAGAAAAAACCAAGAAGCGTAATTCGATCCTAAAACGAATCAAAACAGATTTGCCGATATATAATTTCTACTATGGGAAATTGAACAGCAAAGAGCAATCGTTTGTTCGTGAGGGTACTCTTTCTCCTTCAGTCAATTCGTATTTCCAAGAAGGCCCAGGAAGTTATCAGCCTGAAACAGATTACTTTTATTTTTCACGAAGTACAACACGCTTCGATCAAAAGAAGACTGTTCAACTCAATGTGTATCAAATCAAACGAGCAGACATTGCACAAAACAAAGTTGCGGAATCTTTAACGTTTAATGTGGAAGGAAGTTCTACTGTTCACCCAAGTATATCATCTGATGGCAAAAGACTTTATTTTGCCAGTGACCGTCCTAATGGGTTTGGCGGAATGGATATATATTATGTTGACATTTTTAACAACCAATTTTCGGATCCAGTTAATTTGGGTCCTGACATTAATACCGAAGGGGATGAGGTTTTTCCTTTTTCTTTTGATGCAACACATTTATTTTATTCATCTAATGGTAAAGAAGGGTTGGGGAAGATGGATGTATATTTAGCCGAGCATCGTATTGAAAAGCGCTGGGAAAGTTTTGTTTTGGGGAAAAACATTAATTCCGAAAAAGATGATTTTTCTTTCGGACTAAACAAGGCGCTGAATCTTGGTTTTTTCGCTTCCGATCGAGCGGGTGGGCAAGGGCAAGACGATTTGTACGCCTTTCCATTTACAGCAGAAATAAGTGGGCTTGATGATCACTACGAATACATTCCTTCTGACACGCTTATTGTAGCCACCAATGGAGTACTACAGAATGATATTAAGGTGTTAAATGATAAAGATCCATTGCAACGTTTGCTTGCAAAAGAAGCCATTCAAGTAAGCCAAACAAGAAACGGATCCTTGACGTTTAATAGCAATGGTTCTTTTTTATATAAAAATACACAGCCACTATCGACCATTGATTCTTTTGCCTATGCGGTAAAAACTAGCCAAGGTCAATCCAAAGCCGTTTGGGTAAAACTAGAGCGTGCTGAGGTTGAAGCGAGTGAGCTTACACCAGTTTTTTCTGTGGCATTTGCGCCTATTTTCTATAATCTGGATAGAAGCAACATCTTGCAAAGTTACCTAGAACGTGTTGAAAAAGTGGTGGAGGTAATGCGCGACAATCCCTCGTTAGAAGTGGAGGTTAGTTCTTATACAGACTGTCGAGGGACTTCTGCTTATAACTTGCGTCTCTCCAAAAAACGCACAAATGCTATACTGTCGTATGTTCGTGAAAGAATCGATAAACCCGAACGTATTTTTGGGGAAGGTTATGGCGAGTTGTCGCGCGACTCAATTGAGCGAAATGAATTTCAATTAGTTGCGGGTTCTTTTTCAGTTCAATCCAATGCTACTGCTTTAATCAACAAATTGAGCGCAGCTGGGTATAAAGTAACTGCCACTGCTGTGGGTGAAATTGTCAGGGTCGTTGCAGCAGAATCAAATAAACGCGAGGAGTTGGAAAGAATGCAGGAAGAGCTTAAAACAGGTGGTGTTGATTCTTGGATAAATATAGTTGCTTGCGCACAAATGTCAGAAGAGGACTATCAACAGAACCGTAAAACTGATTTCAAGGTAATTCGCCTTTAGAATTTAAGTAGCAGTGCAGTGTAGACTGATCGCTCTGGTGCTGCTTCATAAAACCGTCCGCCAAAGGCATTGATACGGATGTTGTCACTATATTTTACGTTAAATAAATTGGTGCTTCCAAGAATAATATGACTCTTGGTTGTTGCCAATTTGAACGGGACTTTATAAGAAATATCATCCCGCCAAAAACCAGCAACTGATGTTGCGTTGCTGTCATTTGTGAATAATTCTCCTCTATAAATACGTTCGTAGTTGAGCTGAGCTTTGTTTTTAAATATATAGTCAATGGAAACATTTCCAAATGAATTGGGAATCCCGGGTAGTTTATTTCCATCCAATCGTCGACCATTACTTTCATATTCTTCATAGGTAAAATCGGTATGACTGTAGCTTAGCGAAAAAGTCAATTTTTTGCTGAACTGGTGAGATAGATCAACTTCTATTCCGTTGCGAAGCGTAGCGCCAGCATTTCGAAAAAATGTGCGTCCGGGAGCAGCTACTAATTCATAGGGCACAAGATCGTTTTTTGTGTTTATTTAAAAGTAAGCCACATTCCACTGTGTTTTGATTCCTTTATACTTTAGTCCCATTTCATTATTTTGGGCCGCTTGAATGTTTATCAAGTCATTGAATCCTCCGCGGTTATTTGGGTCAGCAGAAAGTTCACTCAGTGTTGGTGTTTCGTAGCTTTGAGAATAGTTACCGTAAATTATTAGCCCGGGTTTAAGTTGAAATGAAAGACCTACTTGTGGACTCCAAGCAGTTAGATTTCGTTGATCAGATGCATTGCCATCGAATAAAAATCGGTCTACAACCCTCAATCGATTGTCATCCCAGCGAATACCTCCGTTAAGGGTCCATTTTTTATACGTCAATTGTTCAATCAAATAAGCACCAAAAGCAGTAAAACGTTCAATTTGACTTAGGCTTAAATCTCCCTTTTGACCGTTTGAATTGACAAAACGCTCTCTTCTGTCGTCTTGAAACGAAAGACTGTAGCCAAGTTGTGTTTTGGATTGTATATTTTCAATTGCCCAAGCATAGGTCAATAAGCTTCCTTGTCCAGTATAATTTCTGTTTAATTCTACCCAACCACCATTGGAAAATGGTAATTGTCCTTGGAATTTTCGGTTGGAAACAAAACCATAGGCCTGAATCGAAAGGGCATTTTTTTCATAGGAAAAAGAAGTGCCCGCCTTAAGGTGTGTTATCTTTTCGCCTGCATTAAAGGTGATATTCCTGTCTCTCGCCTCCCGCCTGTTGGTCGAAAAATCTTCCAGTGTTTGTCCGCCGGCATCTGCTGCAAAAGGGCTATTGGTAGCGTTGAATTGAAAAATGATTTTACTGGAAGGATTGAGCTGATGCTTCAACTTGGCATTAAACTGATTGTTTTCAAACTGACTTTGGTTTCTGTAGCCATTCCCTTTTACGTGATTTAAGTGGAGAATTAGTTGGTTTTTTTCGTCGGTAATCCCTCCCGTATAATTCAATTGGGTGAAGCCAAAACTGCCGGCTCTTAAACCGATTCGATGAAAATTTTCATCAACATTACTTAGTGTTTGGATAGAGACTACACCCCCTGAAGCATTTCCATAACGCAATGCACTCGGACCACGAAGTACCTCTATGGTTTCTAAAAGCCCCAGCGGAAGATTGTCGAGTTGTCCTTGACCATCAGGGGTGGTCTCAGGAATTCCATCGACCACAAGTTTAATTCCTCTAATACCAAAGGCAGAACGAGCGCCAAAACCACGAATTGAAAGTCGTAAATCTTGTGCAAAATTGCTGCTGTTGAAACTGATGACACCCGGGATACTGGTCAAATATTCTTGTAAGCTTAACTGTAGTTTTTGATCTTCTGCAGGAATTTCTTTACGGCTAACAGCTCCAGGAAAATACAGAAGATTTGCCTTTGCCTTTAAAGAGGTTAATTCAATTTCTTCTAATTTAATGGTGGATAAACTATCAATTTGCGCATGACAGTATCCAGAAACAAGAAGGAATAAAAGAATTTTTTTTTTCATAATACAACATACTGTTTAGTGCGAATAATTGCGAGTACCAAAATAGGCAAGACATCCTTTATGACAACAATTGAAAGTTTAAATCTTGTAAATACAGCGGAAAGTGATAAATCTTGGCTGAATAAATGTTTCGGAAGTAAAGACAGATACATTATTTGCACTGTTCCTTACTTGAGAGTCAATGTTGAGAATGTTGACTGCATTGAGTTCGTATTCCCATTTGGCATCTCTATCCTTGCGGTAAGATAAACTTGCATTCCAATTCTGAAATGACTGTGATTCTCCGTTGCCAAGGTCTTGTGTAGTATAACTGTACTTTGTTTTAAAAGTTATTTTTTTCACGATATAAGCATCAAAATCAATTGATGGGGCTCGGGTAACAAAGGTTGTTTCTCGACTCCCTTGGTTGTTGTTTGTGACTGTATAGCTGTAATTGATGCTTACATTGGGTGCAACTTTAAAGTTCGTTCGAATACCTGGGGTGTAGGTTTGTGTAAAACCCTCGTTTAGGGAACGGCGTTCTTGGATGAATTGATTGATTTTACTATAGTTAAAGCTTGCATTTAAACTAGCTCTTATTTTTCCAAAGGTTCGCTGTACGCGTCCAAATACATTTACATTTTCATCGGCAAAACTAGAATTGAAAAAAGTACTGGTGCGAATTACATTTTCAAAATTTGTCAGGCTTCTTATTTGATCAATATTATTGGAGTAGGCCGCTCGTACAAAAACATTGGTGTAGTTAAATAAATTAAAACTACTGTAGCGTAAACTAACATTGTTGGACAAAGCGTTTTGCAGATCAGGTTCTCCATACTGTAGACTATTGTAGTTGTTCAAGACCAAGCCTTCAGCAAGACGTGTAACGTCTGTAAACTGATTTCGCATGGAATAGTTTAATGTCAAACTTTCTCCTTTTTTAAGTTGAATACGGGCTTCAAAATCAGGCAATAATTTCAAGAAATCATCTTCTACGGTTTTATCAAATTGACTGTTTTTATTTCCGTATGAATGTACCGAGAAGCCAGGAGTAAAGGTGAATTTCCCCGTTCTAAAGCGATAGTGCACACCCAAATAAACATCTGTAAAATTGTAGTTAATGTCATTTTCAGCTCTTCCTTGATTGAAGTTTGGGGTTGGGTTAAACACGGTGCTATCTTCTAAGAATTGAAATATGGAAGAGTCAAAAGCCTGGTAACTCAGTATGGTTCCTAGGGTAAGGTTTAGGTTGCTTTTTGAATTAATAATATGATAGTAGTCCAATTTGGCATCCAATTGATTCGATTTGATGCGTCTATTTTGCCCAAGGCTATAGTCGGTCAAAGAAGTGTTTAGTCCAAGTGCATTTGCAGTGTTGGTGTAAGCAGTGACACCATTTGGAATATTATCTAGGATTGCATTGTAAATGGGGTCTTCGTTTTTGAGTACATGTTGCGATTCAAAGGCGAAGATGTTGTCTTCATTAAGGGTGTAGTAGTATTTTAAATTTTGGTTGATATTATAAGGGGTTACTTCATCGATCTGATTGGTATTTCCAATGACAGAAGAGAAAATGCTTTGCTGTTGTTTGTCATCAGACATACGCGCCAATACATCATACTCAACTTGGTTACTGAAGTTGGGTTTATAGGAAGCACTGAGCTTTACAAGACCTGAATTGGACCGTTCGTTGCTGTCCTGCTCGGTCAATTCGTCTGGGATATTCAAATCTGGATTACTATACTGGACAAAGTTGACTTCTCTCGATATAATTTTACTGTTGTTGAAAATAAGAAAACCACTTAAATCCAATGCCTTGTTTGGAGAATAGCTGAAGTTGGCAGTAGCTAGTTTATTTTCGATTTTGAGTGCATTGCCCTGATTGGTTAAAAAATTAAGGCTGTTATCACCAAGGTTGATACTTGTTCCGCTGTTTCTACTGGGTGTATTAAAGCCGCCACTAAAACCTCGGATGTCTCTTCTCGACAAGGCTACTTCTCCAATATTGTTTAAATCACCAATAAAGTTGATGCTGTATTTCGGGCTATAATAAAATAGTTTAGGTTGTGCTAGATACAGGGTTTCGTCTGGTGCGCTTCCCGTTCCAGCAGTTATGTTACCAAACCAGAAACTTTCTTTTCCTTCCTTTAGTTTGACATTTATAGCAACATTGTCTTGGTTGTTTCGTACAGAACTAAGCTGACCAACCTCTGCATAGTTTCGTAGGACTTGAATTTTATCAACTGCATTGGATGGGATGTTTTTTGTGGCAATTTTGGTATCCCCATCAAAGAAATCTTTTCCATTAACCATTAGTTTATTGACCACTTTTCCTTCGACCTCAATTTGTCCGCTCTCATTGATTTCTACCCCAGGTAACTTTTCGATGATGTCTTCCAGTTTCCTTTCTGAACCATTCTTGTAAGCATCGGCATTATAGACCAGCGTATCTCCTTTAATTGCTACGGGCATTTTATAGACCAGTTCTACTTCATCCAAAGCAAATTCTGATTTTAGCACATAGTCCTTAATGAGGTTAACTTGACCGGTTGAGATGTTGTCGTTGATGGTTTGGAGGCCTATATAACTTATTTGAATGTTGTAAGTCGTGTTTTGCTTAAGGTCTAATTTGAATTGCCCAAGGTCATCTGTAATAACATAGGATTCAAAACCGTTGGTTTCTTTGTTGATGGCAACAAGACTGGCCAATTCCAAGGGATTTTGAAGTGTGTCTTTAATGACTCCTTTGAAGCTAATTTGACCAAAGGATACTAGAGAGGAGAGCAACAGTGCAGCTAAACTTATTTTATTCATTAGAAAGGGATAAGGTATTATGGAAAATGTTTTGCGGTTAGCTTCTTCTGCGACCGCGGTTATTTCTCATTTCCATCATTTTACCTTTGATGGTAGTTTGGTAAACACTTTTTGTGATCTCTTTTCCCTTTTCTGGTATTTTTATATCGACTTCCTCCTTTGGATTCAGTACAATTTGAGAGCATAACATGGTAGTGTTTCCAGCGCTCACTTCAAGAATTAACCCAGGTAATCCCCAATATTCAGCAGGACCATGGCGTAATGGAATTTGCAGGGTGTACCAGGCTTCTACTTGTGTTATTTTCACGGTATCATCTTCGGGTTCTTCTCTAAGGTCTTGCCATGAGAAATTATACCAACTTAGTTCTGAGGTTGGGACAGAGGCCGTCGCTTTAAAACACATGTACTGTCCAATCAGTTTGGATTCTGTTCCCATATTCCATTCAATGGCTTGTAATTGATCTTTTACAAGAAATTTCTTACCGTAGAATTCTTGCTCCTGAACCAGCCTATTTTCTTTGATGTTTTTGTATTGTGGACCTCGAGCAAAATTGCTCCCCCATGAATCGGTAGCCCCAGAGTAAGCATCTACTTTTTCTTCTTCTTTAAAAAAAGATTCATCTTTGGTGAAACTCAGTACAAATGTTTTCTCCAACCTATTTTTCAAGCGGTCTTTTATTTGTTTCTTCTGGGCTTCACTCATTCGTGCTCCCCAATTCCCTAAATCCATTTTTGATTGGGAGAAATAGTAGGCTTTTCCCTGAAAATATTGGATAGCTGTATTTTCATTAGGAAGTGAAAAGGAGGTAAGTGCAAATGCAAATAGAAGTGTTAACTGAAGTCTCATGTTAAATATGGTTAGTTTAGCAAATATAGGCAATTATCGAATAACTTTTTTTTGTTTCCAATGCCAGTCAATCTATCGGGCAGAGGACTTTATTCAGCTTCACTCAGAATAAGCCTTTGGTTTTATTCTTCACGATCAGATGAATTTATGGAAAATGATTCAATAACTTTTTTTGTTAAATAATAGGTCATATAAACAGTCCAGCTACCTGCTTTTCCTAATACATTAACGGTATTTACATTCCCATCTGGACCAATATTAACTGGATTAACAGCAAAATTGCCGTCAACAGAATTTTGCCAATCAATATCTTGAGCATATAAAGATGGTACAATTAAAAAAAGTAAAATTGAAAGAATTTTATTTATAATGATTTTTTAATAAGATTTTGATTTAAAAAATTGGTTGATCAATATTAATTTGCTGCTAGTTATTCACCGCGCAGCATTTTTTTAAATGCGGCTAAATCAAACTCATTTCCATAGAAGAGAGTGCTCATTTTTATAATATCTGCAGCAATAAGAACAGCGGTTTTTATTTCATTTTCAGACGCACCTAATCTTTTCAATTCAGAAATATGATAGGGTGCAGTATTGGCATTTAACTGCAGCAGAGGTTCCAAGCGCGACTAAATGCGCTTCCTTTTCAGCGATTGCACCTTCTTTATACAATCCCATTTGGGCATTAAAATAAGTATTAGCGCTTTTCAAAATTGATTCGGGATAAACTGAGTTAAAAGGGCTCGCGGCTAAAAGTTCTTTTTTCTCTTCAGCAGTTAATGCATCATCTTGTGAAAATACAGTTGAGCACGTTGCAGTCAATAATAAGGTAAAAAGTAGTTTTTTCATTTTAAATTTATTTATGGTTAATAACGAATTTATAGGTTTATACAATAAACACTGTTTCAAAAGTCACCTACAAAAAAGTAATTAAAACGTTTTTATTATGTGCATCTGTCTATAAAGAGAAGCAGTAAGTGAATTGCAAAATAGTAATAAGCCAATTTTAACAAGCCCTTGTGTCTACCTACATGGGTTTGTTTGATGTCTTCAAAATATAAAACCAGCTATTACTCATTTGTGTATCCAGCAAGAACACGGAGTGAATAGTTTGTTATTATTGTTGCCCCACCATTGTTTTTCCCCCATTCTGCCCATTCTTTTATGTAGGCTTCCTCAATTGCCTTTTGAGCCAAGAGATCATTAAAGTCTTTGGAACCAATTGCCACCCAATGGGTAACACCTTTTCCTCCACCTATATCGTAAACCCCAAAAGCAACAGGTCTATCTTTTCTTGTTTTTGAAGTCTGTTTCACCAATTTATCGTGAGCATTTTTAAAGGCTATTGGGTCATTTAATTTAAGATCATATATTTGTACGTAAGGATAGTCTACCCATGAACCGCCTTCAATACTTAAAAACCTTCCTGCATATGAAGTGCCCCATTCTTCAATGTAATGATTCAATTTTTGTTGGAATAACGACCATTCAGCAGCCTCAACATCCCCATCTACTCTTCCAAGTTTACCTACTTCTCCAAAGAGAATAATTCTGTGTGTCCATGGGTTGTCTCCGTGATCAATTCTTTCAATTTGAATACCTCCAGATTTGAATTTGGCATCAGCCCATTGCTCATCTGCTAGGTTGGCAATTGCACTTTCCATTCCTTTTTTTGCGTTGAAATTCCAAAGTTGAAATGTGTTTTGAGAGAATAAAGAAGTGATGCAAAATACCGCCACTAAGAAAAATATTTTTTTCATTTTAAATAAATTTTATTATTATTTAAATTTAAAAAAAAATGTAATGATATGTGTGACTTTTGTCACAGTCACCACGATCTACATGCCATAAAATATTTATCTAATGTTTAAGATATTCACAAGGTGTTCTGATGCTGGAAACTCAGATATGAATGGCTCTGAATTTTACTCAAAAAAAAACAGGACTTCCTTCGCTTTTATTTGGATACACTTTTCGTCCGCGTGGTGTAATGTGTTGAAAACAAAAAAGAAAATATTTATTTGATAACGGAAAAAGGGATTAGTTTAACTCCAATAATTATTGAATTCAGTTTGTGGGGAAATTCCAATATGTAAGAATTTAATGAAATAGATGATATTGAAGGCTTGAATTTAGATAAGACTCTAATTATACAATCCGTTCAAGATAGTTATAATTCTATGTTGCTTAATTTTCGATAATCTTTTTCTCAAATGGCATTAAATTTTTTTCAATACTATTTTGGTCTGATTTTGTTATCACTATTAGATCTTCTCTTAATCTTTGAGGGTATTTGAAAGAAGTCTTTTAACTAAAAAACGGTTACACTTTATAAAAGTATAACCGTTTTATTGTTTTAGTAGAGTCCTCTATTGAAATATCGAACATTAGTTTTACTCCAAAAGACTTAATCGATACTCATCACATAATGACTCTTATTATGAAAAGTTAAACTAATATGATTTTTATTTCCCCTCCCCCTATTATTCAAAGTTGCAGCAAAATTTTAATGGTTAATTTCCTGGTTTAAAATTTCAATTAATTCATTCCCTGTTTTAATGTGATTTTCGTAAAATCCAGTTAAAAATGAGTTATTGGTACCTCCTCGAAAAAGAAGGGTTCTGTCGCATCTACTAAATATAATTATAAAAGTTTGATTTGAGTCTTGATTTACGAAGCTAATGATATAAATGATTTATAGGTTGAATTTTCAGGATTCAAAAGTTGATTTTTCTTTAT
>Ga0115572_10004691_pt1 | contig 10598 bp, 1 predicted proteins | sample COGITO_mtgs_1206_FD_88681 | JGI IMG/M metagenome (GOLD analysis project Ga0115572, IMG submission 88681) | Pelagic marine microbial communities from North Sea - COGITO_mtgs_120607 | ecosystem: Environmental > Aquatic > Marine > Epipelagic | place: Germany:Helgoland, sampling site Kabeltonne... | reverse complement strand
TAAATCCCCGTCGTTGAATATAATAGGAGAACCCTGTATCTCTCCTGATGTATTAAAGGTCCACAAAATTGAACCATCAGATTTATTAAGTGAGGTGATCGTATTATTTTTAGAGGATACATAGACTCTATTTAAAGTTGAAATAAGAGGAGAAGAAACTATAGCATCACCAATATCTTGTGACCATAAAACTTGCCCTAAAGCACTTAAGCAATAAAATATACCATCATCGGAACCAAAAAATACATTTCCTAAATCATCAATTGAAGGTGAACTATTTACCCATCCAGAGGTCTCAAAAGACCATAAAAGAGAGTCTAGAGTTGGTCCATTTTGATTTGTCCTTCCTGTATTTTGAAGATCGCCGTGAAAATTACCCCAAAAAGCGTTAAGATCTGTTATCGGAACAGGTGAAGTTGAGACCTCAAGTAAATTAGACAGATGAGAAGCATTCCCAGCATCGTCATAAGCCTTCATTCTTATATAATAAGTTTGATCTGGATTTAAATTATTCACACTTAAATATTCTACAACACCATAAGGTTCAGGTAAAGGAATTGAATCCAACAAAGCTGCTTCTGCAAAATTTAGTGAATCAATTATCGTTTCTGATATTCTAATATCATATTCGACTGATTGGCCTGTATTATTATCATCTCCAGGAGAGGTCCAAGAGAAAGAGAATGAACGTGATTCAGTACTAGAAATTGCAAGGTCATTGATCTTTTTTGGAGGTATCACATCACCAATTTCTAGTCTGAATTTCTTCTCAATCCCTGCAACAAGGCTTACATCAAATTCATATTCATCAGTTCCAAAATAACTTATATCGTTATCAAGATTAATAATTTTGTAGGGGAACTCTGGATAGTCATAAGGTAATAGAGAAAAATTAACTTCTTCTGAGATATTTGAAATTAATGCGAATTCCCATGTCTGTATAGTGTCATTTAGTGTTATAATATTTTTAATATCATGATCAAAAATCCTATCATCAGGAGAAGACCAATCATTACCATAAAAATATAAACCTAAGCCAGATTCAGCTTCATGCACAAACTCAATATCAGAATCGTAAGATTCAGTTGCTACACTAGATACACCTAAAAAATTGTCTAAATCTTGATTAGACTCAGAAGAAACTGAAAGCTTAATACCCCACTTTAAGTAAGATATACTAAATGTGTCATATACGGAGTATTGAAAGTCTGAAGCTTTGACCACTATTTCTGCTTTCCCACCAAGTTCCCCACGTAAGTTTACAGATAATTTATCATCATATATAAATACATCAATTGAGTCAGTAACCTCAAAAATTTCAAAAAACAAAAGATCATTTTGAATATCTTTAAAATTCTCTTTGAGGTCGGAGGCCATGGTAAAAATGCCATTATTTCTATAAAACACCTTGTCTTCAATTTTCACAATTGATTTTGGTGCATCGTTAACAGGAAGGACTTCTAAATTAAAGTATACAGTATCAGAACCTAAACTATCATCTTGAGCAATAAGATTAATTTCAATGATTCCCGATGAGTCAGGAGAAGGAATAAATGTTACTAAACCGCTAGCTTCTTCATAGCTTATAGAGCCGTCTAAATTACTGTCAGTAGTGAAATCTGCACTAATGACTATATCCTCTAAATTACTATCAACATCAATTAAAAACTCTTGAATATCCATCAGAAAAACACTATCCTCAAAAACAGATGCATTTACAATATCATTCCAGACAGGGGGGTCATTTACGGGTCTAACTTCAATCATGAAAGTATCTAAAATGGTAAAATAGCCATCAAAAGCTGAAATAACGCCTCTAATAGTTCCATACCAATTCTCTTTTGGGATAACCATCAAAGAGGACTCACTCTCTATGTTTATTTCAACGGCCATTGTATCTAAAGAGATAGCATCAAAAGTAAGAGGATCATAAGGATGTGTAAAGTTATTATTTAATTGAACTTGAAATCTATTTTCCCCACTATCTTCTTTTATAGATATATCTGATAAAGGAGTTATCATTTGAGGAAGGATCCTAGATGAACTAACGTTTATCTCTACAACACTAAATTGACCATTCCCAAAAGTTCCATTTCCTTCAATATCCAAAGCAGAAGCTTCATAGATGGATGATACACCATTTCGCTTAGCATAATATCGATAGCTAATTTGACTTCCTGGAGAAAAACCATTGAGTAATCTATCTGGATCAAACTCCCAGGAAACAGAAGATATTGGTGCAGTTAAATTCTCATTTTGATCAGCACCTGAATGTCTTGGCTCTACAACACCGATCCCAACAACTGTGGAACCGTCAAAAATACCGATCTCATCTCCAGACTCAATATCTAAAAAGTCACTTTGCAGGTTAGTAATTAAAATTTGATATGGTTTTCCAGTAGGTTCAACAACATTAAAAAAACCTTCAAATCCAAAACCAGAAGCATTTACTGTAAAAAGTTGTTGGTTCCCTTGATTTAAGCCAAATTGAATAGAAGCAGAATGGACTCCAGGTTCAATAGGGTTAAATAAAACTGGAAAAGGAAATGTTTCACCAGGAGAAATTGTAATATTTCCATCAATAGAAGTTCCAAATGATTCATTTCCAAAAGAAACTTCTTCAACTATTAAAGAACCAGTACCTTGATTAAAGAGGTTAAAAAAGAGCCTAGCTGTATCACCAATTGCGGTGGGTGTAAAATTAATTGAGTCATTTAGAATTAATAGTTCTCCATTTAGATTAGGCAATCCCTGACCATTCAGAGTTAATTCAACGCGATCACTTTCAGGATCATTTGTAATTAGTGTTATTTGTGCAATATATGGCTCAGGACTTTGAGGCATAAAATTTATAGGTAATTCATATGACTCTTCACTTTCAATAGTGACATTGGACAAATCGATAGAAAAATAAACATAAGACAAATCATCCGTAAACTCATAACCCATAATTTGAAGCACTGTTTCACCCGTATTTTCTATATTAATCACGCTAGAAGACATCTCCCCAACCTCAACACTCGGAAACTCAATTAGTAAATTCGATATATTAATCTCTGGTTCTAATCCACTTTCCATAGAAATATGACCAACAGAGAATTGTCCTTGTCCGAAAATGCCTCCTCCATCAGTCCATGTAATCTGGGGGGAGAACTCAAGTGTTGTGTCATATGTAGTTGTCCACAGCTTAATAATAATTGGGTTTCCATTAAAAAACCCTGGAAGGTTTTGACTAAAATCAGATTGCCATGCTGTGATTTGAACAGGTGAAGAGTTAAAACTAATTCCATCATATATAGCTGATCCAACGCATATTTCTGCATCATTTAGATAATCATAGTCAAACAAGCCTATCTCCGCACCAGGAGGAATTGGACTTCCATCAACTATTATTGAATCTAAAAGAACAGTATAAGGCAAGCCTGATTGAGAAATAGCAGAAAAATACCCATCCCGCACTTCCCCCTCTACACTTAACGTAGACATCACCATATCTTCTTGATTTTCATTCAAAAAACTAAGAGTACCATAATGAAAACCTATTTGCTCGCTCGAAAATTGAATGGGCAAACCATAAACTCCTCCGGGAGCGATGATAATCTCTGATTGTGCAACACTAAAGGATGGCGAACCTTCAACAAGCACCTCACTTATAACTAATTCAAATGCTCCTAAATTTTGAAGATTAATCGTTTTCATTTCCTGACTAGCACTTGAAATAGGACCAAAACTAAGAAAGTAAGTATCTAATTCTAGGATTGGACTATAGGTTGGTAATCCTTGCGCATAAAGATTTACAATAAACTCATCATTATCAGGATCATCCGATAAAATACTTAGTTTAGATGAGTAGTTTTCAGCACTAATAGCTGTGAAAGATATAGTTACACGAACTGAATCTCCAGAAGAAATTATACCATTCCCACCCGTAATCAAAAAAGGTCCCTCATCTATCTCAAGATGAATTATCGATAAAGGCAACTCACCAATATTTTTTATGAAAATATCTTTTGAAGCTTCCACACCTACAGGCACAGGATCAAAGATTAACTGCTCTTCGGACAATGAAATGGTGGGTTTGCTATCTAATGTTAATGAGAGAGAAAGTGAGGTAAAGGCACCTGTCCCAAAATTCCCATTACCAGCAAGAACTGATATTTGAGGCCTATATACATTCAAGGTATTAAAAACCGATGTATAGACTATTATTTCAATAGAATCTCCATCTACAAATCCTTCTAAATAAGGATTCTCACTGCCCTCCCAAGTCGTAATTGCAATTGAACTTTGGCTAGCATCATACTCAGCGTATCCAACGCATATTGATCCGTTAAAAACACCAATTTGGGTTCCCGCTTCTGGAGCAGAACCATTAATTAAAAAATCTGTTATTATTATTTGATAAGGTAAACCAGTTGGTTGGACGGGTACGAAAGGATAAAGATTGTTTATATCCAGTTCAAGTGCTGGGGCATCCGTGCTCCAAGTAGCGCCATAAATAATTCCATCATTATTATTACCAGTTATGTCAGCTAATGTAGAACCTCCTTCTTCATTGAAATTCCAATAACCTACTAAGCCTTGCTCGCTCCCATTAAGAGATATATTCATATAGGATTGTATCTCATCTTGTGTCAAAGCTTTATTCCAGATTGAAACCTCATCAATTTTCCCATTAAAGAAACTATCATTACCTCTATCTGTTCCAATTTTAAGATCGCCTATATTGGTTAAATCTAAATTACCATGAGATGGAAAATTAGAGATCATAACTCCATCAAAGTAAAAAGATGCTTGATCAATATTACTTTCATAAGTAATTGCGATATGATGCCATTCACCATCATTATAATCGGAACTTATAGGACCATAAAGATAGGATCCTCCATTCTCATTCCCTTGATTAGCATTGAACAAAAGAGGATTATTAGTTTCCGGTGTTATAAAAATCTGCCATCCATTAACAGGAAAATCACCATGAGACTTTGCTAAAATTCCTTGCGCACTGCTCAATTGACCTGAAAAGCTAGATTTGAAATCTAATTGAATTGAATAATCTTCACCTTGAGTAAAATTTAATAACTCAGAATTAGGAATATTTACATGATCATCATCTCCATCAAATTGAAGGGAGTAATTATTAGAATAACTCTTAGATATGAAAAGAGTAACTATACTTAAAACTAAGTATATTTTTTTTATTAAACTTTTCTTGAATAAACTTTTACTCATTTGATTAAAACTAACTTTCTTGTTATTCTTTGATTTTTAGTCATTATTGTGTAATAATAAGTACCTGAAGATAGGTGCAATCCATTATCAGCTTCACCATACCACTGAAATTCATGTAATCCTGGCTGTAAACCACCTAAAGAAACTGAATTAACCAACTCACCAAGAATATTGTGAAATACAATTTCAACATCTGTAAAACTTGGAATAGAGAAGCGTATACGAGTGCTTGGGTTAAATGGATTAGGATAATTTTGCTCTAAGAACAACTCTTGAGGAAGCATTAAGATTTCATCCACCTTTAGCATGCCGCCAACATCTAGAATTATACTCTGAGGTCCATTATTTGCATAAGTACTCGCACTACCATCAAAAGCATAAACATCCCAGCTTAACGTAAAAATTGCATTAGAATTTTCACCAATCAAGGAAAGTAAAACCTCATTCTCGAGAATCAAAACATTATTAACGATTGCAGAATCTAAAGAATGAATAATGTTATCATTCTGATCTTTTATATCAAGAGAAAAAAAGTAAGTCACCTCATCATTTTCTATATCATTGGAAACACTCCATATGAATTCAGTATCTTCATTTAAAGAGGTCTGAGAAAGTATAATGGAATCAATTTGACTAAGCTCAAATAAAGAAGGAGGATCATTTACCGGAATAATAACTAATGGTATTGTATCTGAAACAGATTCACGAGAAGAATTAAATGCGTTCAATACAATTCCAGTTTCTCCATATGCATTAGGACTTAACTGAAAAAATACTTTTGAGTCTTCTAATATGATTAGACCTAATTCATCGTCCAATAATAAACATTCAAACTCCAATCCATTATCAATATCATAGAAAAGAGTATCTAAGTCAACGAAATTAGTGTCCATTCCGTCTTCAATTAAGATTAGAGAATCTAAGGAAGAAATAAGAATTGGAGGATCATCAACATTGAATACTTCAACACTAAAAGAAAGGGAATTTTCTAAAAAACCGTCTGTAACATTTATCTCTACTACTGATGAACCAAACCAATTTAATTCTGAGGATAGACTTAAAATGGAGTCAGTTAACGTAACTATAAGTTGATTGTTATTCGAGGAAACCTCAATCGTTAGATCATCTCCATCAACATCATATATGTCAAGCACTACGGAAAGAGAGGAGTCTTCAGGGAATTGTAAATCCCCAGGGCTTAATATTTGAGGAGAATCATTCACAGAAAGTATTTCATAGCTAAAACTTGTTGAATCTATAAGGAATCCGTCATTAACGAAAATTGAAACGGTTGAAGTTCCAAAAATATTTTCAATAGGCGTAAGGTATATATTATTTTCAATAATTTCTACTATTGAAAGATTATTCGAGTCAATTGCTGTAATGAATAATTCATCTTCATCTACATCCAAAATATTAAGCTCTACAGAAAATGAAATATCTTCATTGGTTATATAATTTCCAATTGGATTTATAGAAGGTGCATCATTAACGTTATTTATAACAAGGTTCACAGGTGCATCGGTATATATGTGCCCATCAAAAGCACGAATGATAAAACTAGTTAATCCAAATGAGTTGGGCGAAGACAACAGGTTAAGTCCATTACTATCATATGAGATTGAATCTAGGATTCCTTGTTCAAAGATAACTTGATATGAAAGTGGGTCTCCATAAGGATGGAAAAAATATTCGTTTAAATCTATCGGAATATTCACTTCTCCTTCGTCTTCATCAACTTCAATAGAAGGTAAATCGCCAATTACAAATGGTGAAATTATATTATTATTTAAAGTGATCTCCGCTGAGGAATAAGGTCCTTCTCCAAAAAATCCACCCTCATGGAAGACCGCTTCTATAGCTCTTACTTCAGGAACATCATTTCTTCTAGAAAAATATCTTAATTGAATTGAGTTACCAATTACAAATCCAGGCATATTCTCACCAATTGAATTAAGCTCCCAACTAACACCGCTTAATGGATTTTCTTCTGATACTACAATAAAACCAACGCAAACAGATCCATCAAAAATTCCAATCTCATCTCCTGATTGTATGAGAACATCAGAATTGTTAATTATATCTTCAATTACTACCAAATAAGGTAAACCTGTTGGTTCAACTGAGTTAAAAAACCCTTCAAATGCTGTTCCATTAATCTGTACGGAGAAAACGGGGTTATTAATGGAAGTATTCTCAATAGATACCGTACAACTATAAGGACCAGTATCGGCCGGTGTAAAGCCTATAACAGCATCTAAAGATTCTCCAGGTTGTATTACCGAGATATCACTATTTAGTAGAAAAAAATTATTATTACTTACATCAATGGAAAGAATATTAAGAATGCCAGACCCTGAATTAAAAAGGTTTAGGTTAACAAAATTTGTATCTCCAACAGAAGTCGGTTCTAAATTTATTAAAGTAGCATCTGCCGTTAACTCTGATTCTTGGACCGGAAGCCCCTGCCCCGCTAGATCAATAGTCAAAACAGGATTTAAAGGATCATTTGAATGAATATTCAATGTTTCTGAATACGGAATCGCATCAGTTGGATTAAATAGAATTTCAATCTCTTTTTGATCTCCAGGAAGTATAATGTTTTCTTGAATGCTAACCAAAAATATGTCATCCGAAACAGTTAAATCAGAAAGTATTAAATTTGTTTGTCCAATATTAAATAAGGAAAGAATCTTTACATACTCCTGACCTATCTGTGTTGGAGGAAACATCACCATAGGCTCTGAGGTATTAAGAACAGGCTCCAGGCCACTGTTTGCATCAAGAGCAACCACACTGAATTCTCCATACCCAAAGGTTCCATCTCCTTGAATGAGAGTCAAACCAAGGTCTAGAATAACAGGTATTCCATAAGAAGTTGTTTTTATTTTACATGTGAATGGGGTACCATTTGTGTACCCTGGTAAACCCGAGTTAGTATTTTCTTTCCAAACAACTATACTAGCTTGTTCTATTTGATTATTTACGAAAAAGCTACCGACACATAAATCCTCTTGAAACACTGCAATTTCATCATCTATTTGAAAAGAATTTCCATCAACCGATAATTCAGAAACAACTATATGATATGGGTATCCTGTAGGATTTACAGGGTTAAAAGCGCTTGAAAAAGAATACCCCTCTAAATAAATACTTTGCTGACTTCCATTATTCGCATTACTAAAAATAAAAAGGACATCTGAAACTGTTCCTGCTGTCATCGGATCGAAGACAATATTTAAAGGGAAAGACTGCCCTGGACCTATTTCATTGAGGTTAGACGCAACCTCAAAATTAGATCCCTCAGATAGCTGAATTGATGAAATAACTAAATTTGATGATCCTGTGTTTGTCAAAACAACCTGCTTTTGATAAAAGTTTTCTTCAGGGATTGGTTCAAAAATTACTTGAGATTCAGATATCTCTAACACAGGAAGCGCAACTTGCAGACCTAAACCCGAAATATTTACAACAACTTGTCCTGTCTCATAACTATCTGTATTTAATGTAAGTTGAGTATCATATGCTATATTTTGGTTAGGTGTAAACTCAATAATAATTTCTTCTGTGGATCCAGCTGATATCGAATCAACCATAGATTGAATTTGAAAAATTGAACTATTCAACTGGAATGAAGTAATTAAGGTTCGTACATTTCCAGTATTGGCTATAAACAGAGACCGCACACTCATCTCTCCCATTGTAGTAGGTTCAAATAACAAATCAATTTCAGATAATTCCAAAGAATTTATCAGACCAGATTCATTGTTTAGATTAATGACAGTGTATGATCCATAGCCATATGTACCATCTCCTAAAACAACCTCAATATCAGAATTCACAATAATCTCTTGACCATAGAGAAAGGTGTGAAGTTGAGCATGAATTGTACTATTTGAATTAAATCCTTGCAAATTAGACCAAGTATCTTCTTCCCAAACTACGATATCTAAATTCTCTTGATTATTTTGTATCATTGCAGACCCTACACAAATTCCCCCATCAAATAACCCTATGGTAGAACCTACAGGAGCGTTAAACCCATCTAATTGAGCATTTTGGATTATGACATGATATGGTAGGCCGGTTGGTTCTACCACGTCAAACTGTGCCTGCAATAGGCTCAGCCCAAAAGTCAACAAAATATAAATAGTTAGCCTATTAAACATTTTTTTTATGCTACCAATGAATTATGATTCTATTTAAGTAATATCATTTTTCTTGATTCATTAAAGCCTTTTGCCACCATATGCATAATGTAAACTCCTGCACTGACTAATTCGCCATTGTCATTAGAGGAGTCCCATTTCAAAGAATATTTCCCAGATCTAAAGTCACTATTATCAGCTAAGGTCTTTACTTTCTGCCCTAACATATTATAGATCAGTATGGAAACCTTAGAGTCTGATGCGACACTAAAATTAATGTTTGTCGTTGGATTGAAAGGATTTGGATAATTTTGTCCTAATGAAAATTGAGCCGGTATTAGCCCTGGCTTGCTAAATAGAGCTATTTCAGAAAAAGGACCCGATCCAAAAAAGGTTTGATTAACATCTTTAAAAACTTGAGATGCATCACTTTCCATATTAAACCTTTCTTTATAGATTTTGAAAGACATCACATTTCCTTTTTTAAATCCCAGTAAGTTATGCTCTTCGCTTCCTCTCCATGCAGTAATACTATTTGAAGCACCACTCTTCCAAGAAACGGCTCCAACACATAACTCACCATCAAAAACAGCTATTTCATCACCATCCTCTAATGGGGTTTCATCTAGAAAAGCACTCGTTATAACTAAATTAAACGGTAAACCCGTTTCTCTAAATTGATAAAACGTTGGGCTTTTTCTAGGCTCCAAAGCAAGAGTTCGTGCAGCAGGTTCCTGATAGGCTGAATAGGTAAACTGAACAAGTGTATCTACTGTGGTAAATATTTGATAACCTTTCCCTGGGTGCATAAGCCCCATCGGGACGTCAAGCTCCGGAATCCAGGCATTACCATCATCATCTTGAACAATACTTATTACTTCCCTGATACTTTCCAGTGCGATTTCAGAGTCCATGGGATTTCCATGAAGGTAAGCCACAGAATTGAATTTGTTTGGTTCAAGTTCGATGACCCAATCTGACGGATCGATAAAAAGACCTTCAGAGAGCAGAATCTGATCCTCACCTTCCGTAAAAAGATGATATCCTTCTGTTAACGTAATATTTCCGATACTATTAATATTATAATCAGGAATAAATGCAGCTCCATTATCCTCATAAACAATACGTAATCCGCTTAGTTCTCCAAAAAAATCTAAAGATCCTGAGTTATAGGGATACAAGAAAGTAGAGACATGGTTAAATCTCCCACCAGCAATG
>Ga0115572_10004690_pt1 | contig 10598 bp, 3 predicted proteins | sample COGITO_mtgs_1206_FD_88681 | JGI IMG/M metagenome (GOLD analysis project Ga0115572, IMG submission 88681) | Pelagic marine microbial communities from North Sea - COGITO_mtgs_120607 | ecosystem: Environmental > Aquatic > Marine > Epipelagic | place: Germany:Helgoland, sampling site Kabeltonne... | reverse complement strand
GTCGCCGATCCCGGTGCCGCCGCCGCCGGAAAAGGTTCCGATGGTGGATCAACTCGGAGCGTCGTGCAGCTCTTCCGCCGGCCGTTCCTCAGCGACGAGGCGGGCGCCACGCTGTGCCGCAAGGCCAACGCCAAGCCCGCGGTGAACGGCGCGATCGCCTCCGTCGTCACCGAGCAGTGCTTCAACGTCGAGGTCACCTCCGCGCTCACCGCCGACGAGATGAACACGCTCCAGTGGCTCCTGCGCGAAACCTTCGAGCCCGACCTCTTCACCGACGCCACCCAGCTCACCGGGGACTCCGTCGTCGAGGTGGGACCCAGACTGGCGTTCCAGTCCGCGTGGTCCACCAACGCGGTGTCCATCTGCCAGAACACCGGCCTCGGCAAGGTGACCCGCCTGGAGCGCTCCAGGCGGTACTCCCTCGTCGCAGCCGCCGGGAAGACGATCGACGAAAAGGCAAAGCTCGCCTTCGCCTCCCTCGTCCACGACCGCATGACCGAGTGCGTCTACGACTCCCCGCTCGCAACCTTCGTCACGAACACCGTCCCCGAGGAGGTTTACACCGTCCCGGTCCTCGCGGAAGGCAGAGCGGCGCTGGAAAAGGTTGACAAAGAGATGGGACTCGCGTTCGACGAAGAAGACTTCGACTATTACCTCACACTCTTCCGCGACGACATCGGACGCGATCCGACCAACGTCGAACTCTTCGACATGGGCCAGAGCAACTCCGAACACTCCAGGCACTGGTTCTTCGGCGGTAACCTCATCGTCGACGGCGTGCCGCAGCCCAAGTCGCTTTTCAAGATGGTCAAAGAGACGATCGAAGGCGAACGAGGGCACAACTCGGTCATCGCGTTCAAGGACAACTCATCCGCCATCCGCGGCTTCGTCAACACCCCGCTGAGGCCCACACGCGCGGGCGGGCCGTCCCCGTTGGCCCCAAGGCCCGTCGACCTCGACCTGCTTCTCACAGCGGAGACCCACAACTTTCCGTCGGGAGTGGCACCGTATCCTGGCGCCGAGACGGGCGCGGGCGGCCGCATGCGCGACACGCACGCCACCGGAATCGGCTCTTTGCTCACCGCCGGGACCGCCGGGTACTGCGTGGGTAACCTCCGCATCCCCGACAACGTCCAGCCGCACGAGGATGAAAAGTTTGAGTACCCGGGAAACTTGGCGGAACCGCTCCAGATTCTCATCGACGCGTCCAACGGCGCCAGCGACTACGGTGAGTGTGTAAACAGTCTCCCTCCCATACCCAAATACCCAATTACCACCCAATCACTGACCCCCCCCCTCATAAACCCCATCGCAGGTAACAAGTTCGGCGAGCCCCTCATCGCGGGCTACTGCCGCTCGTTCGGCCAGCGTCTTCCAAACGGCGAACGCCGGGAATGGCTCAAGCCCATCATGTTCTCCGGCGGGTTCGGTCAGATCGACCACTCGAACCTGGAGAAGACGGAGGGCGACATCGGCATGCTCGTCGTTAAGATCGGGGGACCCGCGTACCGCATCGGCATGGGCGGCGGCGCGGCGTCCTCAAAGGCTGGCGGCGAAGACGAGGCCAACGCGGATCTCGACTTCAACGCCGTGCAGCGCGGCGACGCGGAGATGTCCAACAAGCTCAACCGAGTCGTCAAGGCGTGCGTCGAGCTGGAAGGGAAGAACCCGATCTTATCCATCCACGATCAAGGCGCGGGAGGTAACTGCAACGTGTGCAAGGAGCTCATCTACCCCAAGGGTGGCGAGCTCAACATCCGCGAGGTCAAGCTCGGCGACGCGACGCTCTCCGTTCTCGAGATTTGGGGTGCGGAGTACCAGGAGAACTCGGCTATGCTCATCGCCCCGGAGAGTTTGCCGGTCGTGGAGAAGATTTGCGCGCGTGAGCGATGCCCGTTCTCGGTGCTCGGGTCCATCGACGGCAGCGGCCGCGTCAAGCTCGTGGACCCCACCGCGCCGCCGGGATCGCCGGTTCCCGAGGATCTCGACCTCGAGAAGGTTCTCGGCGACATGCCTAAAAAGACGTACGACCTCAAGCGCATGGATCTCTCCCCCACGCCTCTCGACCTCCCCGCCGGTACCTCCGCGTCCGACGCCATCGACCGCGTCCTTCGCCTCCCGTCCGTGTGCTCCAAGCGGTTCCTGACCACCAAGGTTGACCGGTCCGTCACCGGCCTCGTCGCGCAGCAGCAGTGCGTCGGGCCGCTCCAAATTCCAATCGCCGACGTCGGAGTCATCGCGCAGACGCACTACGGCATCACCGGCGGCGCCACGTGCATCGGCGAGCAACCCATCAAGGGAACCGTGAACCCCAAAGCCATGGCGCGCATGGGACTCGGCGAGTCACTCACCAACCTCGTCTTCGCCAACACCACGGGTCTGAAAGATATCAAGTACTCTGGGAACTGGATGTACGCCGCGAAGTTGCCGGGTGACGGCGCGCACATGTTCGACGCGTGCGAGGCCTTGTGCGCGGCGATGGGCGAGCTGGACGTCGCGATCGACGGCGGGAAGGATTCGCTGTCCATGGCGGCGCGCGCCGGCGGCGAGGTTGTCAAGGCTCCCGGATCCGTCGTGATGTCGGGTTACGTAACCGTCCCGGACGTCACCAAGACGGTCACGCCCGATCTCAAGCTCCCCGGCGTCGGCGAGCTCATGCTCGTCGAGTTTGGCGGCGCGGAGGCCAAGCGCAGGCTCGGCGGTAGCGCCCTCGCGCAGGCGTTCGACCAGGTGGGCGACGCAAGCCCGGACATGGACGACTGCGCCTACTTTAAGAAGGCTTGGGAGGCGACTCAATTTTGCGTGTACAAGCGACTCATCTCCGCGGGTCACGACGTTTCGGACGGAGGGTTCGCCACCGCCGTCCTCGAGATGGCGTTCCCGCACCCCGACGTGGGCGTGGACGTGACCTTACCCAACCCCACGAGCGACGCGATGGCGGCGCTGTTCGCCGAGGAGCTCGCCATCGTCATCGAGGTTGACCCGTCCAACGTCGAAGCCGTGAAGAAGGCGTACGAATCCGCCGGCGTGACGGTGACGTCGATCGGTAAGACGACCGCGGACGGCATCGCGTCCGTCAAGGTTGACGGCGCGCCCGACGCCGTGATCGCAGGATCCGTCGCGGACCTTCGCGATACCTGGGAGCACACCTCGTTTCTCCTCGAGCGCATGCAATCGTCCGAGGCGACGGTGGCGGCGGAACAAAGCGGCCTCCGCGGCCGCAAGGCGCCAACCTGGAAACTCACCTACACCCCGGAGAAGACCCCTGTGGACGTGATGGAACAAACCGACAAGGTGAAGGTTTGCATCCTCCGCGAGGAGGGCACCAACGGTGACCGCGAGATGGGCGCCGCGATCCACGCCGCGGGCATGGAGCCGTGGGACGTCACCATGTCCGACCTGCTCACCGGCGCCGTGCGGCTCGAAGATTTCCGCGGGATCGTCTTCTGCGGCGGGTTCAGCTACGCCGACGTCCTCGACTCCGCGAAGGGCTGGGCGGGCAGCATCCGATTCAACGAGTCTCTCTGGTCGCAGTTCCAGACGTTTTACGACCGAACCGATACCTTCTCGCTTGGTATCTGCAACGGCTGCCAGCTCATGGCTCTCCTCGGGTTCGTCCCCGCGGAGGGCGGCCTGGGCGCCACCGACGACGTGAAGCAGCCGCGTTTCATCCACAACGACTCTGGAAGGTTCGAGAGCCGTTGGACCACCGTCGGGATCGAGGCCAACACCCCCGCTGTGATGCTGCAAGGTATGCAGGGTTCGCGCGTCGGCATCTGGGTCGCGCACGGCGAGGGCAAGGTTAAGTTCCCCGACGAGTCCAGGGTGTCCGACATCCTCGCGAGCGGCCAGGCTTGCGTGCGTTACGTCGACCACGCCGGCGAGCCCACCGAGCAGTACCCGCTCAACCCCAACGGTTCCCCGCACGGCATCGCGGGTTTGTGCGACGCCACCGGGCGGCACCTCGCCATGATGCCGCACCCCGAGCGGGCGTACCTCGGCTGGCAGATGCCGTGGGCGCCGGCGGATGCTGGCATCGACGCGGACGGCCCCGGGCCGTGGATGCGCATGTTCCAGAACGCGAGGGTCTGGGCGGAGGGCTGCGACGGCGAGGATTGCGCGCAGCCCACGAGCGAGCAGCTCAACGAGGACCAGTCGGGACAGTGATGAGTTTGGACGGGACGCTAGGGGGAGCACGGGGGGAGCAAGAGCATTTGATTTTCATTTTACGGTTAGCGTTTTATTTGAATGAACATGTGAACGACACAACTGTGATCACCGAATCGACGGAAGAGCGTTCGAGAACGACACGCCGCCGCCTCTGCTGCGCCCGCGCGCGGTCGCCGGCCTGTCCGCGGACGTCCCCGTGTTGTCCGGCACGGGGACCCGTCCGCTCCCCGGCAACGCGTTGCTGAACGTGAACCCGCCGTCTCCGGCGGAGTCACCTCTCGGCAAATCATCACCAGCTCCGCCGGCGTTCAACCTCCCTCCGTCGTTCCTCCTTCCTCCGGAGGCCATGAGCCGATCCATGGCCGCCGCGTGTTCCTCATCCAGCCCCTGACCGTTGGAACTCGACGCGAACCGGGATAACTCGGGTCTCCGCTGGGTACCGACTGCGGGTACGTACCCGCTCGCGCCGGGGTTCTTGAAGACGTCGTAGATTGAATCCGCGTCGGTGCTATCCGGATCCGATTCGGAGTCGTCAAAGGCGACGGCGCGCGTCGGGACGCCGGACGCGACGCGCGCGCGCTCCTCGTCCTCGTCGCTCGATCCGTCCACCGCGAGGAGGGAGGTTCTGGCGGAGGCGAACGAGTTGGACCGGGCGGGACCCGGGCCGTCGGCGCCGATCCAACCCGGGCCGTCAAACGGGGTAGGGTTAGGGTTAGGGTTTATTCGTGTCCCTTCCTGTCCTCCCCCCTCGCCCCGCTTGGCCAGCGCGCGTGCCGCGGCGCGCTCGAAGACGTCCTCGCTCACCAACTCGTGCCCGTCGTCGTCATCCGTCGTCTCGCCGAAAAACTCGGCACGGAAACCGGAGACGTTGGCGTTGGCGGCGGATTCCATCGCCCTCGCGGCAGCCGTCTCCCTCTTCGCGTCGTCGTTATCGAGCGCGCCAGCCTGCAACATGCGCAGGATCGCGCCGTTGTCCACGTCGTCGGAGAACGCATCCAGGAGATCGTCGTCGGCGTCGGGTGAATCCTTCCGGACGTTCGCGGAATCCACGACGGAACCCGCGGCGGCTGCGGCGGCGGCGGCCATGGACGCCTTGAACGACGCGCCGCCCTTCGCCGCCATGCTCGGCGCGGTCGCGAGTTCGCCCACGGCAGGTGTCCTCTTCGCCGGTGACTTTCTGCTCGGGGAGCGGCGCGAAGGTGAGCCGCCGCCGCCTCCTCCGAGGGTCATCGCGCCGAGCGGTGGAAATTCGCGCCCCGGCGAGCCACCCGCCGCGCCCTCCGCGTCCCTCGGGTCGTTCAGCCACGGGTTCGGCGGCGGACGAATCTGGGCCGACTCCAGCGACGTACCACCCTCGCTCGTGACGTCGGACTCGGAGCTCCTCAGCGGCTGGTACGGGTGGTCGTGAACGGAGTCGTCCTCCACCTCTCGCAGAAAAGCGTCAAATTCCTCCTTGGCCTTTTGGTCCGTGGAAGGGGGAGGTACTCTGGCGGGTGAGCCAATGGGCGGGGTTGATCTTTCCCTCGCGGCGTGAATCGCCCGCGCCCGGAGGACGTCGTCGTCGTTCACGAGTGAGGCCTTGACGGAGTCGACCGACGCGTAGACGGCGCGGTTCGCGGCGGCGGCTGCCGCTGACTTTTTAGTCTGGCGAACTTCCGGACCCGGGCCGGCGGGTGGCTTTTTTGGCGAAGTGCCGGACCCGAGAGTCTTGAGCTCGCCGGCGGCCGGGGACGTCGCGCCGTAGCTCTGCTTCGTGGTACCTCGCGCGATGAGCGGCGCCGCGGTGGACGCGTCGTTGGCATCGGCGGCGGCTCTTCGTTTGTTACGTCGTTTCACCGGCGGTGTCGAGTCTCCGGCGAGTTTGGCGTCGGATCTGAGCGACGGAGCTCCAGAGACGTCGAGGGTGTCCAGGCCCTCGATGTCTTCCAGCCCTTCCCCTTGGAGGTCGGGGAACATGGCGCGAAAGTGCGCAAAGTTCGCGGCGTTTGATTCCGTCGTCGGCGGCGAGATCTTCGGAATTTCTTTACCCGGGGAGGAGAGGCCGAAGAACGCGGCTGTTGAGTGCGGGGATTCGTTCAAGGCGTCCATGACGAATTCTTTGACGGCGGAGTGCGAGTGCTCCGCGGACCCGTAGCTGGCGTTCTGTGGCGTCACGAGTGAGATCGGCGCAGGTGTCGGCTTGAGGTCGGACGCGGGCAGCGGCGAAAGTTCGAATCCGGGGATGGTTCGGATCTCGTTACCGGCGTTGGAGCTCGCGCCGCCCGTGGTTTGGTGCGGAGGAACGGTGGCCGGGGTCGGGGGTAGCGTCCCTCCGACAGTCTTACTGACTGCGTTCGAGCCCGCGGTCCATTCGCTGATTGAACTCGGGCCGATTGAACTCGTCGATGAATTGGGCGGCGCCGAGGGCGGCGGCGGCGCGATGCCCCGCTGCTCGAGCGCCGTCTGCATCTCCAACACGCGCCACTCCATCGCGTTCTTCATCTTCATCACGCCCGCGTTGACCGCCTGTTGGTTCGCCAGCGCGGTCGTCTTGGCGTCCACCTCCGCGCGGGCGGCGTCGACGAAGGAACGCGCGCCGGCGAGTTCGGCTTTCGTTTCGTTGAGTTCTTTCCGGAGAACTCCGGCGGATTCGTACGCCTCCGCTGCGGCGGTGGTGGACGCCTTGGCGCTCGAGCTGGCGTCGAATTCCTTCGTCTTCCACCGTTGGAGCTCCTCGTAGATCTTAACCTTTTCCATGAGCGCGGATTCCGCCGCCTTTTGCGCCTTGGCGGCGGCCATGGCGAGAAGTTCGTTTTCGGCTCGAACGTCGTTTATCTGTCGTCAACAAAACACGCGTCATTCTAATTGCCCATACGGAAATAAAAAGAAACTCACCTTTGCGAGTTCCATCGCGAATTCCTCCGCTGTTCGCTCCTGCTTTTCAAACTCGAGCTCGAGCGCGGCGTCGGACTCCTCGGCGCGCTTGATGGAGCGCTGGACGACGCGCTCCACGTCCTTACGCGCGCGGTCGAACCACGCGCCGCGCTTACCTTCGAGTTCGATCCGGGCGTCCGCCGTTTCTTTGCGTAGAGCTTGAATTTCGGATTCCGTCTCTTTGAGTCTCATGAGGAACACCATGTTATCCGCGGTGAGCTTCGCGACGCCCTCTTTGTGCCTCGCCGCGGACGTCTCAGCCTTCTCCGCGCGTTCCAGCGCGATCGCGAAGTTGGCGCGCGCGTAGTCAGCCTCCTCCAGGCGCGCCTCGTAGCCTCGAATGTCCCTGTATGAGTTGAACAAAATGTCCCGCGTCAGCCAAATTGCCCACACGAGTTACGAGAAATACGAAAAAGTAAACTAACCTTCGCTCCTTTTCCAAGATTTCGATCCTCGCCAGCGCATCTTGCAGCGCGGATTTGGCCTGCTTGGCGGTCATCTCCGCCACCTCCTTCTCCCACGCCGTCGTGCGCAGTCGGTTCGTGGTCTCCTCGGCGTACCCTGCGGTGGACGCGAGCTGCTCGGTGACCGTCCCCGCCGATGTCTCCGATCGATGCAGCGCGGCGGCCAGCGCGGCGGAGTGCCTTCGAAGTTCGTCGAAGCCGCCGGTGAACGAGTTGAACTGCGACTTGGCTTCTCGGAGCTTGAGTGACGCGCGGCTGGCGTTCTTGCGCCGCGTGGTGCCTGATACGCCCGGCGCGGATGTCGAGTTTGAGCTCGAGTTGCCGAAGCCCGGGGTGCCTCTGTTGGGATCTGGTTCCACCATGGCCTTGGCGCACTCCTCGAGCGCTTGGGTTACGTCGTCGCACGCGCCGGATATTTTGTCCCATAGGGTTGTGACCGCGTGGGATTGCGCCTGGGTGGGCGGGGCGTGGCGTGTGACCACCTTTGCTTTGACGCCGGCGCGGGTAGAGGCGGTTCGTTCGTTGATTGATCTCCGGCCCTCCTCGCGTCGGCGTTGGTCGTTCGCCTTCTTGGACGCGGCGGCGCCCGCGGCGGTGGCGCGGACGGGGCTGGCGAGCGCGGAGGGATGCACGCGTCGTGCCGCGTGCGCACCCTTGATCGGGGATGCGCCCGCGGACGACGGCGCGGATCCCGGTCTGTGCGCGAACGCCCCGAGACCGCCGCGAGATCCACCCGTGGCGGTCGTGGGGCGAGGGGGCGGGGCGCGCCTCTCGACCTCGCCGTCGGCCACGTACGCGGCCATGGTCTTCTTGGGCGACGCCTTCATCATCGCGACGTCGTGGGTTCCGGAACCCGCGGCGATGCGCGCTAGGATGTGCGTCCGGGGGGTCGGCGACGGCCCCGTTAACATTTCGAAGGACATTCCGAGGAAACGGCTAACGGCTAATTCTGATGCGGAACCGCCAGAGTCGAGGAGCGGGCTGGCACGGCTGAGATGAGCAGCTTCCGCGCGAAAGAGCTGGATGATCTCCGGATGGAGCTCCGAAGGGAGCTCCGCATGTACGGCGACGATGTACGCACCCCGATCCCACCGCGCCGTCCCCCAACCCCACACCAAACCCGTCACCAGCGTTTCATCCAACGTTTTAGGCATCCCCAACGTCCCATCCATCCCTAACCGCCTCTCCGCGTCTCCATGCGTGATGACCACCCGCAGGATGAGGACGATGCGGTCATGGGCACGCCCACGCGCTCACGCCTCGGCTCGGCGTCCCGGTTCGGCACCTCCGACCGCCCCGCCACCTCCACCGGCCTCCTCAAACGCCCCTCGTCGTCATCATCCTTCCACAAGCCGTCGACAACCACCGCGCGGTCGTCGCTGGCGCACGTGACTCCCATCGCGGAGCGGCCGTCTCGCGTCCGGCCAAACACCGCATCCAACACCGCATCCACGACCACAACATCACGTCCAATGTCAGCCACGAAGACGCGGCTGATGGGTCAGTACGCATCACTCGGTAAGCTCGCCATGGCCACCCCGAGAGGAGGAAAGGAAAACGTGGGATCGAACATACCGGGATCCGCGCGTAAACGACCGACGACGCCGCGGGACCTTTACGACTACAACGGCAGGCGGATCGACCCGAACGGTCCTCGGAAGGCGTTCACGCCGAGGTCCACTAACCGACCAAACCGGCGCGCCTTCGACGAGGACGACGACGAGGAGGAGGAGGACGTGCGGTACGAAGGGAGGCGACCGGCGACTGCGAGACGAGACGAGGGGCAGAGAGACCCTCGTGACAAGTCGTCAGCCCGCCCAAAGACGAGCTCGCGTTCAACCGCGAGGCCGTCCACCGCGACGCCGCGTGTGGAGTACGACGGCAACGGCCGGCGAGTCACGAGGGACGGGCGACTGGCGCGGGACCTCGAATGGCGGGACAACGAAGGGAGCTCGAGTGGAGCCGCGGTTCTTCGTAAGACTCGATGGGGCGGCTTTAGCGTCGAGGAGGACCCGAAGCTTTCATCGCGGCCGGGAACCGCCGTGAACAGACCCAGGCCGAACACGTCGTCGGGGAGTAGGACGGCGCGTTCGTCGGTCGGTCACCGTCCCGCGTTCGATACCGGGCCGGGCGGGCTCGGTATCGACCACAGGGACCCGAGGCGACGGGCGTCGAAAGACGATGAAAAACCAAAAAAGAAAAAGTCATCCGCGGGGAGTCGACCCGCGACGGCCAGGGCGGCGACCACGCGCCCGTCCACCGCCGCATCTAACCGCGGGCGAAGGTACGAAGAGGACGACGGCGCCATGGATCCTCGCGCCCGGATCATGGCTGCGGCGGACGTGGAGGAGCGAAGAGCCGCGGCGGAGCGCGAAGCTGACGAGGAAATTCAGCCTTTTCGGTCCCGGCTCCGGGGGCCCACGTCGGCTCGATCGCGCGTGCGCACGCCCTCCTCCTCCAGGGGATACGATGCGGTGGATCCACGGCGTGGACGGGATCTTCCCACGTGGCAGCAGCAGGTAGCGGGCGTACGTGCGAGCCAGGAGTTCGGAGGTGGGTACAGGTCAGCGGCGCCGAGCGCTCCGTCGTCGCCCGTCGGAGGTCGGCAACAGAGACAAACTATGCACACGATGATGCCGGGTAGGGTCGTCGCGCCCGAGGAGTTGGTCGCGGAGGTGACGCGCGCGATCCCATCGGTCGCAAACCCACCCGGTAGCGCGTACTTCGATCGATCGTCGAGGCCGCAGTCCGCGGCGCCCTCGCCCGCGCGGCCGATGACGAGCCACGGGGGGCCCGGGTACCGCACGCAAAGAATCGACTCGAGCGCTCAGTTTTATCCAACCGCTCAGAGCGTTCATTCGGTGCCGGGGACACCGGGTGGGTACGGGATAGGTCTGGACGCCGCGCACGTGAACTACTTGCAGCAGATGCAGCAGCAGCAGCAAATGCAGCAGCAAATGCAGATGCAGCAACAGATGCAGCAGATGCAACAGCCGCAGCAGCCCCAGTACCATCAGGGGTATCAACATCCGGGGTATCAACACCACACGC
>Ga0115572_10004689_pt1 | contig 10602 bp, 9 predicted proteins | sample COGITO_mtgs_1206_FD_88681 | JGI IMG/M metagenome (GOLD analysis project Ga0115572, IMG submission 88681) | Pelagic marine microbial communities from North Sea - COGITO_mtgs_120607 | ecosystem: Environmental > Aquatic > Marine > Epipelagic | place: Germany:Helgoland, sampling site Kabeltonne... | reverse complement strand
GAAACCGTGAACCTGCTCGACGACGACGAGCCGGACTCCAAGCGTTCCAAGACCACACCTGAGGATGTATCACACGTGTACGACGACGGAGAGCGTCGCAACTGGGTGGTCATGGCGATGGTCACGGAGGACGACGCGGCGAGGGATACGTACGGTAGATGCCGCGGAGCCGTGAGGCGGGAAGTCCACGACCACTGCTTCGTCCGCGACGGAGCCCGCCACTTCACCCTGTTCAAGCTCAACGGGCTCACACGTGCCGAGGCGAACCGCGTGGGGCTCGCACACGCACCGACGGCGCTGCCCCTGGACGGGCTCGAGCTCACCAAATTTTACGACTGGGATTCGTGCGTCTGCGTCGGGATCGGGACGGAAGACGCGGAGCGGCTGTGCTCGGCCGTCCCTCCGCTGCGAGGTCTCCCGGCGCGCCCAGGTCCTGACGACGGGAAGTTCGGGAACAAGACGCGCGTGGAGGGCACCGCGGCGATCACGCTCGTCAGCAGACGCAACCTGCACGTGTCGGTGTACCGCAACTTTGGCATCCGGGGAGCTTCGACGAGGGAACAGTGGCGGCTGGCGCGAGCAGCCGGCGGGGCGGGGGGTGCGCTCGGGTCCGTCGGCGTGTACGCCGTCGCCATCAAGGAGATGGGCGCGGAGTACGACACGTGCAGGGTGCTGACGACGGTTGGTGGCGGGTGACGAATATATATACGATTAGCGACGACGAACGAATTGTTCACGACACGAGACGTCACACGCGCGCCGGTTCCCTCGTCCGTCCTTGAAAACATACGTAACGCATTTTGAGGGTTACCGATGAGCCCCGCCACATCGACCCGCGCGCGATAGGTATGGCGGCACCACTCGCCGCGTGGCCGCTCTCGGCGCGCGTGTTCGCGTGCAATCGCGGGATCCGCGTCGCGCGAACCGTCCGGAGGCCCGTCGCGACCGGCGCGTACCGTCGGTGGACCACGGCGACGACGAGCCCCGACTCTCCGGAGGTTGATGACATCACGAGCCCGAAGGACGCGCGCCGTGCCGCCGCGGGAGCCAGACGAATGGCGGAGGATGCGGTAGAGACGGCGGACGTCCTCGAATCGGCCGCGGCATCCACCTCACGGCAGAACGCGCGCCGGATGGCCAGATACGCGCGATGGGGCGACGGCGTGAAGGGATTCATGGAACCCGGTTTGCTGAGGTTTCTGCTCACAATCGACGACTTCCACGAGCAGCGCGGCGTATTCGGCGCCCTGTGCGAGATCGGCGTGTACCACGGCAAGAGCTTCGCGCCTCTCGCGCTGCTACGTCGGCCGGGGGAGACGTGCGTCGCGGTGGACTGCTTCGACGCGCAGGAACACAACGTCGACGACAGCGGCGTCGGCGACAAAAACGCATTCCTACGCAACGTAGAAGCAGCCGTGCGCGAGTGCATGGGCGATTGGGGAGATGAAGCGAACGAGGATCTCTCGGATGAGGATGAGGACGGCTGGCTCGCGGTCATCGAAGGGGACTCGACGGCGGTGGACGCCGGGATGCTGAGCGACGCCGCCGGCGGACCTGTTCGGATATTCAGCGTCGATGGGTGTCACACCGCGGAGACGACTAGGTCAGACGTGGAGCTCGCGTCTCAGTGCCTTCACCCGGAGGGTATCGTGCTCGTTGACGACGCGTTCAACCCGGATTGGCCCGGGGTGGTCACCGGGCTGAGCGAGTGGTGCGCGCGGGCTAAGGGCACGGACTGGGACCTGGCGCCGTTTGCGATTGGGTTCAACAAAGTCGCGATGTGCCGAGTTGATCGGCACGGGGCGTACCTGGCGGCGGTGAGGGATGCGGGGAAGTGCCCGTCGGGGGCGAGGGTGAGAAAGAGCGCGGAGTTTCTCGGGTGGGAGTGCGCGGTGCTATCGCACGGGTGGATCGCCACCTTCCACGCGAACGAGTGAGTACAAGTAGCGCGTCGACCTCGTAATAACAGAGCCCGCCGCGTGTTCAATAACATTACGAGTTACCTCTCCTTCCCTCTACGTGACCAGCCACTTCCGATCACCTACGAAACTCCTCCATGAACTCTCCCGTGTACGTCTGCAGCAGCGGCCTGTTCACCACCCGTCGCCTCGCCACCGTGCGCGTCTCCTCCACGCGATGGTCCACCCTTTCATTTTCGCCAACCACGACCAAGTTGGGCCCCACCGTCCACGCCACTATAACCCCCCCCAGGAACCCGCCGAAGTGCCCCCAGTTATCGATCCGCTTGCTCATCATCCCGAACATGGCGTTCAGGCCCACGGACCCGAGCAGGTTCTGGAACACCTTATCACCGTAGTCCCCGAACAGGTCCCTGTGCCTGTTGAGGTAGATGCCCAACGCTCCGACTAAACCGAAGATGGCGCTCGACGCGCCCACCGCGTTGTTTGGACACCGCTTGAACGACAAAAAGTTACCAAGCAGCCCCGCGCCGAGGTACACCGCCATGAACTGCTCGCGCCCGAACTGCCTCTCCACCACCGGCCCTAGGTTGTTGAGCGACATGCAGTTCACGAAGAGGTGCAACGGCGATCCGTGCAGCAGCAGCGGCGTGAGCAGCCTCCACACCTGGCCCGACGCGATCTTGGCGTTCACCTTGGCGCCCACCGCGGTGAACGCGTGTCCGCTGAGCAGCTGAAGGACGTATCCGCCCGCGGTGGCCCAGAGCAGCGCGTCGGTGAGCGCGCGGTTTGGATCTCCGGACGTCAGCGTGCCGTTGTACGGTCGACTCGGGCGTCGGTGCTGGTCGTAATAGACGGTCGACGCACCGAGCGCGAGGCTCGAGGTGAACGAGATGACGTGGCCCGGGTTACGGGACAGCGCAGTGGCGATGTTCTTGCCGATCGCGTTGACCCGTGCGGGTTTGGTCCAACGCGACGCGCCTCCGCCCCTGACCACCGATCCTTGTCCACGTCTTTTTCCTCCCGCGGTGCCGTCCTTACCGTTTGACCGAGGAGGAAGCCATCCCGGGTTCCCGCCGCCCCCCGCCGCGGCCGCCGCGGCGTTCCACCACACCGTCATGACTCCGATACGCGCGACGACGGTCCGGACGAATCCTCCGGGTGCCGGCGCTTCGTTCTGTCGGATGTCGACTCGGAAACACCTCTTCCGTTTCCTCAACGGCGGCGAATAAGATTTGTTTGATTTGATTGGGTCCCACCAAACCACATCTGCTGTGAAGATTATCGTATTTATGGTTAAGGCTAGCTATTTTTTTCGCAGGAGTAGCGGCGTGTCCACGAAACGCACGGCGTGCGGCGCGCGTACATCGATCGAGGAGGGCGTTCCTTTCGTTTAAGGACATTGACCTCTCCTCGACGTCACATGCGCGCCGCGTGTCGCGATGGCTTCGGGAAAATCCCTCCCCCTATAGGTTGTGTCCATCGGCGATGGCATCAATCGAGCATGGAGAGCAGCCTGTCAAACGGGCTCACGAGCTGCGGCAGTAGGCTGACGAACACCGCCCCGCCCAGCACCGTCTTCAGCGGCTCCTGCCCGGGGAAGCTGCCGTGCGGGATGTTGTTCAGCACGAACACCCCGAACGCGGCCGCCAGCCGGAGCTTGTTCTTGTTGTTGTAGTCCTGATGGTACCACTCGGCGTCGTGCCATTCCTTTGGTTTTTCAACCTTGGTGTAGACCGGCCTGCCCCGCTCGTTCTCCACGCGCTCGATGGCGGCGACCACGGCGTCCGCCTGCGCCTGACTCTGGGGCCACACGGCGCTCTGGTACTGCGTGGTCATGGGCACGCACGGGTCGTGCTGCGCCATGAACATGTCGAGTAACTTGGCGAAGGACACGACGCTCGGGTCGAAGTCGATCTTCAGCGCCTCCGTGTGCCCGTCGCCGTTGCACACGGTGCCGTAGTTTGGGTCCGCGCGGTCGCCCCCCGTGTATCCCACCCTGGTCTTGATGACTCCCGACACCGAGGAGAAGGTCTCCTCGGGGCTCCAGAATCATCCCAGCGCGAACACGGCCGTCTCGGTTGTGGCGGACGTCGACGACGACGTGGCCGTCTCCGCGGCTGACGAGGTGCTCGCGGTCTCGTTGGACGCGGCCCTGCACCGTGGGTTAGGGCGGGCGGATGATGGGGCCCTCGTGACGGGGCGGAGGGAGGTCGCGCGCGCGGGGCGCGACGCCCCGAGCCGCGGGACGGCGACGCTGGGTGCGACGGCAGCCATCGAGGTATGAATGTCGGAGTTTGGCAAAATATCGATCTTATCTCCTCGCCAGTTGTCAGATTGATACGCGATGCCGCCTTGCTTCGCCGTCGCATCCGGCTCCCGTATCGGGCCCGTGGCCCTCGGGTCCCGCCCGATGGCGGTACGCCGTCGATCAGTGGTCGTCCAAGCCGAAAAAGAGGCGGAGGATGTCGGAGCCGGACTCAAGGCGGTCTGGTACGGCGCGGAGGCTGTGGGCAAAGTCGTCGGGGCGACCAAGGACAAGCCGTCGGGCTCGGCGGCATCCTCCGCGGCGGTGGCGGAGGCGATGGCCAAGAACGGGGGTACGCTCGAGCGCGAGCAGGTCGTCGCCCTGCTGAAGGAGGACTACGACCAGTCCTACTTCGTCAGCGGCAAAGGGGATCTCGCCGCTTACGATCCGGACTGCGAGTTTGCCGATCCGTTCGTCTCGTTCAAGGGTGTCGACCGGTTCAAGCAGAACGTGGGCAACCTCGGGGGCATGATGGAGGACATCGACCTCAAGATCACCGGCTGGGAGGAACGCGGCGATGAGCTCGAGACGTCGTGGAGGTTCTCCTGCGTGCTGGACCTCCCGTGGCGGCCCAAGCTCGCGGCGGCGGGTGGCACCACGCACGTGTTCGACCCATCCACCGGCAAGGTGGTCAAACACGTGGAGCGATGGGACGTGGAGCCCGGGAAGGTGGTCAAGCAGCTGCTCCTGCCGTCGTCCAAGATACCGGAGAACCGCGTCGAGGTGTTCATGTTCGCCATGTCCGACGGTGACGCCTTCGGGATGTTCCTCGCGGTGACGCCCGCCATTGTGAGGATCTGCGGGCCGTGGGTGGCGGTGTCTCTGGCGTTCAGGGCGATTGGACTGGACGTCGACGGTGGACCGCTCGGGGCGATCGACTCGCTCGCGTGGTGGCTGTTGCTCGCGGCGGTGAGTGGCGAGGTTGCCAGGTTCTTCAAGGGGATCATCGGGAGCTAAGAGTCTTAGGTGTCTTGTTTCAACGTCGTAACTCACGTGTGCTAATCTTTTACTCAACTTTTTTCAACAACAGCGCGCTCACCGTCCACTGGTCCAGGAGAGGTCCGAAGGTGGTGACTCCTATGGTCTTCTTGTTGATCTTATCGACTGTTCCTGTTAACTGAGCTCCGGATTTGCCCTTCCATGTCACCGTGTCGCCGGGTTCAAACCTGTTGGCTGCGAGCATGCTCAAGCGATCTTGCCTTCGGCGGGCTGCTTCGAACACCAGGCGCAGCTCTTCCATCGTGCAGTGGGAGATGTGCTCGATCGCCGATCGCGCGTGGTCGATCACCGGCTCAAGCTTGACATCGTCCCCGTCCGCGTCGGAATCGTCCTGCTTGCGTTTCTTGGGCGGCATGTTGTGGAGAGGCAAAGCCACGACGTATCGGCCGAAACGCTCGGCCGTTCCGAGGAAAAGTTTTTTGATTCTCTTACAACGCGTCAAGCTGTCAAGTCGCTCAGCTCTTCCTCGCCCTCTTCTCGGCGCTGCGGCGGGGCGGCGAGGGCGGCGCGTCCTCGTACCTCGCGGGCATCTTCCTCTTATTGTCGCGCTTCGCGGGCCTCACGCCGATGGGCTGACCGTCGGGTCCGAGCACCTGCTCCGGCGCCTTGGACCGCGGGGTGTCCAGCAAGCCGACGCTCTGAAACACCTCCGCCGCCGCCTTCGCCGCTGGCGCCGCGGCGGCGGCAGCCTCGCTCGCCGGCGTGGTACCGCAGAGCTCCTCCTGACGCTTCGCCAGCGCCTTGCGCAGCTCCAGCATCTCGGTCACTTCCTCCCTCAGCTTCAGCCAGTTTTGGCACACCGCGCGGGTGGACACGACGGGGGGCTTCACCCCGAGCTCCTCAACCGCCGTCTCGATCCTGCGCACGCCCCTCGCGCCCCCCGCGCCGACCGCCGCCGTGGCCATCTCGCCAGCCACGGTATTGACGTGCACGCCGCGTGCGTACACTCCCGCCGGTGGCCGGACATCCGCGCCCTCCGCCGTGGGCAGCGACGGGGTTCCATCCGCGTACTCCGCCTCCGCCTCTTCCCGCATCTCGTCGACGTCGATGGAGTGTCGGGTCTGATCCACCCGGTACGGGTTGAACGCGGCGGCGGCTCTGTTGCTCAGCGCGCGTGCCTCCACGCGGCGTCGCTCCTCGATGGCCTTGACCTCGTCGAGGATGGCGCGTTCCTCGCGTTCCAGTGCGTTGGTCCGTTCCATCTGGTCGCCGAGCGCGAGTTTGCGATCGATCTCGTGTCTGCTGTTGAACGGGTCTTTGATGACGGGATGCGCGGCGGCTTCCTCGGGGTTGTCCGCGCGCGCCTCCAGGAGCTTGCGGGCGATGGCGTAGTACCTGTCCTTCATGTCCTCCACCGTGCGTTCCTTCCCTCCCTCGCGTTCCCACCTGTCGTGCGCGACGAGGAACCGAAGGTCGAAGCGCGCCAAGAGTTCAAAGAGGTAATCCGTCTCTTCCCTGCTCCAGTCTTGATCGAACTGCAGGAGGTTCTCGTACTCCTCGTCGTTGTACATGACCATGTCGACCTTCTTGTTGTACTTGGAGAAGGCGTAGTCGCCGCCGACGTCGCCGCCGTTGCTGCCCGGCAGCAGCGTGCCTCCCGTGCCCGTCTTGACCCAGTGCCGCAGCATGAGGTTGTCGGTCCTCGCGCTGTTCTTGAAGGGCTGCCACGACCACGATACCTTCCGGGCGGACACCTTGCGCTTGTCCTTCAGGCCCGCGTGCGTGGGCACGACGGATGCCAGGGCGTCCGTTTGCTGGTTGTCCCGCATGATCTGCCACGCCTCGCGCGATATCCCATCCGGCTTCTTCTCCGCGGCGGTCTTCTGCTTCTTCGCCGCGGGCGCCTTGGCCGAGGCTTTGATGCCCATGATGTCTTTTATGTCCGCCATGGCGACCGGTTGGGACCTCGCTTTAGACCTCGCCGGGTCTTCACGCGTTCGATCACACCCGCAAAGGGGTTTGGACTCGACGCGCGGTCGCGGTCTCGACGTACGGGACCGATCGGGCGCGTCGCCGTCGACCGTGATTATGACCTCGCAATTCGTCTTGTTCGAATAAACCCTCCCGTGATTTGAACTCAAATTAGACTGGGAGGCCATACGATGTTCGCGTTCGATTTCCCGCTCAGTTCACGCCCGCGCAGGCCTCCGAGGCTGCGCGTCGCAGCTCCCGCGGCCACGCGATGGCGTCAACCGCGGTGAACCCGCTCACCTTTCTGGAGAAATACGTCGAAGGTGCGCCATGGACCCGACACGAGACGCGATCTCTCGCTAACCCTAAAATCCAAATTCTCCAACTCGTCCGTCCACCGTCTCACTGACGACCCACACCCTTTTTCCGTCCCACCCGCGCAGTCTCCTCCTCCCTCCCGGTCGAGCTCCAGCGCGTGGTGCACACGATCAAGGACATCGACGAGCGCCTGGTGACCTTGAAGAAGGAGACGCAGGATCGGGTCGACAAATGCCTCGCCATGCCCAGCGCGTCGTCGCGGCAGGCGAGCGCGGACGACATCGACGCGACGAGCAAGGCGAGGCACGAGATCGAGAAGAACCACGTGGACATCGTCCAGCTGTCCACGGAGAAGGTGCGGCTGGCGCACATAGCCATGGAGATGATCCAGTTCAACATCGGCGCCCTGGACAAGGAGCTCAACCCGTTCACGCAGGAGATGAAGGAACGAAACGAGGCGGGGTTCGAAGATGAATTCGCCGTCGACGCCGACACACCCGCCGCGGGGGGCGCGCTCGACCCGATGACCATGGCATTCATGTCCGGCCACGACTTTGACCTCGGCACACACGGGAACGCACCGCCCATGCCGGCGCAGGCGCCGCAGAAGAAGTCGCACAAGAAGAAGGTGCCGCTGCCGCCGCAGCCGGGTGAACGCGTCGCCGCGAACATCGGCGAAGTGTCGGGCGATCCTGGGGCGCAGGAATGGATCGTTGCGGTGGTGGTGGCGCACAAGCCGGAGGAGGGTGCGTACGAGGTGATGGACGCCGACGAGGAGAGCGACGACGGCAGCGGGCAGGTGTACCACATACCTGAGGACCTGGTCATCGCCATGCCGAGGAGCGCTTTGTGCCGCGAGGGCCAAAACTTCCTCCCGGGCACCGCGGTTTTGGCGGTGTACCCCATGACGACGACGTTCTACCGCGCGGTGGTGGTGCAGAGCGCGCGGAAGCTCGGGAGCGAGTACGGGGACTTTCTTTTGGAGTTTGAGGACGATGGGGACGCGGACGGGCTGCCGCAGAGGCCCGTGCCGTACATGCACGTCGTCAAGCATCCCCAGTATAGGTAGTCGGTCGCGTTTGTGTAAGAGTCATCGTGTAACAAGACGAATGAAGTCGTAGGAAACTAACGGAAACTAACGGAGTGATGAGACGCGCGTTCAGTCAGGGTTACGTTCACACGATCGTCGCGGTCTGCAGGAGCCGGCCCCGGCGGTTCGGGCGGTTCACGGGGCCTCGGCCTCCCGGGCGGATCACTCCGCTGACGCCGGCTCCTCGGTTGACTCCTACGACGGCGGTGCGGCTCACTCCGACTCCGCCGCCGATGGGCGCGGGGCGGCCGTAGGGGCCGATGATGCCTCCCACCGGGCCGGTGGGAAGTACACGGGGCGCGCCGCCGAAGCTGACGGTGGGAACGACGGCGACGGAGCGGACGCCGCCCATGAAAGGGTCGATGGCTCCTATGGTGCCGGCGCTGCGAAAGTTTTTGGTTTTTGTCAGCCTGGCGGGTTTCTTTGTTTGGTGCGCAGACGCGAACGGAGGATCGGGCGTCGGCGAGTATCGGGCACTCACCCGTACAAGGGTCCGCGGAAAGGACCGTAATACATCCCTCCCTGGGCGCTCGCCGCCTGACCCGCGACGGGAGACGCGCACGAGAGCGCCAGGAGCAGCACGAACGCACCGACGAGTCGAGTCATATTTGTTCTGGGAAGTGGCTCAAGGGCCGACACGCTGGGTGCGGGGTGGAGTCGACGTTCGGTCCAGACGCGGCGAGGGAAGGCGGCGAGGGAAGGCGGCGGAGGAAGGCGGCGGAGGACGGAGAGGTTCCGAGAACTTTGTCGCGCACGTGCGTGTACGTCTGACGTGTGCGACGCGGCCACGAACCAACGACGACTCCACCTCCACGTCCAAGGAAGACGTCGAAACACCGTTAAGAAGGCCGAACCACCCGATGCGCGGGAAAATGAAAAGATTTTCAAACGCAGCAACCGGTCCCGAACCGTCCGTGAAACCGATTTCCAACCGCGAATGGTGGTTCCCAAAATTGGCGAAAGCAGATGAGCAAAATTGACTGGGGAGATCCAAACCCAAAACTCGGGTTGAAAAGTGCGTCGGCGATCCGACTCAGCACGTTTTTTTGCACTGAATCTCAAAATCTGCGCGCCTCGGGCCTATGGGAATTCGCGAATTCCGCACGAAAAAAACCCACCAGGCAATTTGCCGAGTTGTTACTCGACCTGCGGCGCGGAACCAACAAAAACATCCCACGTGTCCCTCTCCCGATTCCCCCTTTCGCCTTCAGGGGAATTTTAACAATTTCCGAAAATGCAGTCGCGTATGAGCAATTGGTCTGATTTTTCCCAAGTTTTCGCCAAAAGCACACGTTTCGTGGATAAATTTCCCGCGTTCGCCTCGAAAAAGTTTGCCGGGCCATCGAGAAGGGCGCGTCACCATCGCCGGCCCCATCACTCGCAATTCGCGCGCGACGACCGACAGCACCCGTCGCTCGTCCGCCCACATTGAACAGGACACATTCCAGTGTCCCTCCGTCCGCGTGCCAAGGCCCGCGGACGCGTCGCGCCACCCACACCGCCGTCGTTTACGGACGTGCCGTTGAGGCATCCGGCTCGGTGTAACTCGGTTGCAAACCCAGTGTCAATCGCGGGGTGTTTTTGAAGCACGCCGCCCCGGAGAACGCCGGCGTCCAGCGCGTCGCACGAAGCGTCGACCGCGCGTTTGCGAAATTTGACGCGGACGGTACCCGGTCGTACCTTCCACGCGAGTTTCCGCGCTTAGAAAGCGTCGCCCGTCGCGCGATTGCCCGCGAAAGTCCCATCGGACACACCGCATCGCACGCCAGATTCTCGGAATGGCGACGTCTGGGCAGCAGCACCCGGAACAGGCGCACGCGCCCCCGCAGAGGTGAGTTTTTTGTACCGCCCGCATCGCTCGGGAAACCTGGCGGCGCGAAGAAGCGTTCGCGTCCATCTTCGGCGGTTCTCCGCGGGTCCGTCGACGTCGCCACGCGCGATTAGATCGCCGGTCCCGCGGAAAACAACCGGACTCCGCCCCTTCACGGCGCCCGGGACGCGGTTCAAAAACTCGGTGTTCGCATTTGAAACGCGCGTTTCAAACCCGGCGACGCGCG
>Ga0115572_10004683_pt1 | contig 10608 bp, 9 predicted proteins | sample COGITO_mtgs_1206_FD_88681 | JGI IMG/M metagenome (GOLD analysis project Ga0115572, IMG submission 88681) | Pelagic marine microbial communities from North Sea - COGITO_mtgs_120607 | ecosystem: Environmental > Aquatic > Marine > Epipelagic | place: Germany:Helgoland, sampling site Kabeltonne... | reverse complement strand
GTTGCAGGATCAGGCTGAGCGCCTGCATGCAGAGCCAGTGTGTCGAGACCTGGATAATCCGATGCTGCCATGGAAGTATTCCTCGTGTTAGTGGGGCAACTAGATACTGATTCCGCCGAGCTTAGTCTCGAGGTACTCTTCGATACCTTCGCGAGCACCTTCTCGACCCAGCCCGCTTTCCTTCATACCGCCAAAAGGCGCAGCGGCGCTGGTGGGGTTGATATCGTTGATGCCGATGATACCAAACTGTAATTGCTCAAAAGTCCGCAGTGCGCGGGCTAAGTTCTGCGTGTAAACGTAGGCCGCCAGTCCATACCGCGTATCGTTCGCCATCGCGATAACGTCATCGTCATCATCAAATGGCACTACAGCGGCAACGGGGCCAAATGTCTCCTCGCGATAAATCAGCATATCAGCGCTGATATTGCTGAGTAACGTGGCGCCGTAAAAATGACCATTAGCGAGCTCGCCATCGCTGAGTCGAGCGCCACCACTGAGCAGAGTAGCCCCTTTGGCGATGGCATCTTGCACCTGTCGATCCACCTTCGCGATTGCTGCTTCATTAATCAGGGGTCCAATGCTGTTGGCTGGGTCCAACCCGTTACCGGCTCGTAATTTACCCACTCGCTCCTGAAGCGTGTCGAGAAAGGGCTCAAGAATGCGACGTTGAACAAAGATACGATTGGGGCTAATGCAAGCTTGACCCGTGTTAAGAAATTTAACGAGTGAGACGCCTTTGGCTGCATGTACGGGGTCAGCGTCGTCAAAAACGATAAACGGCGCGTGGCCGCCCAGCTCCATCGAGACGCGCTTGAGTTGCGGCGCCGCGGCTTGCGCGAGGTGTTTTCCGACAGCGGTAGAGCCTGTGAACGTGAGTTTGCGCACGCTGGGATGGGTGCAAAACACGTCGCCAATGGGTTTAGGGTCACTGGTCGTGACAAGGTTGGCAACGCCGGGTGGAAAGCCTACCTCATGCAAAATATCGAAGACGGCCATCGCACATAATGGCGTGCTCTCGGCAGGCTTGAGCACGACGGTGCACCCCGTTGCCAAAGCTGGCCCTAATTTACGAGTGAGCATTGAGATGGGGTAGTTCCAGGGTGTGATAGCCGCGACCACACCAACGGCTTGTTTGTGAACCAAAAACCGCTGGTCAGCGCGTGCTGAAGGGATGGTCTCTCCATATATCCGCTTTGCTTCTTCGGCAAACCACAGTAAAAAATCGGCCGCATATTTGACCTCGTTCATAGCCGCTTTGAGCGGTTTTCCTTGCTCTCGCGTCATCAGATTCGCAAGCGCTGCTTGCCGTTCCAGCATCAAACCATGAGCGCGAGCCAGTAATTCGGAGCGCTTGTACGCGGTTTCACCTGCCCAGCTATCCTGCGCCTGCTCTGCGGCTTTAATAGCCTGCTGGGCGTGCTCCGCATTGCCATCGAACACCTCGCCCAGTGTTTCGCCGGTTGCGGGGTTATGAACAGAGAAGGTGGGACCGTCTCTCAGCCACTCGCCATTAACGTACATCGATGTCTCTCCTCATTCTATTTGCGCAGGTTTCCAGAGTGTGACGCCAAAAAACCGCGGCAGAATATCATGGATGAGGTTCGCAAACGTGACTTTGCTAGCGGATTGACGGGGCAGGCTGACCACTTTTGACGGTCTAGCCGGCGGCAGTGTGCGAACGTGTTTTTGGGGTGCTAGGGTAGCGCGGCTTACTGTTCCATCAGCAGTGAGCGAACGTCATTGGCGACCGTATCGGCATGCAAAAAAGAGGTGCTGTAGATATTGCGGATATTGCGGTTCTTGTCGATCAAAAACACCCGCAAGATATGTGACATGGTGCCTGTGTAGTCGCCGTTATCATCGTAGTCTCGGATGACCCATTGACCATAGGCGCTCAAAATGGGGTCAAGAGACTCTGGGCCCGATGTCGTCAGGAATTGCCAGTCGAAATTGTCGGTACGAAACTGCGATCCATAGGCGTCGATGACGTCAGGAGTGTCGAAAACAGGATCGAAGCTGAAGCTGACGAGACGCGCTTTGTCGGCGGTGTCTGGGTCTGCCTGCAGTGCATCCTGAACGCTTCTCATCACATAGGTTGCCAGCGGGCACCCATTCACATCATCGCAGGTCGTAAAAATGAAACTCAGTACGGTGGGTTTAGTCCCAAGGTAGTCGTGTAGGTTGGTAGCGCGACCTTGGCTGTCCAGTACCTGGCCATCGCCGGCCACCCCCATCGCGGGTAATCCATAAGTTCCTGGCTCCGGAGGGGTAAAGGAGAGCGGCGCGTAGCCCGGCGCCATGACGACGGGCTCCTTGTGCTGATGGGGTGCACTGAGCACAGCTGCACTCAACACCCACAGCAGCAGGATAACGTTACCGCGCATCACGATGTCAGTGTGCGGTCGGTGAAGCCAATCCTGACGGGGACTGCGCGGTAGCGCCACCATAGAGCGCATGAGCGCCAAAACGCATTTGATGCGGTGCCCCTAAACCCAGCTCAATGAAATCGAGATTGAACTCGGGTGTGAGGGTTTCACCATCCCAGTTATAGAGCTTAAAGTACTGCAAGTCATTGCCCTCGGATGCTGTGGTCTTATCCCAATTAGCAAGTAGCGAGGAGGTAAAATAAACGCGCTCTCCATCCCAACTCTGCGAGACCATGTTGACCTGTTCGCCAATCTGCTCTTCCATGACTTGAACAGGGGCATGGGGATTGGAGATGTCGTACAGCCGAACTTTGCCATCATTCCAAGTGTTCACCCAAAGATGATTGTCATCGGCTGAAATAGAGATGTCGACAGGCAATGGGATCTTGCTGGCGTCGCCAATATCAGCGACCGCTTTCGCTTGCCATTCACCGGCGTCATCTTCGTAGATCAGCCACACCTTAGACGTGAGGGCGGTGGTCGTGAAGCAATAATCAGACTGCGAGCCCCAGGCGCAGCGTATTTCTAATGGTGCGCCTGGCACATCAAGAATTTTCTTGGGAGTACGCGCGTGAAGGTCCCAGATGACGACGGTATTACCAAAGCGTTTCATTGCCTCGGCGTCACCCATCATTTTGCCCAGATTCATCATGTAGTTATTCCATCCCGTAAAGGAAGAGGTCACTAGGGCGTTACGACGGGGCAGAGCTCTCGCGTCATAGCCGTAGCCATCGGCAAAGTTGCCCGATTTCACAGCCCCTTGCAGATTGTCGTCTGTGGGCATCCAAACGCTTGTAATGAAGTCGCCCTCGTTGGTGTACTCGGCCATGCCGGTACGTCCACCGTGGTCGCGATTGTTAGAGAGCCCGGTAATCAGCATGCGCCCTGGCAGTGCGTAACTGGTGTGGGGGCCGACTACGCCGCCTGTTTTGCTCACAAAATCGTCAATAGTGCGATGCAAGCTGGGTGCGGCAGGGTCGGTATGCACATCGAAGATAAAAATTTTGTTGGTGTCCAATCCTGATGCCCACAAAAACCGCCGATCATCCGTGAGCCCCGAGTGGTGCGCTTCGTTGCGCCCGCCCATCGACAGTGAGTGGATCACCGTGCCATAGGTTTTTGAGTCGGGATTCACATCGACAGTGACCAGCTTGTCTTCCCCGTTTCCAACACCTTCGAGGCCCAAGGTCCAGATGTAAACATAGTCCTCTTGCCCGACGATTTTGGCCATGTACGGTGACATGCAGGTTTCGTCAGCCGAGGTGGGCTGCACCAGTAAGAGGGCGGCTACGACGCTAGAAATTAACATTTTCCAGATCATTATTTTTTCTCCGTATTTTTCTGCCACAATTCGCTGATGCTACCATCAGAAAATACAGCAATGCACCTCTTTTCGGCACGGTTCCGACGCCGGGCTCGGGCTGCTTTCCTGTTGTTTTTTGTCTCGTTTATCTCAGTCGCCGCAGTGGTCGCAACAGAGTTAGCGCCTTTTGTTGATTCTCCTCACCGTGTGGGGCTAGCTGATTCGAGGATCGGCTACGAATCAGAGACTTACCGCACTGATTCAAAAGTCGTTATCGAAGTGTCAGGTATTCGCCAAGCCCTAGACAAACTGAGCAGTGAAACGCCTTTGGGCTTGCCGGCCGTGGGGAAGGGGCGAAGGCGGCAGAAATTGATTTAGGTCGGCAGCTGTTTTTCGATCGGCGTCTTTCTGCCAACGACACCCTTTCCTGCGCGATGTGCCACATACCGGAACAGGGGTTTACGCAGAACGAGCTAGCCACGCCAGTGGGACACCAAGGAAAAGGCGTCCGCCGCAATGTGCCTTCGCTTTACAACGTCGTCTTCGTTCAGCAGCTATTTTTAGATGGGCGGGAGTCTTCTTTGGTGGAGCAAATTTGGTCTCCCTTGTTGGCGCACAATGAAATGGCCAATCAGGATCGGCAGTCAGTCATCGCAAAAATAGCCACCATCGAGACGTATGCTCAGCAATTCGAATGGCTGTATTCAGGTGGATTGTCTGAGCACAGCTTGGGGTTGGCGCTGGCCGCTTATCAACGGGCGCTATTATCGGGCGATTCCGATTTTGATCGTTGGTACTTTGAAGACGGCGCCCTGTCGATCGATCACTATTCTGCAGAAGCGGCTTTAGGCTTTGCGTTGTTTCAAGAAAAGGGCTGTGTTGACTGCCACCAGATGGGCGATAACGTGAGCTTGTTTTCGGACGGCGGCTTTTATAACACAGGAATCGGCTACCTTCGTCAGCAACGAGGCGTTGAGCTCGATAAGGTGCAACTCGCTCCTGGGGTCTACGTGGTGCCTCTGGTCAGCGCTGAGACGGAGACGTTTATTGATGACGGACGTGCAGAGGTCACTGGGCAAAGTGAGGATCGTTGGCGGTACCGCACCCCAAGTTTACGCAATGTCGCGATCACCTTCCCTTACATGCATGATGGGTCGCTCCCCACCCTCGAAAGTGTGGTGGCGTACTACGCGGGAAATGGCAGCGAGGATCCATTACAAGATGCGAGAATTAGCGACATGACGATTACGGTGGATGAGCAGCAAGCACTCGTTGCCTTTCTCAGGACGCTGACATCAAATCAAGTGGATGCGCTAGTGTCGGATGCGCGCAGCGTCGAGATAGGCGAGAGGGGGGCCGCAGGGCTCTGAGCGAGGCCCTTTGCGGAGGAGCAACCGAATGAGGCAGGAAAGCGGCCTTACTCAAGCAGGCGTTGCATTATTGTGGCAGTGAGCTACTCAAATATTGCTATACCGCATGCCAAGACTCCGCTTACTGTATGTTTTGGCTGTGGTTATGATTGGCTTTGAGGACGAATAACATGACAGGTGATGAGCGATGAGACGCAACGGCATGAGTGTGGAGTTGGGCGGGCTGGTTTGGGTGCTCAGTGGCTGTGGCGATCCTGTCGCGGTAGAGCAGTCTGTTGAGGTCAAGCAGACGTTGGCGCAACGTGCCGGTGCGCCTTTGTTTAGTGGGATGGGCTCTTTCCACATGCCCATTACCACCCGCGATACCGACGCTCAGCGCTACTTTGATCAGGGGATGGTGCTGGCTTTTGGGTTTAACCACGCAGAATCGATTCGCAGCTTTCGTGCCGCTCAGACATTAGATTCAGACTGCGCCATGTGCTTTTGGGGTGAGGCATTAGCCACTGGGCCCAACATTAACGTCACCAATAACGGTAAGGCTGTGATGACCCCCGAAGAGCGAGCGAGTGCGCGCGCCGCGATCGATCACGCCTTGACCTTAGTCGATGGCGTTACCCCTAAAGAGCGGAGTTGGATTCTGGCGCTGGATAAGCGTTACGACGGCCAACGTGAGACGCCGCGCGATCCACTTGATCGTGCGTGGGCAGATGCGTTGGCTGCAATGGTTGATGCCTATCCCGACGACATGACGGTGGCCTCTGTATATGCGGAGGCGCTCATGAATACAATGCCTTGGGATTATTGGGGTCCGAGTGGGGAGGCGAAGCCAGATACGCAGGCAGTCATTAAGAGTCTTGAGCGGGTGATGGCGGCGGAGCCAGAGCATCCATTGGCCCTCCACTTGTATATTCACGCGCTGGAGGCTTCGTCAAACGCCCAAAAGGCTGAAGGTGCCGCTGATGCGCTCGCCAATCTGGTGCCGGGATCGGGGCATTTGGTCCATATGCCAAGCCATATCTATTTTCGGGTCGGCCGTTATCAGGACGCGGCGCTCGCCAATATTCGCGCTGCCGATATTGATGAAGCTTATATTGCCGAATGCAATGCGCAAGGCTTCTATCCTGCGTTGTATTACCCTCACAACATTCACTTTTTATGGGCCTCAGCAACCATGCAAGGTCAGAGTGAACTGTCGTTGAAGAGCGCGCGTCGGGTAGTAGAAAACGTGCGTATCGAGCAAGTAGAGCAATTCCCTACGATCCAATTCTTTCGCACTGTCCCTATGCTGTCGCTGGTTCGATTTGCCCGCTGGGAGGAGATTCTTTCTGAGCCTGAGCCGCACGCCCCGTTTGCTTTTGCCCGGGCGATTTGGCACTACGGACGCGGGGTGGCGTATGCATCGATGGAAAATAAGGAATCTGCCCTGAACGAATTGGCCGCGATTGAGCGTCTTGAGCCTGAGGTTGATGAAATTTTTATGGGTAATGTCTATCCCGCAAAAAGCCTGATTGGCATCGCCAAATCGTTGTTGCGCGGCGAGATTTCATTTCGATCAGGCGCTATGGCGGCGGCAGTGACATCGTTTGACGAAGCGGTGGCCATGCAGGACGCATTGCCCTACACGGAGCCGCCTTTTTGGTACTACCCGACGCGACAATCCCTTGGCGCCGCATTGCTGGCAGATGGTCGCGCCGCCGAAGCCCAACTGGTTTTTGAGGCGGACCTTGAGCAATACCCGATGAACGGCTGGTCACTGTATGGATTGACCGAGGCGTTAAACGCGCAAGGGCGTACTGCGCTGGCTGAGGCAGCGCGCCAGCGCTTCGAGACCGTCTGGCAATTTTCGGATGTGACGTTATCGTCGTCCGTCTTATAAGCAACCAGCGGTCGTTGTGACGACTGGGGCGCTTCGGTTGAGTCATTCGGTGCAGTCTAAGGGGGGGGTTATCATTATGATCAAGTTGATCACATTACTGACTCGAAAGGTGGGCCTAACGCGAGACGAGTTTATTGAGCACTACGAAACCCACCACAGAAAGATCGGTGAAAAATACCTGAGTGGTTACGCGGCCAAGTACCAACGCCGCTATCTCAACGTTGCCGAGTCGGCTCATCACGCCCCGTTAGATCTGCCTTTCGATGTGCTGATGGAGATCTGGGTTCCAGATCAAGCTCGAATGGACGAGGCTATGGCTTTAATCGCCTCAGAGTCGGCGCAAGTTGAAATCAACGCTGACGAAGCGCGTCTTTTTGAGCGAGACAAAACGCGCAGTTACCTGGTTGAAGAATATGAGTCGGATATGCCGAAGCCGTAGCGCCTGACCCAGTTAGTCAGTCAGACAGCGCGCTGGCTCTCTCTATCTGACACTGTGCCGCGTTAGTCGACCCAATGCAGTTGTATCGAGCCTTTTTCAGCCCCGTCGCGCGCTAAGCGCTCAGCATCCTCGCCGAACGTATTTTCGATCTGCTCTCGACGTATTTTCATCGTTGGCGTGAGGATCTCATTTTCAATAGTCCAAGGCGTTTGACTAAAAATGATGGCGCCGATGCGGGCATGCTTTTCAATGTCGGCGTTAATGGATTCGACCGTTGCGAGGGCGGCAGCTTCTACTTCCTCTCTGGGGAGTAGGCGGGAGGGCTCGTTGAGCACCGTTATCATCACGGTTTTTGAGTAGCCTCGCCCCAGCAGACACTGCTGCTCGGAGTGAGGGTTATCGGCAAAGAGCCCCTCGATCGGTGGGGGCGCGACGAATTTTCCTTGAATCGTTTTGAAGTAGTCTTTAACCCGTCCAGTAATAAAGATAAAGCCGTCGTCATCGATCCGGACTTTGTCACCGGTGTGCAGCCACCCGTCTTGCCAAAGCTCAGCAGTTTTGTCAGGACGGTTGTAGTAGCCCGGCGTACAACCCGCTGCTTTGATCAGGAGCTCGTCGTTACCGCCGACCTTCACTTCGACCTCGCCGGCTGGTTGGCCAATAGAACCGATTCGACGATTCTCTGGGTCAGTTATGATGAGTCCCATTGCCTCAGTTTGGCCAAAACCCTCACACAGCTTAACCCCGACAGCGTCCCACCAGTTGATCAGCGCAGGCGGGGTCGGCGCGGCAGCGGTTAGACAGTACTCGACTTCATCGAGACCCAATGCGCTGATCACTAGCGCTTGCACACCAGCCTGATCCTTTGCAATGGCAGCATCAAGTGCCTCGGCGCCGCCAAATTTAGCGGTCACCGACTGCCTGAGTTGCTCCCAGACACGGGGTGGCCCAAAAAAGATATGCGGCCGGCAGCGCGGCAGATCGGTAGCAAGCGTTGCCAGCGACTCGTTGAACCAGATTTCCCCGCCAGTATTGATGGATGAGAATTCAACGATCTGACGTTCTGCGATGTGTGACAACGGTAAATAGCTAAACCAGCGTGGTTGCTCCCGTTGTGTGAATAAGTATTGGCAACGACGCATGGGGATGAGGTTAGTGGCGTGGGTCTGGATGACGCCTTTGGGCAAGCCCGTGGTACCAGAGGTGAAGACAAGTGAGACGGTATCATCGGCGACGGGTTCGTAAGCCGGCGCGTCGCTGGGCGCCTCGGCAACGAGTTGTTCCCACTTCGTATGGGGTAAGTCGCAGTCTGCACCGGGTAGAGTGATGATCAGACAGCCCTCTGGGAGGACAGCCTTCACGCTTTCCCAATTTTCAGTTTCACCGAGAAACAGTACTTGCGTATCGGTGAAATCGAGAATGTACTCAGCCGTCGCCTGCGCGTGAGTGGTAAACAGGGGGACCGTGACATTACCTGAGTGGATGATGCCCATATCCGCCATGATCCAGTGTGCCCGGTTGCGGCTCAGTAGCGCCATGTGTTGCCCATGAGCAAACTCAGCCTCCAGCCACGCCGCTACACGATCAATTTCTGCGACTGCGGCACCCCAAGTGTAATCAGTCGAGCCCCCCTCAAAGAGGTCTCGCATCCAGATGGTCTCGGGTTGTACCTTGGCCCAGTGCCGGGCCTGCTCGGTTAGGGTGCTGCACTGCATAACTGACGGTCCTCTTACGGTCTTAGGGTGGGGCGTTTGTGGCTGTGGCATTCCAGCAATGCCCTGTCTTTTGCGTGACAAGCAGGACACCAGCACTCGCAAAGCGAGCTAACCATAGTCGCTAGCCCTCATCAATACCAGTCACATCGTACTGCCGGTATGGGCCGGAGGAGGACAGTGAATTCGAGTCGGCCTGAGGTTATAGTGAATGCTGGTCCAGCCGTTAACGCACTCTGACTATCTGAGGGTTCCGTATGACACCGTTACTAGAGATCGTTGTTTATTTCACTATGTTGACCTTCGTAACCGTGTTGCTGGGAGCGCTTCTCCGCAACCGCGAGTGGACCGCCGAAGGGCGGGCGATCGGCCTGGGTAATCGCGATAACTTGAGCGAGCCTACCCCATTAGGGGGCAGAGCAGAGCGGACCGCGAGCAACGCTTTGGAAGCGTCGATATTTTTTGTGCCGCTGGCGCTGGTGGCACACGCGGCAGGTTTGGATGAAGAGGTGTTACTGGGTGCGCAAATCGCTTTCTGGGCCCGAGTCGCCTACGTTCCGATTTATATCGCAGGGATCAAGGTTGTGCGCAGTCTCGTTTGGATGACGGGCGCCGCCGGTTACGTCCTGATGGTGATTGAACTTCTCTGAGGGTCATTCGCGCTTTGCGCATGAGATGACCACTGGTCCGCTGTGCGTTAGTTGGAGGGGTTTTACTTAACGCCAGAGTTGAACGCCTATAGCGCCGAGACTGAAGGCGCCGTATCGCTCGTCAGGAGCCATATTGCCAACACAGTATATGAAGCGAATCCGGACTGATCGATCTGCGCCACTGGACGTCATGATGCCGCTCTTGGGCGGCTTATTACTCGAGTGGCTCGATAAAGCAGTCTTGCCATCGTTTGATGAGCGCCTCGACACCCAGCCGATTTAGGGTGTCTGTATTGCGCTCGGGTATGAGCGCAATATCTTCGGTGGCTTCCACCGCCTGCGTGACGCTTGATTCCCGCAGGATATGTACCGTGGGGTAAGGAGATCGATTGGTATAGTTTTCCGCGTCGTCCGGGTCTGTCCCATCAAACTGATGATGGGGATGGAACCCCACCAGTTGATACCTGCCCACCCAGTTCCTCATCTCGAGCAGCACCTGAGCCATCGCTAAACAGTCGTGAAAATCACTGAAGTCTCCCATCGCAGAGGTCAAGATGAGAAAGCTGGTCTCAGTCTCTGGGTCACTCTCGAGCCAGTCCATTTCCTCATAAAGCGCGTGCAAGATGTCTTGCAATGCTTCGCTGTCACAGGCGGTGTAACGAATGCCATCGCGTGCTGAGACGCCATGAGCAAAAGGACACAGATTAAGCTCTATGACAAATGACTGGATCCAGCGTTGAGTTGTGATGATCGAGCTTTTGATGATGCCGGCCTCTTTGCCCGCAATAAATAGCGGTCGTGTGTCCTCTGAGCACCCACGCTCAGTCACCTT
>Ga0115572_10004679_pt1 | contig 10614 bp, 7 predicted proteins | sample COGITO_mtgs_1206_FD_88681 | JGI IMG/M metagenome (GOLD analysis project Ga0115572, IMG submission 88681) | Pelagic marine microbial communities from North Sea - COGITO_mtgs_120607 | ecosystem: Environmental > Aquatic > Marine > Epipelagic | place: Germany:Helgoland, sampling site Kabeltonne... | reverse complement strand
TGTAAACTTTGGCCTTTTAATACGGCTTCTGGGGCTGCATAGGTTGCAGTACCAAGAATGCCATCGCGTTCCAGTGGGGTAGCTATTTCCGCAATAGCTTTTACATGGCAAGACCCAAAGTCGATGATCTTAGCTTCACCATTTTTATCGAGCATGATATTACCAGGTTTTAAATCCTGGTGGATCGTTTCGCGACGATGAAATGCACGCAATCCTTTTAGAACTTGCTGAATAATAACAATGACACTTTGTATGGGAGGATTTGGGTTTTCCTTAATCCATTTTTCGAGTGTAATTCCTTCGATGTACTCTGTTAGATAATACAAATAGTTTTTCGGGCGATTAAAACCCGCAACTTTTAGTACGTGAGGGTTGTTAATTCGATTACCAATCCAGCTTTCTAGTATAAAACGTTCTATATAAGCCGCATCATCATTGTAATTTACTGAAGGAGTTTTCATACAGAAAGCTTCACCAGTTTCGATGTCGACGACCTTATAAAGCTGACTGCGATTACTGTTATGGAGCTCTTTTTCTATACGTAAACCATCAATTGACATGCCTATCGCAAGTTCTGGTGGAAAGGGTAAGTCGGTTAATCGCTGGTGGACGTCATTAAGATCCTGGCTCGGTAATTTGTCGATACGTATAATCTGACAGCTAAGATTGTCATTGCTTTTTTGTGTAAGCGCGAGATCAACTAACTGCCGACAATTTTCTTCGAAGTTTTCGGTCTGAAGTTCTGTCAGTGGCTTAAGGTGGTTGCGCAGTTGCTGGTCTGAAATAAAATCGTGAATACCATCAGTCGATAAGAAAAAAAGATCGCCTTGCTCAATATCAACGCTGCGATAATCAACATCCAGTTTTACATCTAATCCCATTGCGCGAACAAGATAACTTTGTGTCGGGCTTACGGCCGTTGCATGGTCGCGAGTGAGTTGTTCTAAAGCACCGTCACGTAACCGATAAACGCGGCTATCGCCTACATGGAAGATGTGCGCAGTATTTGATTTGAAAATAATGCAACTTAATGTGCTGATGTAGCCTTTTTGTGCATCGCTAAAGCGTTGCCCTTGGCTATAAAGCCAGCGGTTAAGAGCGGTTAGAACTTTGGTTGTGCTCTGCTTTACACTCCAGGTATCTGGGGTGGAATAGTAATCGCTAAGAAAATTTCTAACGCATGTTTCGCTGGCTTCTTTACCGGCTTCAGCTGCACTTACTCCGTCGGCTATGATGGCGACAGAGCCTTTGTGACTTTGAATTATTCCTTGAGGTATACGAATACCAATGGCATCTTCATTTTGAGCTTTTGCACCCTTATGGGATGTTTGCCCAAGGGTGAACTGTTGATCAGAAGGTAGGTGCCATTGTTCGCTTTGAGAGGAGTTGGTCATTAAAGGATTCGAGCCGTTTATTATAATCTTGCGACTATCTAAACATGTATTATGCTAATCATCTATGAGCACTGCCTGAGTGTCTTCTTTGTGACAAATAGATGATTAGACGTATAGGAGATAGGCCGCTTTAGCGGAAAGATGTACGATCATTAAATGATTTCACTTTACCATCTTTTGCTAGGCCATTTGCCATGGCAATACGTTGGTTCTTTCTGCCTAATAAGCGTGCCTGAACCCAGCGTTCCCATAGTAATGCTCCCCAAGTATCTTTTTTCCAAGTTTTCTTGAATAAGTATTTTGTTGCGGCGATGGCATCAGGGGATTTACTAGCAATTTCAGTTGCTAAAGCTTCTGCGTCAGCCATTGGGTCTTCACTGATTTTACTGATTAACCCGTATTCAGCACCTTCTAAGCCTGAGAAGAAACGACCTGTCATCGTTAGCTCTTGTGCGATATCAACGCGAGTTAAGCGTGAAAGTGTCACCATGCCGCTCATATCTGGGATTAAGCCCCATTTCATTTCTAAAATTGACATCTTGGTATCTGGAGTCGCTATGCGATAATCCGTCGCCAAAATAATCTGCATACCGCCACCGAAACAGTTGCCGTGAATCGCAGAGATTACTGGGATTGGCAGGTCACGCCAGATATGTGCAATCTCTTGCGCAACATTAAGTTTGGACCAAGGCATTTTTAGAAACACCTTTGGCACCATCATTGGGTCTTTGCTAAGTGCGCCAAAATCTAAACCTGCGCAAAAAGATGGTCCATTTCCATGCATGATGACGGCACGAATAGAGCGATCTTTACGAATCTTCTTTGCGGTCGAGATCATTTCTTTGAACATAGCCATATCTAAACCGTTGTGTTTTTCTGGGCGATTTAGGCTGACGTAAGCAATTTTATTTTTAACTTCGAGTAATACGCGCGCTTCTGACATATAGCTGCTTCTATTTTAACGATTAAAACCAATGAATTAGATGGACATACTTCCATAACCTAGCAATCCTTGCCAGATTATTTCGTATTTTTGTCGCGATAATGCGAGGTGGGGTTATTGAATTGTTAGTATTGGTGACAGTTCAGAGGGCTGATCAAGAATGCAATTCGAGAGTGAGTTTATTAAAGGCCTTGATAAAAGCGTTGCTGTTTTCTTCACTGGCTGCTGAAATCACGGCGATTGAAGTCATGCCTGTGGCTAATACCTGTGCAAAATTATTCAAGTCGATGCCGCCAATACAGGTTGTAGGGTATAGCTTCCCGTAGCTGCTGTACCACTGGGCTAGCTTTTCTAAGCCGAGAGGTGAGTGTTCTACAATTTTCGAGTTGGGTGTAAATACAGGGCCAAATGCTAGGTAGCTGGGCTTTAAGCTATGAGCATAAGCCAACTCTGTTTCATTGTGGCAGCTAATGCCTAACCGTAAGCCTTTTTCTTGTATACGCTTAAGATCTTGCCTTTGAATAAGCGCTAAGTCTTCTTGGCCAAGATGAATGCCATAAGCTTCAAACTCTAACGCCAATTGCCAGTCGTCATTGATGTATAAAGGCACTTTCTGCTGCTTGCATATGGCGATTGCTTGCTTTATTGCATTTTTCTTTTTTGCTACAGAAATATCTTTCTGCTTATTTCGCCATTGTAGAGTATGCACGCCTTGAGAGATCAGCCGTTCTAAGTCGCTGAGATTATCGACGATGGCATATAATCCAAGTTTACTGGCTTTTCGAAAAGGAGGAATTAGGTTTGGCTGGTCAAAATGTTCACTTGCTTTAACCAATTCAGAAAAATCATTAGGGTTATTTTCTAAAGGAGCTTGCCAAACAGGCCCTGCACCATATCCTTGTGGTGCAGCTAACCTTAATCCTTGCTGAATAAAACGATTGGCCAGTACCACGCTGTCGCTAATCGAATAGTCGTTAGCAATAAAGCTCGCAATAGCAGAAGCAAGAGTACAGCCTGTACCATGATTGTTCGGTTGTGCTTGTTTAGCGTGAGACAGCCAGAAAGAATGGTTTTTATTGGCAAAATAATCTCTACAAAAAATATTCGCATTCGGATCACTACAACTCATAGAGTGACCGCCTTTAATAAGTACGTTAGCAACCCCTCTATCGAGTAGCTGTTGGGCCACATTCTCTATGTCAGCAGGAGAGCGTATTGTTGTTTTGGTAAGAGCTTCAGCTTCTTGTAAATTTGGGGTGATTAGATCAACTTGTTTAAGTAGAGGATCAATCTCACAACGATCAAAGGCATCTAAAAAGCGTGCGCCCGTACTGGCTTTTAAAACAGGGTCCCATACGCAAAATAAACGTTGTTCAGAACTAATAACCGCAGGTCGTAATGTTTCTAAGCACCTTGCCAGCCAGTGCAGGGTTTTTAGCTCAGGCAGTAAGCCGATTTTAATGGCTCTAGGGGGTAAGTCTTTTTCTAGCGCTTGCCATTGAGCGGCTAAATCTACAGAAGATAGAGGGTGTATTTTTTCTACTGAGATACTGTTTTGGGCGGTGATGGCTGTAATGACGGTACAACCATGACATTTTAAGCTATGAATAGTATTCAAATCTGCTTGAATACCCGCACCGCCACCAGAGTCAGACGCAGCGATACTCCAAACAACAGGCCGCGACTTTTGAATGAGTGCTGATTCTGAGCTTAAGGCAGAATGCTCGTTATGAGCTTGTTCTTTCTTTTTACTTTCAGCCTCAGCGGGCTCTTGATTGGACGCAGGATCTTGAATAAATGTTGATTTATTAATGATTGCCTGACTTGCACTTGTTGCCACTATTCGTGATGCCAAAAGGGTGTTCCTAATACGGGGGTCGATGGGCTCGCGGTTTGGCGACTCTCCATAAGACCGGCTAAGTAGGCTTGGCGTCCACCTTTAACTGCTTGAGCAAAGGCACTGGCCATCTGGATTGGATCGTGAGCTTTAGCGATGGCGGTATTCAGTAATACACCGTCAAACCCCATTTCCATGGCTGCCATCGCTTGAGAAGGTCTACCAATACCTGCATCAATAATGAGGCTGGTGGTTGGAAATCGATCTCTGATCGCGTTTAAGTTATAGGGATTCATTAACCCTTGGCCTGTACCTATGGGAGATCCCCATGGCATTAATACTTGGCAGCCGACTTCTAACAAACGCTGACATAATACTAGGTCGTCAGTGCAGTAAGGCAAAACCTTAAAACCATTTTTAATGAGGGTTTCGGCTGCCTTAACTGTCTCAAAAGGATCTGGTTGCAGGTTATAGTCGTCTCCAATCACTTCTAGCTTGATAAAGTCGGTGTTAAATATTTCTCGGCTCATTTGTGCCAGCGCAATCGCTTCTTGCGCACTATGACAACCAGCCGTGTTTGGCAGCAGCTGGCAGCCACTTCGCTGAATATGCTGCCAAATATCATGGCCCTTATTGTTTGCAGGATCTTGGCGACGTAAGGATAGTGTTACCATTTCGCTACCAGATGCTGTAATCGCTTTAGCCATCATATCAGGGGAAGGGTAGAGTGCTGTTCCTACCAGTAATCGTGAATTCAAGGTGCGATCGTAGAGCTTAAAACAATCCTGCTTGCTTTTAATCATACCTAGCCTCCTGCCATTGGTGTTAAAAGTTCAATGTCATCATCATTGTTTAATAAGGTGGTGTCGTATAGAGCTCGAGAAATAAATTTTTGATTTAAGGCGATTGCATAATTGTCGGTATTATCTTGGGTGTCATCGGCTAGCCATTTGTTAATTGCTTGGCTTAGGGTGCAGTTTTTAGGCACTGTGAATTCTGTGTTGTTGACGTAAATTCGGATATTCATGAAAAAACCTTTTCTATTGCTTGTTCTATTAATGCGGGGCCTATGAGGTAGCCGTGTCGATAAAGCCCATTAATACTAATTACGGGTTGCTGTCTTTTTGATTCGCTTTGTTGAATCTTAGGTAAATTGTCGAAATACGCTGGTCGTAGGTTTTGGTCTTGATAAAGGATGCGCGCTTCTGAAAATGCGGGGTTAATGGCATAAAGTGCTGACATGAGTTCCATTGAAGATCTTAGGCTGATTGGCGATTGGTCTTCACTCTCAATTTCAGTCGCTCCGATCATGAATTGATTATTTGGCTTTGGTACCAAGTAGAGCTTGTAACGTGGGTGCATAATCCGAATGGGGCGGGTTAGTGTGATCTCTTTGCTTTCTAGCCAAATCACCTCTCCACGAACACCCCGAATTTGAGCTTGATCGTTAGATGATTGCTTACTGCCAAATCCACGACAATCGAAGATCAAATCAAAATCAGACAGCTTAGGATCGTCAATATCCATTGGCTGATGTTGATGAAATTGTACGTCTAAAACTTGAGCTTCTTCGATTAACTTGTTTAATACGGGGTGGTGATCAATATGAGCCTCATCCTGAAGAAATAAGCCTTGTTGAAAATGGTTGCCTAGATTAGGTTCGAGGACATTTAATTGTTGTTGGCTTTGTATTAACTGATATTGCGAAGTCTTAATCTGTTTAGTAGATGGCTGCTTAGTAGATAGTTGCTGTAATTTAAATCGAAGGTCTTTTTCAAATTGCCTAAGTTCAGCTAGGTCGTTAGGGTGAGCGATAACAAGGCTTCCCCGCTGGTGGAAGTACTGCTGGCCATTGATTTGTTTAAGCCATTTTGGCCATAACGTTAATGAGCGTTGCCCTAACTGAAAAATCTCTAGCTCGCTGCTTACCAATTCGCTACTTGGAGAGAGCATTGCAGCTGCAGTAAATGCGGAAGCTTTGTCTGTAGTGTTTAAGTTTGGATTTAAGCTGCCTTTTTCAAAAACATGAAGTTCGATATTTTTTATTCCAATATCTTCTATTATACCGTTATCTACTGTTTCCATGCTGCTAATGCTGGCAAGTCGCCACGCTAGAAGGCGACCGCAGAGGCCGCCTCCTAGAATCGCTATTTTTTTACCAGCGTTTCTATTTTTAAACTTCACTATACAGCTCGCTCCCTTGTTGCTTAAACTGCTCTGACATTTCCTCCATGCCTTTTTTAGCTTTTATCTGCTCATCATCAGCTGCATGAATGGCGGCAACTTGAGCTGCGTCTAAATCTCGTACTTCTTGGCTAATTTTCATTGAACAGAATTTAGGGCCGCACATTGAGCAAAAGTGAGCGACCTTGTGGCCTTCTTTTGGCAATGTTTCATCGTGATACGCACGAGCTGTATCGGGATCAATGGCTAAGTTGAATTGATCTTGCCAGCGGAATTCAAAGCGTGCTTTTGACATCGCATTATCACGAATTTGAGCACCTGGATGACCCTTGGCTAAATCAGCTGCGTGAGCAGCTATTTTATAGGTGACCATGCCTTGCTTAACGTCAGCCTTATTGGGTAGGCCTAGATGTTCTTTAGGCGTTACGTAGCACAGCATTGCGCAGCCATACCAACCAATCATGGCCGCACCAATACCTGAACTAAAATGATCGTAACCGGGAGAAATATCCGTTACTAGTGGGCCAAGGGTATAGAAAGGAGCTTCGTCGCAGTGCTTGATCTGTTCATCCATATTCTCCTTAATCATGTGCATTGGCACGTGACCAGGGCCTTCTATGAATACTTGAACATCATGAGCCCAGGCTTTCTTCGCGAGTTCGCCTAAGGTTCTTAATTCACTGAATTGCGCTTCGTCGTTGGCGTCAGCTACAGAGCCTGGACGTAAACCATCACCCAAAGAAAAAGTAACATCATAGGCTTTCATTATTTCGCAGATTTCATCGAAATGGGTATAGAGAAAGTTCTCTTTGTGATGGAATAAACACCACTTGGCCATGATGGAACCACCGCGGGAAACAATGCCGGTCATGCGTTCGGCTGTCATTGGAACGTAACGTAGAAGAACTCCTGCATGGATAGTGAAGTAGTCTATGCCTTGCTCAGCTTGTTCGATCAATGTGTCGCGAAATACTTCCCATGTTAGATCTTCTGCAATCCCATTTACTTTTTCTAGAGCTTGATAAATGGGTACGGTACCAATAGGAACGGGACTGTTACGGACGATCCATTCTCGTGTTTCGTGAATGTTCTTTCCGGTAGATAGATCCATTACGGTATCTGCGCCCCAGCGTGTTGACCATACCAGTTTTTCAACCTCTTCTTCGATCGAAGAGGTCAGGGCTGAGTTGCCAATATTGGCGTTAACTTTAGTTAAAAAATTACGCCCAATAATCATGGGTTCGCTTTCTGGGTGATTGATGTTGGCAGGAATGACTGCTCGCCCGCGGGCAACTTCACTACGAACAAATTCTGCTGTGATATAGCTTGGGGTAGATGCTCCGAAGTTCTCACCGGGATGCTGGTTTTTATTGTGTTCAGTCATTTCGTTTTCCGCGATTGCTAGGTTTTCACGGATAGCGATGTACTGCATTTCGGGTGTAATAATGCCTTGGCGAGCATAATGCAGTTGGGTGACGTTATTACCCGCTTTGGCTTTAATCGGCTTACGTTTTAGATCAAAGCGCAGGGATTCTAACGCAATGTTCATTTCACGAATTTTGGCGTACTCAGAGCTATTGCCACTAAGTACTTGGGTATCGTTACGACTTTCAATCCATTTTTTTCGCAGAGGTTCAAGACCTTTACGTATATCAATGGTTTTCTCTGGGTCGCTGTAAGGGCCTGAGGTGTCATATACGCGGACGGGAGCGTTATATTCAGTTTTGTCATCTGCCAATGTCGTTGGCGTTAAGTGGATTTCACGCAGAGATACTTCAATGTCTGCTTGAATCGCTTGATTAAATGACTTTATGTAAAGCTTTTTAGAGCCAGGAAAGGGCTGGGTAGAGAGCTCATCAACTTTTGCGGTTTCACTCAGCTTTTGCTGAATAGTATAAGTTTGTTCAGACACAATTGTTTCCTATCTCTTTTGAGAAAATGGAGAAAAATAAATTGAGCTGTCTAACTTGAAATCTGAAGGTAGGTACCGTTAGGCAATAAAACGGTTATGAAAGGCACTACAAACGGTTTGTAATCTATATTGGAACAAGGCCATTAAAACGAGCATAAAGTAGACTTGACGACTTTTTACACGATTAAAATTTGTATGTTCGTAAGTTATAAACGTTGCGTTCTTTCATCTTGTTTCCTACGCTGGTATTAACCAGATCAGGTTCAACGGGATCCACATTTGTGATCTCAGCCTTTCAATTAAGGCACCCCGACAAGACATGTTTACTTATTACTCATAAAATTTCGTTTATTTTTAATAAGTTGTGACAGTGTATGATGAAGTGAGTGATTGGACAATGGATTTATTTAAACCACACTTAGGTTAATGATTTATTTATGAGATTAAGCAGTTGCCTTTAGCTAGGGGTTAAAGCATGGGTGAAACCATCAATGTCTTACCGGATCGTATTCCCGTATTAATCGTCGATGATGATGAAGATGTTCTTCAAGTGACTCGTTTGGTTTTGTCGCGCTTTCGTTTTGAAGATCGTGCTTTAGACTTAATTTTTGCTACTTCTGGTCAGGAAGCAATGGATATTATTTCGAAGCGGGATGATATTGCTATCGTGTTGTTAGACGTAGTAATGGAGACGGGTGATAGTGGTTTTAAGGTTGTTGAATATATTCGAAATATTCAGGCTAACCATGTCTTAAGAATTTTATTGCGTACAGGCCAGCCTGGCTTAGCTCCTGAGCGCCAAGTGATCAATGATTATGATATTAATGATTATATAGCCAAAACAGATGCGACTACTGATCGATTAACCCTCTCCATCACAAATGCCTTGCGGGCATATCGAGATATCCTGAGTGCAAAGCAGTTAACGCACCGATTACTTACCGTTGAGTTGGAGCAAGAGCAAGCTTTAGAAGCTTTTCGCGCAAAGTCTGAATTGCTGGCTTATGTTAGCCATGAAATTCGAACGCCGCTGAATGGTATTATTGGTATGACTGAAATCTTATCCGATACTCTACTTTCTGATGAGCAGCAGAGTTATTTGTCTGATATTCATAATTCAAGTCAAACGCTATTGGGTGTTGTTAATGACGTTCTAGATTTATCTAAAATTGAGGCTGGAATGCTCGAGTTGGATGTCAGGACCTTTAAATTGGAGGATTTGCTGAATGAGATTAATTCAGTTTTCCGCGCACTCATATTAAAAAAATCAATTAAATATACTCAACATGTTACGCCTGAAGTGCCTGCCTATTTGTTTTCTGATAGTTCGCGATTGAAACAGCTGATAATGAATTTGATTAGTAATGCTTTAAAGTTCACACCAGATGGTGGTGAAATAACACTATCGCTGGATGTAGGGCAGGCTAACTTTTTCGATCATGAATCGGATCAGACTCTATTGTTGACAGTCACCGATAGCGGTATTGGTATGTCCGCAGATAGGCTTGAATCAATTTTTGATGCTTACCAGCAAGCTGAATCACATACTTCGAGAATTTATGGCGGTACTGGGTTAGGGTTATCTTTATGTCGCAAAATTACTCAGTTAATGGGCGGAGAAATAGCAGTTGAAAGCACTGAAGGTCAAGGTTCAACCTTTAAAGCATCTATAGAGCTTAAAGAGGGGGAAGAAGGGGCTTGTGAGTTATCAGAGGATGGTAAACAAGTCTCTATTTCTGGTTTAAATGTCCTGGTTGCTGAAGACAATCGAACCAGCCGTAAGGTGATTGAAATACTGCTTAAAAAACTAGGGGTTGAAGTATTTGTTGTGGATGATGGTCAGCAAGTACTAGATCAAGTGGAGAAACTGAAGCCCGATGTGATTTTGATGGATTGTCATATGCCTGTATTAGATGGGTTTGAAGCGACTAAGATATTACGTCAGCGTGGGTTTGATCTACCTATTTATGCTCTAACAGCAGGGGTCAGTAAAGAAGAGCAGTTGGAGTGTGAAAGGGTGGGTATAAATGAGGTGTTGAGTAAGCCTGTTACACTGCAATCTTTAAAAGCGGCGCTGCAACAGGCTATAGTTTAGCGGTTTCTATTTTTCAGTTTTCTGGTCTTTAATTTTCTTCTTGCCACTTTTTCCCTTTGATTTTTTATTAGAAACGTCAGCAATTTGTTTAAGGCGGTTGATGACTTCAAAGTTAATACTTCCTTTGCTGAAGTAATGCTCTAGGCAAGTTTCTCCAACGTCACGATCCATTAGTAATTCCAATGCTTCGTCGACTTTTTTAATACCATAAATAAAGAAAGTGCCTGACTCTACGGCATCGACCACTTC
>Ga0115572_10004678_pt1 | contig 10615 bp, 6 predicted proteins | sample COGITO_mtgs_1206_FD_88681 | JGI IMG/M metagenome (GOLD analysis project Ga0115572, IMG submission 88681) | Pelagic marine microbial communities from North Sea - COGITO_mtgs_120607 | ecosystem: Environmental > Aquatic > Marine > Epipelagic | place: Germany:Helgoland, sampling site Kabeltonne... | reverse complement strand
GGGATACAGACGGCGGCATCTCCCCGGACGTCATGCCGGTGGAGACGAAGGAGGAGACGAAGGTGATCGAAGAGGTGGAGCCGATGACCGTGGAGACGCGGCTCTGAGTTTTGTTTGACGAAGGATGTCATCACGGAATACAAACGGATGGGAAATACACGCGTTTCACCGCGCCCACCCCGCGCGCTTCGGGGAGCCACCGTCCTTTCGGTACCCCCCGCCGTACCCGCGGTCCCTGTCCCTGCTGCCGTCCCTTTTGTGCGACTTGCGCGACTTTGCGCGGTCCCGGCTGCCGTCGCGGTCTCGCCGGTTTCGCTCGTCGTCTCTAGGGTACGGGTGGGCCCTGTCCCGGCTCCTGCTCCGTCGCCGTTCCTTGCCCACGTCGCGGCTCCTGTCCCTGTGTCGGTCACGATCCCTGTCCCTGTCCCTGTCACGATCCCTGTCCTTGTCCTTGTCCTTGTCCTTGTCCTTGTCGTGACCGTCCCGCCTCGAGGGGTCTAGCCCTCGGCCTCTCTCCGTGACTCCCGCGACGTGCGGCGCTCGTTGCCCCAGGTTGACGCTCAGCGCCGCCTTGACGCTCGGGGGCCGTTTGCCGCTGGGCGCCTCCGCCCTGCGCGATCCCCCGCACCCGCCGCACCCGAGCGGCTTGTCGTCGAACCCCAGCTTGACGACTCTTTCGACGAGCCGTCGCCGGGTCACCTCTGGGCACCGCGGGAAGATGGTCTCGAAGTAGTACTGGTCCAGCACGAGGTCGCGTACGAAGGCGCCGATGGTGACGTTCTTGCCGCCCGGCATCGGCGCGAACTCCTCGTCGTCTTTGAAGAACGGATCGAACCATCGCCCGAACTCCTTCGGGTCGCGGACGTACCGCACGTACAGGAAACCGAGGGCGCGAATGTACGGCGAATCGCGGTGGTTGATCAGGTGATTGATGTTGCGGTCGTCGAGCTCCATGGTGAAGAGGCGGTACAGGAGGCAGAAGGCGGTGGACGGCCCGCGCGCGTTGCCGCTCATCCACGGCTCCACGTGGTCCACCTCGTTGTAGATCTCGTCGACCAGGTCCATGAAGTCCTCCACCTTGCAGAGCTGCGTGAAGTAGGTCGAATTGAGGACGTTGCTCCGCAGGACCCTCTCCATGTTGTAGCTCTTGCCGTTGTCGACCGCCCCGGTGATGGGCTGAAAACTGGCCATACCGCGTGAGAGACCCTCGCGTCGTCGAGCGTGAAACACCCGCGCCCCTTCGATGCCCCGGCGCCGCCGCTCTCGTCGCAATGAAGGCACCTTCGATTATAACTTTGATGAGGTCGTGGGGCAAATTTTGTTGGCAAAAACTGTGGAGGCCCTATCCGGCGGCGGCCGAGTCGACGGCCGAGGCCCGAGCGCCTGGCACCACACCCCGCCGCGCGAGACATCACGTCTACGCGTCAACGGTTCGTCTCGCACGCGTCGTACCCCTCGACGCGCCGTCGATCACCCAGGGCTCGCCCATCGCACCGGCGCCGCCCTCGCGCAAGCGACCCCGAGAGGCAGAAACAACCTCCGCGCGTCGCCAAGTCGCATCAGCGTCGGCAGATCAGCCGGACGACATGGCCACCGCACGCCGCGACCTCCTCCTGGACATCCAGGCCAAGTCGCAGAAGAAGTGGGCCGATGAGAAGATCTTCGAGGTCTCCGCCCCCAGGGACGGTGCGTTCATCCAGCCCACGCCCACTCACGATCTCACCTCCGATCGCCCGTCGAAGCGTCGGCCGGTCGATCGATCGCGCTTTTCCGGCACCCGACTGACCCCGCCCCGCCCCGACCGCGCACACAGGCTCCAAGCCCCCCAAGTTCTTCGGCAACTTCCCGTACCCGTACATGAACGGCATGCTCCACCTCGGCCACGCCTTCTCCCTCTCCAAGCTCGAGTTCGCCTCAGCCTACCACCGCCTCAAGGGCGACGAGGTCCTCTTCCCCTTCGCCTTTCACTGCACCGGCATGCCCATCAAGGCGTCCGCCGATAAGATCAAGAACGAGATGGCCAAATTCGGCAACCCGCCCGTGTTCCCCGTCGTCGACGAGGCTGCCGAGGCTGCCGCCGCCGCCGCCAAGGCTGCCGAGGCTGCCGAGACGGCCAAGAACGCCGATCCCACCAAATTCGCGGCTAAAAAGTCCAAGGCCGTCGCCAAAGCGGGCACCGCCGCCTACCAGTGGCAAATCATGAAGTCGTCCGGGGTCCCGGAGGGCGACATTCCCCCGTTCGCGGACCCGTACCACTGGCTCGACTACTTCCCCCCGCTCGCCAAGCGCGACGTCACCGCCATGGGATGCCAAGTGGACTGGCGCAGGTCGTTCATCACCACCGACCACAACCCATTCTATGACGCGTTCGTCCGGTGGCAGTTCAACACCCTCAAGAGCATCGGTAAGATCATCAAGGCTAAGCGCATGGCGGTGTACTCCCCGCTGGACGGGCAGCCGTGCGCGGACCACGACCGCGCGACGGGCGAGGGTGTCGGGCCGCAGGAGTACGTCCTCGTCAAGATGCGAGTCTACGACGAATGGTGAGTTTTTTTTGAATTTGTTTCTTCTTTTTTCCATCCCGGTACGGGTGATTATACTGTACTGAACACACGTGTTTTGTCGACAGCCTCGCGGGCGAACTGGCGTCGCTGGCGGGTAAAAACGTCTTCCTCGCCGCGGCGACGCTGAGGCCGGAGACCATGTACGGGCAGACCAACTGCTGGGCGCTTCCCGACGGCGACTACGGCGCGTTTGAGATGGCCGACGGCGACGTCATGGTGATGTGCGATCGCGCGGCTCGCAACCTGGCGTTCCAGGAGCACACGAAGACGCCCGGGGTGGTGAACAAGCTGTTGGGTTTCAAGGGCACCGCGCTCATCGGCTGCGCGGTCAAGTCCCCGCTCGCGGTGCTCGAGAAGATTTACTGTCTCCCCATGATGACCATCCTGATGAACAAGGGCACCGGGGTGGTGACGTCCGTCCCGTCGGACTCGCCCATGGACTTCATGGCGCTCGGCGACCTCAAGGCTAAGCCCGCGCTTCGCGAGAAGTTTGGCGTGAAGGACGAGTGGGTGATGCCGTTCGAGGTTGTCCCTTGCGTGCACATCCCGGAGTTTGGCGACGCGTGCGCGCCCATCGTCTGCGAGCAGCTCAAGATTAAGAGCCAGAACGAGAAGGTCAAGCTGGAGGAGGCCAAGGGTAAGACCTACCTCAAGGGCTTCACCGACGGGATCATGCTCCTCGGTGTCCACAAGGGTGAGCCCGTGAAGCTCGTGAAGCAGAAGATCCGCGACATCATGATCGCCGACGGCGGCGCCATCGTATACTCGGAGCCCGAGAAGCAGGTCACGTCCCGCTCCGGCGACGAGTGCGTGGTGGCGCTCACCGACCAGTGGTACCTCGAGTACGGCGAGGACGCCTGGCGCGAGCGCTCCGAGAAGTGCCTCGAGGGCATGGTGACCTACCACGAGGAGGCGCGCAAGGCTTTCCAGCACACCCTCGGTTGGCTCCGCCAGTGGGCGTGCTCCCGCGCCTTTGGCCTCGGCACGCGCATGCCCTGGGATCCCCAGTACCTCATCGAGTCCCTCTCGGATTCCACCATCTACATGGCCTACTACACCGTCGCTCACCTCCTACAGGGCGGGGACATGTACGGCAAGGCCCGCCCCTCCGTGAACCCGGAGGCTATGACGGACGACGTCTGGGACGCCATCTTCCTCGGCACCGAGCCGAGCGCCGGCTCGGCGTTTCCCAAGGACCTACTCGACGAGATGCGAGCAGAGTTCAACTTTTGGTACCCCTTCGACCTGCGCGTCTCTGGCAAGGACCTCATCCAGAACCACCTCACGTTCGCCATCTACAACCACACCGCCATCTGGGACAAGGACGAGGGCAAGTGGCCCAAGGGCTTCCGCACCAACGGGCACCTCTTGCTCAACGGCGAGAAGATGTCCAAATCCACCGGCAACTTCAAGACGCTCAAGACGGCGATCGAGGAGTACTCCGCGGATGCCATGAGGTTCGCCCTCGCCGACGCGGGCGACGGCATCGAGGACGCCAACTTCGTCCACGACACCGCGAACGCCGCCATTCTCCGGTTCACCAAAGAGCTCGAGTGGATCGAATCCATCCGGAAGGAGTCCGCCGACGGTACGCTCCGGCCCGCGGATTCCCCCGCCACCTTCGCCGATAAGGTGTTCGCGAACGCCATCAACACGGCCATCGCGCAGACCAAGGACCACTACGAGAACATGATGTTCCGAGAGGCGCTCAAGTGCGGGTACTACGACCTGCAATCCGCGCGAGACGCCTATCGCGTCCGGTGCGACGGCGACGCCGGCATGCGCGCCGACCTCGCCGCGAGGTTCATCGAGGTTTCCACGCTGCTCGTCGTCCCGTTCGTGCCCCACACCTGCGAGCACGTCTGGGGGGCCATCCTCGGCAAGGAAGGCAGCGTCACCAAAGCCGGCTTCCCCGTCGGCGACGCACCCGACGCGTCCATCGCCGCCGCGGGCAAGTACCTCGACGATTTGGTCAAAACCGTGCGCGGCGGCGTGGCCAAGGCGACGGCGCCGCCCAAGAAGAAGCCGGCCGTGCCTCCGCCGCCCAAGGTTTGCGAACGCGTGGACTTCTTCGTGGCGGAGAAGTTCGGCGGCTGGCAGGAGGTCTGCCTCGGCATCCTCGCCGATAAGTTTGTCGACGGCGACTTCCCCGCGGTTAACGAGATTCTCGACGCGGTGAAAGCCAGTCCGCTGGCGGAGGATGCGAACTTCAAGAACGTCATGAAGATGGTGATGCCCTTCGTCAAGTTCAAGATGAACGAGGCCAAGGTGGCGGGCGCGGACGCGCTCGGGGTCCGCCTCATCTTCGACGAGGCTGGCGTGTTGAGGGAGAATGCCGATTTCGTGGCGAGGGTGTGCGGGTTGAAATCCATCGGCGTGTTTACGGCTGACGCGAGTTGCGCGGAGAAGGAGGCGGCGGTGAAGGGTGGCGTGAAGGTGGACCAGGCGACGCCGGGGAGCCCGGGCGTGAACTTTGTCGTGACGGAACTCAGCGTGGAGGGCGTCGACATCAACAAGTAATAGGTTGACGTTTGACGGGAGTCTAGCCCCAGTACTGTGCGCATTGAAATATTATCCGACCTGACTCGAGTCTCTTTTTTCGTTAAACGCAGATTCGGCGGCGCGCTTCCTCGGGTGCTCATCGATCGAGAGGCGCGATGGCGGACGCCAAGTACGTGTTCATGAAGATCGTGGCGCCGCTGATGGGTTTCCTCATCGCGAACGTCATGTTCTTCAGCGGGGTGCCCGGGTTTTTGGAGCGGAAGAGGCTGGGCGAGCTGGGCGATTTCAATCCCCTCCCGTACCCCGTCATCCTCGCCAACTGCGCCTCGTGGATCGCGTACTCGCTGTACATCGACGACTACTTCCTCTTCTTCGCCAACGCGCCGGGGATGCTCGTCGGCGTCTACTTCACCATGGTTGGCTACGGCCTCTCGCCGTACGGGGGGAAGACCCGGGATGCCATCGAGCGGTGGACGGTGGGTCTGGTCGGCGCGCTGCTCGCGCTGACCCTGTACGTGGGACTGGTGGCGAAGAAGGAGAGCGACGGGCACAAGCAGACGACCATCGGGCTGTTCTGTAACGCGGTGCTGCTCGTGTACTACGCGTCGCCGCTCACGACGATCAAGGAGGTGCTCGAGAAGCGTGACGCGTCATCGCTTTACTGGCCGATATCGTGCGCCAACATCGTCAACGGGATGTCTTGGGCGACGTACGGCTTGGCGCTGAACGATTGGCTGCTCTTCGCGCCCAACGCGGTGGGCGCGGCGCTCGGTGCGTCGCAGATGGCGCTGATCCGCGCGTATCCATCGCGCGGGGACGGTGGTGGAGCTGGCGGCGAGAGGCTCGAAGCCCAGAGACGAACATCGATGCGGCAAACGCCGAGCACCACGGACCTTCTCTCCGACCCGATGGGCCCGGGCGCGGAGACGAACGCGTAGCACTAGCGTTAGCACACTACTAGCTAGCTAGATACGATGCAGTGAACGATGATAGACTGATCAGTGTCATCATCACAAGATTTCGGCTGTAAGTGTAGTGTTTAAACCCCATCCTCTTCTAAAACCCGGACTCACTTTCGCTGCTCTGGCGAGCACACGAGACCGGCGGCGTCCGCGCCAACCTTTCCGAGGTTGCAAACCGGGCACACCGACCCCTCCTGCTCCTTCACGAACCTCGCGCCGCACGTGGGGCATGCGCAGTCCGCGGTGCCCCTGTAGATGGGCACGAACGTCGCGGCGCACACCACGAAGGGGTTGCGGGAGTCGTAGTCGAGCTCAACCTCATCCTTGTTCTCGCGCTCGCAAGCCTGCAGCACCTGCTTCGCCTGCTGCGCAACCTTGACGGGCGGCGACAGCTCCAGCAGCCTCCTCGAAAACTCGGCGGCGGTGTTGAAGTTCTTGAGCTTGAAGAAGATGGACATCGCGGACCGCAAGGACAGCGACAGGTGAATCGGCTGCATCGAGCAGTGCGTAAAGTACGCGGCGAGCTCCGCCGCGCGCTTCGGATCATCCTTGAACTCCTTGCGCTTGATCTCGATGCGAAGCGCGCTGGCGTACTCGCGCGCGATGCCCAACAGCTCCCGAACCTCGTCAACCTCGCGCCTGGACTCCACGAGGAGCACCGCGATGGAGTGGATGATGCCCTGGAACATCTTGAGCGCCTCGCCAAACTTACCCTCCGTCGTGGTCTTGTACGCCGCCTTGAGCCGTTCCTCCAGGAGGGGCAGCGAAGACACGAGCGCGGGAGCGCAGCCCATGCCGGGCGGCAAATCGCTGTTCCAGTTCCTACCGAGCGGGAAGGAAAGGCTCGGGGCGGACGTCACGCCGGACATAGCCGCGTGCGTCGCCAGCGCCGCGTCGATGAAGTGCTGACGCAACGGCGCGAAATTGACCACGCCGAGCTGCCTGTTGAGCAGCTTCATCGCGCTGTCAAAGTCACCAGCCGCCGCGTGCTCGCCGGGGATCGCGCTCTTCTGCGTCCATCGCCTCGCGACCGGGATACCCGCGGTGGGAGCGACGAACACCTCGCCGACGACGTCGCCCCCGTCGGCATCCCCGCCCCCCGCGCCGAGATCCGCGGGGAGCTCCAAATCCTCCATGTCCCATCCAGCGTCGGACCCGTCGTCCTCGCCGTCGCCCTCGCGCTCCTCGTCGTCGCCCAGGCCGAGCCCCGCGAGCGGGTCCTCCTCCTTCTCCTCCTTCTCGCCGCCGAGGTCGAGGTCGAGGTCGTCGCCCCATCCAGCGCCGGCGTCGTCGTCTTCATCCATGACGTAATCGCTCGCCGCGATGTCGCCCGCCAACACACCCTCGAAGAAGCCCTTGGTGACGGTGAGCAAAGGCCAGTTGTCCTCCTGGGTGATGGGCTCGGGCGGGGTCATGAGCACGCCGGTGCCGTCAATCTCCGGGACGACGCACCCGGCTTCGGTCAAGATGGTCTCCAGTCGCGCCGCGTCCTCAGCCATGCCGTGGGTCTTGGCGGTGAGGTACGCGAGGGGGTACTGGCCGGACTCCTCTAGAATGCGGAGCCTCTCCGGAATGTCTCCGAGGTAGAGCGCGTTGTGGAACTGTCCCATGACGTCGCTTCGCATCTCTGCGATTTTGAGCATCTTCTTGAGCTTCTCGGTGTTGCCCGTGATGAGGTACAGGAAGGAGAGGCGCTCAAAGTTCTTGGTCTTCTGGTAGGCAAACTCGACGATCTGGTGGTTACCCTGCCTGAGCGCCTGGACGCCGAGCTCGTGCCAAGTGTCCTTGTCGTCGAGCTCCTGCGCGGCGGCCAGCGCCACCTCGATGTTACCGCACTCGATGGCGAGGTCGAAGCGGGTCCGCTCATCCTTTACGAAATGAAGCGCAACCTCGGGGAAACCCTTGTTCTGGAGGTACGCGATGATGCTCTGGCCGCACAGCGCGCCGGACTTGATCATCGAGAGCACCTGATCGTACTTTTTCTGGATGAGCGCGAGCTTGAACATGTACTCCGAGGTGTCAATCTGAATCTGCCTGTTTTTGCCATCCCTGTCCAGGCAGTACACCACGCCGCCGAAAACCTTGGTGAGATACACCGGCGTGTCCAACGTGCGGATGATGCCAGAGTCTCCGTTGGGAAGGGCGTACTTGATGTGGTTAAGGGTGGTGTAAACGAACACGCCGCAGTCGTCCCACGCGCCGGACTTGACGCGAATGGTCTCGTGCACGGTGCACGCGTGACCGAGCTTGCGGTTAGCGACGACGATGGCGTGCTTGGACAGCATCGCCACCAGGGACATATCCGCGGACCACACCACGTACTTGATGGACGGCGTCGCGAGCTCGGCCATCGTGGACCGCTGCTGGACGTCGTAGAGGATCATCTTGTCGTCGGATCGGCACAGGAGCGTCCCGGTACCGGCGTAGAAGATCCCGTCGCACGCGGCGTCGGGCGGAGAGCAGCGCTTGGTCACCTCGTTCTTGAGGTTCTTAATCTGAATCTCGTGCGCACCCTTGTCCAGGACGGCGAAGCGGTTGCGCGCGACGAACACCGCGGAGGAGCCGGTGCCCCTTCGCGAGTCCACGGCTTCGCCGGTGGGTCCTTTGGGTAGCATGTGGAGCTCGTACCCGCCGCCATCCGCGTCAAAGTTGACGAGCACGGCGTTCTCCGCCGGGTTGTAGCTCATGGACCGGGGCGCGGCGCTGTGTCCACCGCGCGCGCTGCGGACGGAGATGAGCGGGTTATCGCGGTTGGACCCGTAGTCGTAGGCGCGGAGGTAACGGTCTTTCACGTAGTAGAGGGTTCCTTGGTGCTGCGCGTACGCGGGTCGTTCTCGCTCGAGCTTGAAGACGATCATGCCCGAGTCGTGGCCGGCGGCGAGGAGGTTCACCTCGGGGTGCGTGGCGAGGATCCAGAACCTGTCGTGCTCGCGTCGAAAGGTTTGCACGCCGGTTCGCTTGGACATGTCCCAGACGCGGATGCTCTTATCTTCCGAGTTGGACACGATGATATCCTGCCTGGCGTGGAACATGCAGCAGGATACGTTGTTGACGTGCCCGCGGAGGGTATCAACCTCCCAAGCCTTGGTGTCGTTCATGCGCCAGAGCTTCACCTGGCGGTCGTCCGCGCCGGAGACGATGAGCGGGAGCGACGGGTGGAATCCAGCCCAGTTGACGCCCCTGTCGTGGCCCTCCAGCACGTACTTGACCACCGCGTCGCCTGTGAACAAAACGGATCACGTCATTCTAATCGCGCATACGAGAAATAAAGTAGAAACTCACCGCCGCCGAAGAGGTCGTCGCCGCGCATCTCCTTGGGCATGTGTCTGCTGAACGGATCCTCACCGCCGGGAGCGACGCTCTTCTTGCGAAGGCCGCCGATGTCCCAGACGCGAACCGTCTGATCCAGCGACGCGGACACCACCAAGTCCTCCTTGGGGTGGAAGCTCGCGCACATGACGTAGTGGTTGTGGCCCGTCAGCACGCTGATGCAGCTCCTGGACTGCCAGTTCCAGATCCGAATCGTCTGATCGTCGGACGCGGAGACGATCCATGGGTACTCGGGGTGGAACTGAACCGTTCGGATGTAGTCGAGGTGCCCGAGGAGGGTGTACAGGCATCGGCGAAGCTTGTAGTTCCAAACCTTGATCTTGTAGTCGTCGCCTGGCGCGGGTGGGCGTGGGGAGAGGGTGGTGGGTGGGTGGGGGTATCGTCAGCGTCGGTCGTGTGTCGATTCGGTTCGGTGATGGCCGTGGATCGAAACGCGTTCCAGGCGGCGGCGGCAAACTCCGGCCCGGGGGGATGATCAGATTAAATCTAAATCTGCACCCGACTCGTTGTTTGCTCTCTGCGCGGATGTAGGGTTTTTTTGGGGGCGGGGTGGACTCCGATCCTCGGGGCGGACCGCGTCGACGCGTCCGGGATCGGGTCGTGACGGGATCGGGTTCGTACCTCCGGACACGAACAGCGGCTGCGATTGGTGGAAGCTGACACCGCGGACGGGACCGTCGTGTTCGTCGAAGCGATCGATCAGGGTACCCATGCGGTAGTCCCACAGCTGGATCACACCGCTGTGCAGGGACGCGAGGATCCATGGGCGCTTCGGGTGGAAGCTCAGGCCCTTGACGCGGTTGCTCTTGGTCTGTGTGAGGTGGATGACGAGTGAGTGAAGGTCAGCGACGCGTTCGAACACGGGTCGATCGGGGGCGACGTCGTCCGTGTGGGCGGTCCAAGAGGGGGGTGGGTGCCCGGGCCAATTTTCAGGTCCGTTCGACGCTTGCGTGCGCGACGAGTGCGGGATGGGAAGGTTGGGCGAACGAACGCGCACCTCGAACTTGGTGAGCATCGCGACCGGGTTTTAAGCCGAGCCGCGCCGGGTTGAATCCCTCCTGGTGTTGTGTCTACGCGACGCGCGAGAACTCTCCTTCGCGCTGGCGCACTCGCGGCCTCTCCCGCGCCTCTCAATGAGATGACTCGATAGGTTCGAAGTCGAAGTCACACCCACCCACGCGCGCGGCCTCCGATTCGCAAATTTCATCCTGATGACTATTTGCCCATACGTATGCACGTCGAGTACAAATGACTCAG
>Ga0115572_10004677_pt1 | contig 10615 bp, 3 predicted proteins | sample COGITO_mtgs_1206_FD_88681 | JGI IMG/M metagenome (GOLD analysis project Ga0115572, IMG submission 88681) | Pelagic marine microbial communities from North Sea - COGITO_mtgs_120607 | ecosystem: Environmental > Aquatic > Marine > Epipelagic | place: Germany:Helgoland, sampling site Kabeltonne... | reverse complement strand
CTGCAAGCCGCTGCGCTTAGACTTTGCTTGGCAGCGTGGGACTTCGAAAGAACCGAAGATCATTTTCTGTGGTATTTTAATCATGAAGATATTCTAACACAAACTGGCTAAAATCCAAATAAATCATAGCGCCGTAGCCCCTTCCGGCAAGCACATATTCATGTTTTGATCCAATCAGAATTCGTTCTATAACTTCATTAATTTAAGAAGCTACAGCGTTCAGTGCCCCCAGATTGCAAACTAGCCCATAATTGCGTGAATAACCGCGTTGTTTCAGCGAGATACAAGCATGCGTTTTGTGTGATGCATGGGCTGAGGCCTTGATGTTATATTTTTCGTGGTGACTGATTGAGGCTGTGATGCGATCCGCTAAGTATATGCTGATTGGGGGTGAAGCGTATCAATGTAGGGCTTAGAAAGATGTCCGAGTTTATCTGTGAACGCCTTTTGTAGGAGCAGCAGAGGTTTTGTTATCCAAGGCCAACATAAGGGCGTTGTTTTTTGATAGTTTACGGATCATACATAGCGCTTTTATTCTAAATTATTAAATCTATTCAATGCTTTATCTACAAGGCATTGTTAGACAAACTTGACGTCAAATTGGTTGACCTTTAATTTTTATGAATGACAATATAAAACCAATTAAAGCACATATGATAGCTACTGAGCTATAAGCCTTCCTTTTTTTTATTAATTAATTAAACTTTGTGAACTGATCGTAGGAATGTATTAAATATTTTAGGGCTATTCCAGAAAAGTTTATGCCATAATTCAGAAAATTCAATTATTTCAGCATATTTTTCATAATATTTTTAATATAATTATCTTTATTATCAATCATGAAAAACACATTCATATCTGCAAGATCATCAATGGATAATCCCCAATTCAATTTTGAAAATCTAGTTGTAGATACGATGTAGCTATTCAAAGTTACACCAGATCCAATGAGGCGATCTTGGATTTCTTTAATTATTTTATGAAACTCTATTTTTTTGATACCACGGCCCTCATGTTGTAAACCATGTGGCTCTACAAATGCTAAATATTCTTTTCCATCTTTTATTTGCCACAAAAGAAAATCTGGATAAAAGTTTCCTGCTTCAAAGAAACCAATTCCTTTTCCACGACTTTCATTACGCAAGAGGTATACTTCACTACCTATATTGTCAGTTTTCAAATAATCTTTCAGATCTTCGATAAAATGAAATTCGCTTTCATTAAGCGACGCGGGTGTAATCTGTATTTTGCTATTTTTGGAGGCATGCATAACAGGTTGATACAAATGTGTATCAAATAAACATGCTTTCAAATCTCCAGTCTTTAGTATGTCTTTTGTATCGGTTTCAATTTCTGACTTGAGTTTTAGAATATCATCAATAAGTGCTTGTTCGTTAGCATCTACAATGAGCTGATATTCGTCTTCTACGGGGATGTTACCATCTTCTTTTTCTAAGGCGCGCAGTTCCAAACGCGGCTCAATAAAGGCAGCTTTGCAATAATTGTAATATTCCTCACAATATTTTTGTAACAGTTCACAAGCCATTTCCTGCCAAAGTTGGATATTGTGGATGACGGTTGTGTCCATACGTCCAGCTGGAATATACATCCTGTACCACTTTGTATCTTTTAAAGTATCCTCAATTTTTGATTTTGATATATTGATGTTATACCAAGTACGTTCCCGTTTAAATTTTTCTAACCTGAAAAACAAATCATCATAATTTAAAAAAGATAAGTGCAGATCAGAAAATGTACTTTGCTGTTTAACCAGGTCTTTTCGTTTGTTTTTGGAATCAATTGATTGAATACGTGGATACCAATCTATCTCAATTTGTTTTTCTTGCAGCTTTAAAGGAATATGCCCAAATTCTGGAATGCGGCCATCTCGTTTAAAGCTATATTCGTGGCCATCTTTATCTTTTTTCCGTGGCCGCAAAACTTTCAAATTCTTGCCAAAATCATATGTAATATTTAAAGGTACTGTAAAAACATTTTTTTGATCATTGCTCGGTAGCTCCTCTTCTTCAAGGAATTTTTTAAACTTCTCCATAAAGTCAGCCTCAATACCAAAAACATTTAACGTCTCTAAATATTGAATATATTCAGGCTGGCTGGTTGGCATTGCAAAACCGCTTCTTTTAAGAGACCAATCGTATCCCTTTAAGCGAACGCCACGGCCAAAGAGCTGGATAATTTGGGAGCCTTCGCTTTTACCGACACGCATAAGACCAAGTGTGCTAACGCGCCAACAGTCCCAGCCTTCAACAAACTTTTTTGATCCTAAAAGCACTGTCACAGGCGAAGAAGAAAAATGTATTTGCTCAAAAAATGTATCGCTAAATTCAGCCTCAAGAACATTGAGATTTTCCAGTCGGGTGGGATGTTTTTCTTTGTCATCTTCAATATGTTTGATCAGCCCAGCAGCATCACCAACATTGATTAAACCAAATGGCGTTTCTTCCTGCCCCACGCGCAGCATGATTTCACTATCATCACCTTTAATTTTAGCAACATTTAGCTGTCCACCAGATTTGTTTAAGAAAACTTTATCAAGAATATCTTTAAACAGATCTTGTGCGCTCCATTTATCCTGGCGCATCATTTCCCGAAGATAGAGGAAAGAGCCTGCAAAAATATCGTTTCCTGTTTCATCAAGCAGCCCAGTATCTTTAGCATTCTGGCTTAAAATAAGCTCTATATTAGAGGAAGAGGCACTCCCATCTTTAAGAAATGAGGATATAAATTGCAAAATAAGTGCGACATCTGAAACTGTCGCTTTTTCATCTTTTGTACCCGTTGCCTTACTAACGCTTTTACCAACAAAAACCCATAGTGGTTTTTCAAGGTTATAGGGCGTATAGAGAGACGTCTTGTCCTCATATAATTTAAGCTGCTGATAAAACGAGAGTAAGCATGCCGTCAAATAGCTAAATTTCAGCTCGTTATATGTTTTTGGCAAATTAAAGATGCGATAATCCTTGCCGTAGCCATCTTCATAAAAATAGCGGTAGGAATAATCAAAGATGATATTTTTAACGTAAGCTTCTTCAATTTCTGGACGTTTGGCGGCATTCAAAGCTTCTTTTAACGTCGCAGAGTATTCATAAACAAAGCCCTTCTCAACAAGGCGTTCCCTGCTTTTAAACCAGCCTGTTTCTTCTTTACTACCCATGCCTCTATGTGCTTCATCGACCAAAAGTAAGTTTTGATCCCCCAGATTACGAATGGCTATGGTATTGGGGCCATCTGTTTCTCCAAGCTTTGTAATCTCTGTATAATCAACCTGTCGCAGGCCGTTTTTACCCGTAGACAATAAATCTCCCGTATCCGTCAGCATACGTTCAGAAATGATATTACTAGCCTTAAGTTCTCTTTGGTGCTGTTTAGACAAGCCTTCATTTGGTGTTATCAGGACAGTGCGTGTAAGGTCATCTTTAAATCGTGATTGCGCAGCATAATGTTTGAATTGCAAGAAATTCACATGCATCACTAGCGTTTTTCCTGACCCTGTCGCATTTTGCAGACAGATTTTGTTCAAATCTTCTGATACATAAGGCGTAACACCGGTCTCAAAGCCTTTATCTTCCCAATAAGAATTGAAAATCTCGACATAGTTATTCAGGCTTTTGCGTAAAGCCTCGCGATCACCAAAATAGCGATCCAGATAAATTTCTACAAAAAGCAAAGAGAGCCATTGGTAATATTTCCAGATAATTGGGCGGTCGCGCTTTTCGTTAATGGCGAGAGTGTGGCTTACAATATTTAGCTCATATCGCAAGAGATCACCGCGTGTGATGCTAGTTTTATCATCCTGCCATTCTGTATCAAGATATTTGTAAAAATGATGGAGATTGTCGCTCGTCAATCCTTCTGGGCAGCCCCGCAGAAGGCTCGCTAACCCCTCCAATGGGCGGAGCTTACGCTTACCGGCTTTAACCGCCTGTAAAGGATCAAATCCAAATTGCTCAATCAGCCATTGATTAAGGATAAGTTTATGCCCAAAGGGAAGCTGTTTTGCTTTTTGTTTTTTCTTTGCCATTTATCTATCTACCCACATCCCACATTTTTTGGTGGAAGCTTTCCTCTATTAGGCGAACTTTCCAAGTTTCGCTGTCATGGCGGAGGTTGGAAAGGTTGTTGGAGCCATTAACGTAGATCACGTCAAATTCACTATCTTGCGTAGAAAGACGGTATTTTTTGAACCATTCATCCAGCATAAGATTATCGGCTTCAATATCATCCGTCATCTTGCGCCAGATGACGAGCGTGCTCTCCATATTGGTTTTGTCACCGGGAGTGGCGCAAACGCGCCCTTCGATCTTGCGGAAATGATATTCTCCGCTCGTATCTTCTTTCATTGTGCCATCAAGGATAAGCTTAGTATTTTTATCTTTGGGCAACTCTGGATCATCCTCGCGCTTGAAAGTACCGTCATAAATGCGCCAAACATCAATATGATCAACATGTAGACCAATCAGCCAGTTAAAGGTTTCGATTAAATCAATATTCTTTTCCTCATATTCATCCGATCCCGGTTTTTTGATTTTAAGAACGTAGCAGGAAGGATCAGAAAAGCGGTCAATATTAAGTAGTGATGGGCTATCCCTGGTTTCAAAATCAATCCAGTATTTAAGCATATATTCACGGCGAAAACCATTATTCCCCGCCAAAGCCTGCACGCGTTTTTCATTATCCTGAAATGCCAAATTATTGAGCGCATCTTCATATGATTCAAGGCGGATATATTTGAAGGCATGGCTTATACCACCACGGGAAATAGGCTTGCCATTTTTCCAATCTTTGGAGTGGATAGCTTTTTGTATGCGTGGTTTTGTAACGTCGTCAAAATGGTTTCCCATTTCAACAAGAATATATTTACGGCTTCCATCATCCTCTCTATTTAAATCAATTATAGCATGGCCAGTTGTTCCAGAGCCTGAGAAATAATCTAAGAATAATGATTGTTTACTATTACTCATAGACCCAATACATTTTTTTACGGCATGAATACTTTTAGGAAAATCAAAATCCCTAATTCCAAAATAATCATTAAGTAGTTCTGAGCCAAAAGTACTTGCATCTAAATCAGGTCCCACCCAAACACTTTTCCTTCTCTTAGGTTTTCCTGCTTGCCAATAGTGAATTTGAATTTTGCCTTTAATTTTTTTAGCCCAAACAGTATTTTCTTTAGATTCAGGTAAAATGCGATCCCTTCCATAATACCAACGACGTTGCACTCCCTCATCATCAATAGGCCAAACCATAGTTGTATTCGAATTTTGGTGCTCTGGTATTTCAGCATTAACAGGTAATGCATCTGTAATTAATAATATTTCCAATGAATTATTATCTACTTCAATTCCATAAAATTGACTTGGGGCTTCATGTCTTTTTGACCCCGTGCCGGTTCTTCTCAAGTTACGTTTTATATCATCAGAAATATCTTTTTGTCTCGTTATTAAGTCTTGCCCATGTGGTATAGACCACAAAGCATATTCATGTGTTGTAGCAAAATTACTTTTCACACGGCCTCTATGGTTATATTCAATTATTACAGGCCTCAGCTCATGGTTTTCAAAAGTGGCTTTTATAATTTGAGATAAGTTAGCGACCTCGTAATCATCAATAGTTGTGCAAGTAACAGCTGTGCTAGAGAGTAATTTAACTGATGCCTGCAATCTATTAGACATAAGAGATGCCCAGCTACTATGCTTATATCCGTTCTTATAAATAATTTCTGTAGCATTTGTATTATATGGAGGGTCAATATAAATACCATCTATAGTCTTACTATATTTAGCAGGCATTAATTGTAAGGCCTGAAAATTCTCACTATGGACCATCAAACCATCTATATTTTCATCTAAATGCTGGATTTCTGCTAACAGATTATTTTTGAAGTCCTCCTTAAAAAATGCTGTGTCCAATACAAGAAAGGGATTTTCTTTCAGAAAGTTTGTGGTTAAAGGCTCGCTATAACCTAGTACGGCAAGGTCGGATTCAATGTCATCAATCGCAAAGAGTTTGACCCATTCTTCGCGTTGTTTGTCATTTGCGACAATTTTGGGGTAGTAACTCTCTGGAATTCTATCGAGAGTGATGCAGTAATTAGTATCGGTCACAAATTTCTTTTTAAGCCAGATTTTCTTTTGGAATTCTTCAAGCTGGGTTAGGAAAGTCACAAGCTCCACCGCGATTTTACGCAGTACTTTAATTTTAATCAGATAACTTTCTACCTGCGGTGCATCGGCGTCTTCAATATCATCAAGGCGCATAATTTCATTCTTGATGTAAAAATCCAGCTCCCGTCGTAAAAAACCGCCAAGGTCTTTATGGATGAAATAATCCATCGTATTGCGTGCGCTATATTGGTTGAGATATTTGCGCAGGAGCAAACGCTTGTTTTTATCCTCGCCAATTTGTGTGCGTAGTGTCTCGTTATAAATGCTTGCTGCGGATAGCCCCGTTAAAGCGTCTAGAATTTTCTCCTCTGCCGTATCAATCAATTTACGTTGCCAGATACTTGCCTGTCCTGCCTTTGATGGATCAGGGCGGTATTCAAACTGAATAACCAGCTCATCGTCTTCCATGATAATCGGCTCATCTTCGTGGATGATAAAGAAACGCTCACTATTATCACTGGTCTTCACATTGTTATGATCGCCTTCTGCTGCCTCAATAATGCGGCAATGCATTTTCAGGCTATCGGGAATTTTATATGTTGCGCGCTCTGGTGTACTAAAATGACGGGCTATATCAAAGGTAAAATTAGTCAGATATTCCGATGTTTTTATATAATATTGGTCACGATTTGCCCAGTGCAAATAAACTTCTCGTCCGTCATATGGTACAGAATAAGGCGCAGCCTTGCCATCGGTTTCACGCGCAAAATAACGGCGGGACATAAAATCCCCACTATCATAATAACGTTCAAAAAAACGATAGAGATGTTCATACACATCGCCTTCATTGCTACCGCTGTCTTTGGCAGCATCATAGACGGCTTTGGCTTTTTTAACTTTTGGGGCTTCCTCAGGATTGGGAGCGCCTAATTCTTCCGCATCTCTTTTCATTGTCTCATATTCGAGAAGTGCTTTTTCAACTTTAGCCTCATCGGCCTCCCCAAAAGCATTTTGGATAATGCCTAAAAGATCTTTCTCAAGGAAACTAGAAATCGTATCAGCCTTGGCATGCATGATCTTATAAAAACCAAAATCCAGATCTGGCTGATCAAGCTGGAACAGCTCCTTAAGTAATTTAATCAATCTTTTTCTTTGTTTTTCTACATTTGCCATTCGTTTAGGATCTCTCTTTCATTTTTATTATACTCATGCCACATTCCATCGGATAGTGAATAGCTCATCCACAAATGTTGTTTGTTTTAATTTCTCTTCCAAAGCATCAATCAATTCGTCGCGCTTCTCTATAATTTCGTCCTCTACATCGAATATTTCTTGCCTTTGTTTACGTTGAATTTTTTCCAGATCACGAATTTCTGTCTGGATTTTCTGCTGCTCTTCGATGGTGTTTGCAATACGCGCCTCTCTTTTTAATGCGCGCATATGGTTTTTGGTATCGGTGAGGGCTTGCTCTGCACCAAGGATTTTATCATCCGCCCATTTTTCTAACTTTTCACGTTCGGCTTGGAAAAAGAGGTTATTTTTCTGAACAATTTCACTAACTTTTGCGTCAATTTGCCGTTTTGAGTTTTGCAATAGTTCCTGCGGGGTGTCGTCATTTATTGATTTGGGTGAGCGTACGGCTCCGCAGCTAAATAGCTTTTCACAAGTCTCTGCATCCAAGATTTGCCCATTGTCTGTTGTACCTGTGAAGACAAGGTATTCTTCTGCTCTCAAAGATTCCATGCGCAGTTTTTTTAGCGTTAGCCAGCCAGATTTACTAACCAAGGATTCTATAATAGAAATTTTTGTGGGATGATTGCTATAATCAAATTCAATCTTTGCCAATGGCGTTTCTTGTTTTAACCCTTCTGCTAGCACATGCTCACCAAGTGGATGCGTCAAACGGTATGTATGTGCATTAATAATTTCTGCGGCATCTCCTTTTCGTATAAGCTGGTATTTTCCTGCCGGAACATCTTTAAAAGAAAAGGATTTGTTTAATGTGAAGGCGTATTCCGAATCAACAAACCTAGCATCCTTTTGAAGGATGTGTTTGGTTAAACCCCAAAAGTATCGCCCAACTTTATCCAAGCGTGCAACAGCCTGATCCAATTTAATTTTAAGAATATCGTGAATATCTTCGTCAAAATTTTCAATGAGATCCGCTTGTGTTTTTTTCATTTTTTCATTGATGTTTTGCTCAAGATCTTTTTGAAGCTCTTTAAACGCAGTATCTATTGCTTCTGGTGTTCGGCACGTGTTGTAAATTTCTGCTATACGACTTTCAAAATCCATACCACTTTCAACACTGCCTAGAACATTATCAGAAGCACCAAACACACCATCAAAAAGTTTAAATTTTTCTGTCAGTAGTTCTAAAATGCGTTGATCTGCTTGATTCCTCTCATTAAGAAAGTTAATTACAACGACATCAAATTTTTGACCATAACGATGGCAACGTCCAATTCGTTGTTCTATACGCTGAGGATTCCAAGGCAGGTCGTAATTTATAACAAGAGCACAAAATTGTAGGTTTACACCTTCTGCTGCTGCTTCTGTCGCAATTAGAATTTCTGCTTCATCTCTAAAATAATCAATAAGGGCTGTGCGCCTATCAACTTGGGACGATCCCGTAACACTACTTGACCCTTTATTTTTCTTAAGCCATGCCTGATATATCTTTGTTGCTTCTGGGCTATTGTTTGAGCCACTAAATGTAACGATTTTATCGTTATATCCGTTTTGCGATAAATATTTTGCAAGATATTCCTGTGTCCTTCTAGACTCCGTGAATATAATGGCTTTTTTAGGAGCAGATTCCTCTGTTTCTATGCTTTTTATGTTAGCCATATGCTTAAACCCGGTATCAAGTGCCTGCATAAGGGCTTTTACTTTTGTATCATTTTTAATCGAATATGCTCGGGTAATAAATTCTTCTAGGATTTTTATTTCTTCATTAATTTTTTCAATTTTTTGTTCTATTGGGGTAGAAACGGTTTCATCATCAATGCCCTCAAAGCTAAATTCCAAGCAATCTGTTTCAAGATCATCTTCTTCAACAATAGATTCTAGGAAACTCTCATCATCAAAATTTTCCTCAACATTATCTCTAAGCATTTTAATGCGTGCTTTAATTGTTTCAAGTGTATTGATAATGGCATAAGGGGATGATGCAAGGAGCTTACGTGCAATTAATGTTATTAAATGTCTTTGTCTATTAGGAAGAGAAAAAGTATCTGCTTTTGATAAAAAATCTGAAATATCTTCATAAAGTGAGTGTTCTAAATCTGTTGGTTTGAATGGTACTGTGATAGTTTTTCTTTCCGTATATTTAATATATTCAAGAACATCTTTACGGAGTGTTCGGTTTACAAAACTTTCAAGTCTCTCTCTGAGTTCTGATAGCAGTGCATCACTTCCCATAAATTGTTTTCGAAATGATTTATCATCACCAAAAATATGCTCATCAATAAGCGTGGATAATCCGTATATCTCCATAAGAGAATTTTGCAGAGGTGTTGCTGTTAATAAAAGTTTATAGCGGCCATCAAATATTCTTTTAATGGCTTGCCCCATTTTATTGCTGATTCTATGCGCATTCCGCAATTTGTGAGCTTCATCAATTACTACAAGATCCCAAGGGATTGTTAAAAACTGCTCTTCTAATTTAATAGGAAAATGAAAAGAAACAATTGTAATGCAGTCTTGATGTAATGGTGCATATATTCCATTTTTTTGCATTTTTCTGTATGTGGCAGAATCTAAAACTTGTGTGGGAAGATTAAATTTTTCTTTCAGCTCTGTAGCCCATTGTTTACGCAATGACGCTGGACAGATTATCAGTAAATTTCGTTTTTTCTCAGCCCAGTATTGGCAAAGCACCAAAGCAGCTTCAATTGTTTTTCCTAGGCCAACCTCATCAGCAAGAATAACACCCTTAGAGAGAGGGCTTTGCATTGCAAACAAAGAAGCCTCTATCTGATGAGGGTTTAAATCAACCGAAGCATCAAATAAAGACCTTGAAATACTATCTACAGAAGATAATTGGTGTTGGCTTGTAAGTTCATTTGCATAATATTTTGCGTGATAATTTGTAATCATTTGACCTACATTCCGGCTTGTATTTTTTTGTGATTTTAAAGGCATATAATTATTATCTTTACATCAATTAAAATCTAAGAGTTATCTAGCATACAAATCAATCATTTATTTGTTTAATAGTAGTGTTTTAATGATATGTAACAACTCAAATTGATCCTAGTTTGTAAATTTTATATATTCAACAACCAGATTTTTTTGATTAAAAATACAATCATTATTTCTGCATATTTAAACACAAACCTTCCATAAATCTTTAAAACTGAGTGCATAATTTAGTGCCAAATAGATACTCAGTAAGTTCAAAATGAGCTTATGGCCTCACTGAGTGTACTTCTCCCCATAAACACTCAGCACTTTTCCCCCAGTGGATTTTCTATGCCACTGGGGCT
>Ga0115572_10004675_pt1 | contig 10620 bp, 9 predicted proteins | sample COGITO_mtgs_1206_FD_88681 | JGI IMG/M metagenome (GOLD analysis project Ga0115572, IMG submission 88681) | Pelagic marine microbial communities from North Sea - COGITO_mtgs_120607 | ecosystem: Environmental > Aquatic > Marine > Epipelagic | place: Germany:Helgoland, sampling site Kabeltonne... | reverse complement strand
CTTGTTGTCGGGATACTCACATCAGCTTTTGCTGCAGGTCAATTAGCATTTGTGCCCATAACAGCCTGGCTTACGACCCGTTTCGAATGGCAGTTTTCAATTCTTCCTATTCTCATCGGGGCCTGTTTATGTGCCGTGCTTTTCTTTCTGTTTGGTAAAAACTGGCCATCAGATTTGGATGTTCCCCCCTATGGCTCGGATGAGCTGTTTATGCCGCCTAACTCATCAAAAGATAATCCCTTCCTGACCAGCATATCTTGCCTGATAGAGGCGATAAAGCATCCGGCTTTCTGGGTTCTTGCGATAACATTTTTTATCTGCGGGCTGACGTCCAATGGTCTGATCTCACAGCACTTCATTCCATTTTGCTCTGATAATAATATTGGCATAGTTGTAGCCTCATCATATCTTGCAGTGATGGGTATTTTTAATTTCATTGGCACAATGAGTTCAGGCTGGCTGTCTGATAGGTATGATAATTATAAGTTGCTTGCTTTCTATTACGGATTTCGCGGCCTATCTCTTCTCTATCTTCCGTATAGCGAGCTTGATGTTTTTGCTCTATCACTTTGGGCAATTTTCTTCGGTCTGGATTTTATTGCAACGGTTCCCCCGACAGTACGGCTCACGGGAAAATTCTTCGGGCCAGTCAAAGGGCCTGTTATTTTTGGATGGATTTTTGCCTCCCACCAGATAGGCGCAGCTATCGCAGCCTATGGTGCTGGAGAAGCACGAGACGCAATCATGACCTATGGGCCAATATTCTTCACCGCCGGTCTGATCTGCTTTATGGCAACAGCCCTGATTATCCTGTTTCGGGCAAGCACCCTCTCAACGCGAAGCTACTCACAATAATAGCGAGCCGTTACATCAGGGTCCTAATCGGTGGCATCAGTTGCTGAGAGGGCTGTATAGGTTGCTGTTATCCCCTCTTCTACGCTGATAGAGGGGTAATCAGGCAGATAGGCACGCAAGGGACCGTCATCTAAATCTGCTGGAAACGGAAACTCACCTCCCGAACAGCTTATCTCGGCCTGCGGTGCAAGTTGTTTCAAAATTTCAAGACCAGCCTCTATCGTCTCACAACTGCCATTTAAGTCGAAAACAGGCGCGCCTGTCCCATCCTGACTAACAGCTGCAATAAACGCCGCCGCAGCCTCGCCTGCATAAAGCCAGCTATAATTGCCACGATACGGTATATCAAAAGACGTACCGCTCACCGCTGCTTCGATAGCGGCAGTATTTTTAGAACTCATCCCCTGATCGCGCCCTAATCCATAAACAACATTGGGTCGGAGCCCAACAGACGGCACCTGCCAGTCTTTCCAATAAACAAAGGCCGAATGCTCATTGGCAACTTTGTAAACGCCATAAAGTGTTTCTGAGAAGTCGCCGCCCGGTGGCAATCCATGAGCTGCAACTGACGATGCATAGACAACGCGTTTCAGATCTAATTCTCGCGCTGTCTGCAGAACGTTAATGGTTCCCTCAACATTGACTCGCGCGCCCAAAGCTGGATTGGCAGCACAGAATGGAACTTGTAAACCAGCAAGATGGATGACCGCTTGCAAATCATGTTTTTTAGCAAGCGCGCGAACTGAGTTAAAATCTGTCACATCGCAGCATTCCCAGATAACATCTGCAGCCGCATCAGCACCCATGACAAGGCTTGCGCGCCGTCTATCCACAGATAGGTCCGATGCAATCACTTTCACGCCAGAAGCAGTGAGGCTCGCCACAACCCAAGCGCCTATGCAACCACTTGCTCCTGTGACAAGGACTGCACCTGAAAATTGGTCTTTGGGGATTATAAAGCGACTAATAAGCGTGTTCATCTTTTTGTTCCCTTAAAATTTTTAATTGGACCAAGAATGAGAATGTAACGGTACGAGCGGCCCCATATTATTCAACCCTATCGAAAATGTCAGAAAATCCAAATAGAAAGTGTCTGCGGCTCATAACAGGCAGATAGTGAGCTGTGGGAGCGGGGTTACACCCTGTAACCTCTTGGACCCCACACCTTACCAAATAGTTTTACTGCCAAAATTGTTACGCTGTGGGACTGCGTGATTTATGATTTGTTAATATGGAAAATTATATGTTGATATGGGCGAATTCTATACTTAAATTTTTTATATTAAATTGACAAAAACTCTCTAGGGTTAGTTCATTAGGACATACTTCTAACAGTCACTGACTTCTACTGGTAGGAATTACGTTATGCCATCTTCCGAAGATGAATTTCCAACCAGAGCATGGGGTCCTTGTGAGGTTATTTATGATTTTGATGCGCCGTCATTTCATTGCTATTTCATTATTGAAGGTAGTGTGAATATTTTCACCCCTAGGGGTCTTAAATTAAATACGATCGGGAAATCTGAGATTTTTGGCGAAGCATCCCTGCTATTAGGTAAAAAGCGGTCAGTTATAGCCAAATCTGACGATGCTGGCGTGAAGGTCTTGGAAATCTCAAAAAACTATATTCTAGGCCTTCAAGAAAGTTCGCCCGTTCTATCAGCTATTCTGCGAAATGCTCAACTGAGACTGCAAGATTCAAATGCCCAAAGCGTCAAATATGCAGCTCATGTGGAAAATTTATTGAAAATAGCTACTGACCAAAATGACAAGAATCAATTAATCTTGGAAAGACTGGAATCAATCAAGAAGCAATTAGCCGATGATTTTAGGGTTGATTAGCCAAGGTTAGTCAAAATCTCGTAGTTATATAATTGCACCTAAAAAGCATTGAGTCCTATCGATGTATTGCCACAAGCAATAGAGCCAGAACGCAAAAAAGACGCAACCCCGAAGGACCGCGTCTTTATAAATAACTGGTATATTTGAATGTTTGGTTGCGGGGGCAGGATTTGAACCTGCGACCTTCAGGTTATGAGCCTAACTATTTCCCCCAGAAACCCTAACGCACAGCAATGTGTCGCCACTGTGTCGCCACGAATTTCGGCAGAACTTAGTGTGTCGCCAAAACTCATTTTAGGTAAAGAAAATAATTTAAGCGTTTTGTTTATCACAATCTAAGGATTATTATTTTCATTAAAAGCAGATCAGATGTGATCAGGGCAACAGAATGAATAACGTAATGTCGATTGAAAATATTATTCAGGCTATTCCATTTGCTATTATTGTTATTAATCGCGATGAAGAATTGGTTGCTATCAACAACAGCGCCTCAAAAATTTTGGGAGCGCCAAAACTAAATAGTAATATTGTTCACTCTATCCGCCATCATGATCTTGTTGAAGCGATAGAACACGTATTTGCAACAGGGCAAGCACAAGTAGTTTCATGGCGCACATCACGCAACAGGTTGGACCTATATTATGATGTTTCCGTCAAATTAATGGATGAAGATCATGCTTTGATCGCTTTCGAAGATCGAACAACTGTGGAACAGGGGCTTCAATTACGCCGTGATTTTATCAGCAATGTCAGCCATGAATTGAAAACGCCGCTAACCTCTATCATGGGATTTCTTGAAACCTTAGAGGGGGTTGCAAAAGATGATAAAGACGCGCAAGCACGATTTTTTGGAATCATGAAAGAAGAAGCGCAGCGAATGACGCGACTTGTCGACGAATTATTGTCGCTTAACCACATCGAAAATAACAGCCATTTGCGCCCAACCGAAACCGTTAATCTTGTCCAAATCCTCGACCAAACAATTTCAAACCTTGAACCTGAACTGACGAGAAACGGCAATACTGTCGATTTTCAAAAACCATCGCATCCCATTACAATTTTAGGTGAGTATGATCAATTAAGACAAGTTTTTACAAACCTACTTGAGAACGCTGCAAAATATGGCGGTCCTGATAAACCTATTTCCATCGTACTCGGTGATATTGACCATCAACCGCTTTTGCGCATACAGGGGGTCAGGGTTGATGTTTCGGACCAAGGTCCAGGCATTCCACATGCGCATCTGGCGCGTTTGACCGAACGCTTTTATCGCGTTGATGACCACCGCTCACGTCAGGTTGGGGGCACTGGTTTGGGGCTTTCTATTGTAAAGCATATTGTCACGCGCCATCGCGGCCGCTTTAAAATCACAAGCGATCTTGGCAAAGGAAGCACATTTTCTGTGATCCTGCCGCAATAAACCGCAATAAAATTCAATTTGTCATTAAACTGTTACAAAACCTTCATATACCTGTTTCAAATGATGTTCAAAGTGATGCCTATCGAAAATGTCATCATTGAAACAAGGAGAAAGAAGTGTCTTTCGTAAAATATTCTACATTGGCAGTTGCCGTAGTGGCGGTATCCGCAACAACCGCTACCGCCCGTGATCAAGTTCAAGTTGCAGGGTCATCAACTGTATTGCCCTATGCCTCAATTGTAGCTGAAGCCTTTGGTGAAAACTTTGATTTCCCAACACCTGTTGTTGAATCTGGTGGATCTTCTGGTGGTTTAAAACGCTTTTGCGAAGGTGTTGGCGCAAACACAATCGATATTGCAAACGCATCCCGCAAAATCAAAGACAAAGAAGTCAAAGCTTGCGCTGAAGCCGGCGTTAAAGAGATCATTGAAGTCCGCATCGGTTACGATGGCATTGTCTTCGCATCAGACATTAGCGGCCAAAACTTTGCATTTAAGCCAGCAGATATCTACACCGCGCTGGCGGCTGAAATTCCCGCTGACGGTCAAATGGTGGCAAATGCCAATACAGATTGGGCAGAAATCAACTCAAGATTTAAGCCACAGCCCATTCAAGCCTATATCCCCGGAACAAAACACGGCACACGTGAGGTATTCGAGGAAAAAGTGATGCTGGCAGGCTGCAAAGAAACAGGCGCTTATGACGCGATTATGGCGATGAATGGTGGTGACAAAAAAGCTGCTAAAAAAACCTGTATGTCTGTCCGTACCGATGGCCGTTCTGTAGATATTGACGGCGATTACACCGAAACGCTTGCATCAATCGAAACTAACAAAAATGGTATCGGTGTTTTTGGCTTATCATTCTATGAAAACAACACTGATAAACTGCAAGTGGCGACTATGTCTGGTGTAACACCATCCACAGATACAATTGCAAGTGGTGACTATCCTGTGTCACGCCCATTGTTCTTTTACATTAAAAAAGCGCATCTTGGGGTCGTGCCGGGTATCAAAGAATATGCTGAATTTTTCATCTCTGATGAAATTGCAGGTCCAGATGGTCCTTTGGCAGAATACGGGCTGGTCAGTGATCCGGAGCTCAGCGCAACACAAGACACTGTCAGCAATGAAGATGCAATGAACTAGTTGATAGAAGCAAATACTCAAAATTACCTTGGCGACTGTGAGGTCGCCTTGGTTTATTTAAAAGGGCAGCAATGTCGAATTTTACGGTTTTAGTGATTATCATAGCGTTGGCATTAATCAGCTATGTTATGGGAAAAAATAAAGTCTCTGGCCAAGGTCAGAACCTTCATTCTTTGCCGCGTCATTATGCCATTTTTTCAGTATTTTGTGCGATTGCACCTGCTTTGGGTGTTTTTGTTTTATGGCTCATGATTGCGCCATTAATCGTAACAGCCCCGATCTATGTTCAAATCACTGACGATATGCTCTCGGAAGGTGTATCGGCTTCATTGTTCATGGCTGATGTACAGCGCTTGGCCAATGGATTGTCAGATGGTGCGCAAGCAGGATTAATCGATCTTGCGTTGCTTGGTGCTAATCCTAACCTCAGTGAATTAGGTAAAACTCTTGCATCAGCGGGATTGATTTTTTCAGCTGATATTAATGCCAATGTTTTTGCTTTATCACAGGCATATTTGGAACGATATCAGACCGCCTATACTGCGGTCTTAATCATTGCTATGGTTGCAAGCGCATTAGGCATGTTCTTTGGCCTGCGTCAGATCTCTCCAGAATTCAGGGCCAGAAATCACGTTGAACGTGTCATCCGTTGGATTTTGATGTTGGCGACAGGTCTTGCGATCGCAACAACAATGGGAATCGTTTTTTCCATGTTGTTTGAAACTATCAATTTTATGACACTGCATTCATGGCGTGATTTCTTTTTTGGTCTTAATTGGGCACCTAATTTCCATGGGGATAGTGAGCTTGCGATTTTACCGCTGTTATGGGGCACGCTGTATATTTCTTTAATCGCGCTTTTTGTGGCTGTCCCTATTGGCTTATATGCCGCGATCTACCTTTCTGAATACGCCTCTCCATCCATTCGGCCTATCGCAAAACCATTGCTTGAAGTTTTGGCAGGGATACCGACGATCGTTTACGGTTTTTTTGCATTGATTGTGTTTGGACCATTCCTGAGGGATTGGTTTGGTGATGGCGGGTTTTTAGGGGTAAACTGGATGGCTGACGCACGCTCTGCTGCAACCGCAGGGGTTGTCATGGGGTTCATGCTCATTCCTTTTGTATCATCTTTATCAGACGATATTATTAACGCAGTCCCACAAGCATTAAGGGATGGCTCTTATGGTCTTGGGGCAACGCAATCAGAAACAATAAAGCAAGTGGTGTTTCCTGCTGCATTACCTGGCATTGTAGGGGCGATCTTATTGGCAGCATCACGAGCCATTGGCGAGACAATGATCGTCGTATTAGGGGCGGGCGCGATCGCACGTTTCACCGCCAATCCATTTGAAGCACTGACCACAATCACAACGCGCATTGTAAGCCAGCTGACTGGTGACGGCGATTTCAACAGTCCCGAAACACTTGTTGCATTTGCGCTTGGGCTTAGTCTCTTTGTGATCACATTAGGTTTAAATGTTCTGGCGCTTGCTATCGTCCGAAAATATCGGGAGCAATACGAATGACCCCTAAACCTGTTACTCAAAAACCTGCTACAAGGTCACTCTTTGACGTTTCAGACCATATGACGCGTCGCAAGGCTGCGGAAAAGCGTTTTCGCCGTTATGGTCAGGCTGCGATTTTAGTCAGTATTCTAATGCTGCTGGCCTTGCTTTTTACAGTCGTCTTTAAAGGTGCAGGTGCATTTCAGCAGACCTTCATCACCCTTGAAATTGAACTTCTAGAAAGTAAGTTGGACAAAAAAGGCAAGGGTAATATTGAAGATATAAAAAAGGTATCAACCTTTGGCTATACGCCATTGATCAAGAAGGCTTTTAAAAGCCTTGCGACAGAGCAAAATATCAAGACAAATATTAAAACCAAAAATATGGCCAAAATCGTTTCTAAAAGTGCTGCTGCACAAATGCGAAATGATGTGTTGGCCGACACGTCTTTGATTGGACAGACTGTTGAATTTACCTTTTTGACCAATTCTTGGGTTGATGGCTATTTGAAAGGCCGTGTGACGCATGAAAATACGAAGAACAACAAAAACATTTCAGCACAGCAGCTTGATTTGGTTGATGAACTTGTTGCAATGGGTGTTATTGAAAAACGCTTTAATCTAGGGTTTATCACTGGCGCAGATGCTTCGGATCAACGCCCCGAAAACGCGGGCATTGGCGTTGCGATGATTGGCTCTTTAGTCATGATCATTGTTGTTTTGTTAATATCCTTGCCTATTGGTATTGCTGCATCAATCTATCTAGAAGAATTCGCACCAAAGAATTGGCTGACTGATTTGATTGAGGTCAATATTGCTAATTTGGCGGCGGTACCTTCTATTGTTTATGGCATCCTTGGGCTTGCGATCTTCATTAACACGATGCATTTGCCCCAATCTGCTCCACTGGTGGGCGGATTGGTATTAACCCTGATGACATTGCCAACAATTATTATCTCAACCCGGGCCTCCCTTAAGTCTGTGCCGCCTTCTATTCGAAGTGCCGCGCTTGGGCTTGGAGCATCACAGATGCAAACCGTTTTTCACCATGTTTTGCCCTTGGCGTTACCTGGTATTTTGACCGGAACCATTATCGGACTTGCACAAGCTTTGGGTGAAACAGCGCCTCTATTATTGATTGGCATGATTGGATATATCGCAACCAATACGCCCGAAACAGTGACAGATGCGCTTCTTTCACCAAACTCTGTTATGCCTGCGCAAATTTATGAATGGGCAAAACGCGCAGACCCTGCATTTTATGAACGTGCATGGGGCGGTATCATTATATTGCTTGTTTTTTTAATCACAATGAATACCTTGGCGGTCATTTTGCGTCGACGCTTTGAGCGTAGGTGGTAGTCCTTGAAAAAATCGTATAAAATCTGAACTGGAGAGATTTGTGACCACAACAGTTTCAAAGATCAGGGCAAAACATGTCAACGTCCATTATGGCGATACCCACGCTATCAAGGATGTTAATATTGATATTCCCCTGAATACAGTGACGGCATTTATTGGCCCATCAGGTTGCGGTAAATCAACTTTTTTACGGTGCTTAAATCGTATGAACGATACGATCGATACATGCCGTGTCACCGGTGATATCATGCTTGATGGTGAGGATATTTATAACTGCAAAGTAGACCCTGTTCAGTTGCGGTCAAAGGTCGGGATGGTCTTTCAAAAACCAAACCCCTTCCCAAAGTCGATTTATGATAATATTGCGTATGGCCCCCGTATTCATGGTTTGTTTAAAGATAAATCAGACCTCGATGCAATTGTTGAAAAAGTATTAAAGCGGGCAGCGATTTGGGATGAGGTTAAAGATCGTCTCGATGCGCCAGGCACTGGCTTATCGGGTGGTCAACAACAGCGCATTTGTATCGCGCGTGCAATCGCAACTGCGCCTGATGTTTTGTTAATGGATGAGCCTTGTTCAGCACTAGACCCTATTGCAACAGCACAGGTTGAAGAATTAATTGATGAATTGCGTGAAAATTATACAGTTGTGATTGTGACACACTCAATGCAACAGGCGGCACGGGTTAGTCAAAAAACTGCTTTTTTCCATCTAGGGCATTTGGTTGAAAGTGATGACACAAACAAGATCTTTACCAACCCAAATGATCAACGCACCGAAAGCTATATTACGGGACGCATTGGCTAGGAGAAAATTATGACTTCATCTCAACATATTCGCTCCGCATTTGATCGTGACCTAGAAATGATCACATCCAAAATGCTCAAGATGGGTGGATTGGTCGAATCTTCAATTATTGATGCGGCTGAAGCGTTTGAAAGCCGTGACCTTGAATTGGCCCAAAATGTGCGTAAGCGTGATAAGAAAATTGATTCGCTTGAAGCTGAAATCAATGAGGACATCACGCGCATCATTGCACTACAAGCCCCTGCCGCATCAGACCTACGGACACTTTTATCCATTCTTAAGATCGCAGGTAATTTAGAGCGCATTGGTGACTATTCTAAAAATATGGCAAAGCGAACCAATGTTTTGTCTACACTGCCTGTTATAGAAGATTCGTCTTCATCTTTGCGGCGTTTGGTGCGGGAAGTACAGAATATGCTGAAAGATGCTTTAGACGCGTACACTCAACGTGATAGCGAATTGGGTATTGATATTATTGCGCGTGACCGCGAGGTTGATGAGCTTTATAATTCGTTATTCAGAGAGTTTTTAACATATATGATGGAAGACCCTCGTAATATAACAGCCTGCATGCATTTGCATTTTATCGCTAAAAACATTGAACGAATGGGTGACCACGTTACTTCTATTGCTGAACAAGTCGTGTTTGTCGTCACTGGTGAATTACCAGCTGAACGACGTGATAAAGCAGATGTGACCTCAACCAATGCTTATCTTTCAAAAGGCTGAAAATGGCTCAAAAACCACTTGTATTGGTAATCGAAGACGAAGCCGCGCAGCGCGAAGTGTTGTTGTATAATATTGAAGCGGCTGGATATGATGCCATTTGGGCAGAAAATGGCGAAGATGGTGTTTTATTGGCGCATGAGAACAATCCAGATTTGGTCATTGTAGATTGGATGATGCCAAATCTCTCAGGAATAGAAGTCTGCCGCCAATTGAGAGCTAATCCTGAAACCAATAATATGCACATTATCTTATTAACGGCTAAGTCAACTGAGGGTGATAAGGTTAGAGGCCTTGAAACAGGAGCAGATGACTATGTCACAAAGCCCTATTCTGTGACTGAACTGATGGCCCGGATTAAATCACAATTGAGGCGGAGTCGGAGCGCTTTGGTTGGCCAACAAACGCAATATGGTGACATCATCCTTGATGCCTCAACACATCGGGTATTTCGAGATGAACAAGAGATCAATCTTGGCCCAACTGAGTTCCGTCTATTATCCACTTTGATGGAGCGACAAGGGCGTGTCTTATCGCGCGATCAATTGCTTGATTATGTTTGGGGCCGAGATATTAACGTTGATACTCGCACGGTTGACGTTCATATCGGTCGGCTGCGCAAATCCTTAGTTGAGAATGGCCATGATGACCCCATCAGAACAATCCGCGGTGTCGGCTACGCTCTTGGTTAGAGCAAGGCAAAGAGGTAATAAGCAAAACAACAATTTAAAAACAAAAAGCCACCTCGAATATAAGGTGACTTAATTATTGTAGATATTTAAATTATTGGTTGCGGGGGCAGGATTTGAACCTGCGACCTTCAGGTTATGAGACTGACATTTCTGGCGGAAAACCTAACGCGACTCGGCGTATCGCCATATAAAAATCTTGCGTAACCTGTATCGCCAGAGCACTATCTTAGATAACTGCGGTTGCTTAAATAAATAAACAG
>Ga0115572_10004672_pt1 | contig 10625 bp, 10 predicted proteins | sample COGITO_mtgs_1206_FD_88681 | JGI IMG/M metagenome (GOLD analysis project Ga0115572, IMG submission 88681) | Pelagic marine microbial communities from North Sea - COGITO_mtgs_120607 | ecosystem: Environmental > Aquatic > Marine > Epipelagic | place: Germany:Helgoland, sampling site Kabeltonne... | reverse complement strand
CGCAGTAAACGCCTATCGGTCTCTAATTGAGTTTCACCAGGTCCACGTAGACCAATACCACCCTTTTGACGCTCAAGGTGAGTCCAACCTCGGATCAGCCGAGTAGACATATGACGAAGTTGTGCCAATTCAACCTGCAATTTACCCTCATGGGTACGTGCACGTTGGGCAAAAATATCAAGAATAAGGGTCGTTCTATCAAGCACACGGCACTGACAAACGCGCTCTAAGTTGCGTTCTTGTGACGGTCTGAGTTGATGATTAAAAATAACGACATCTGCATTGTGGATTTTGACAATCTCAGCTATTTCTTCTGCTTTACCGGTACCGACGAATAGTTTCGGATGTGGTGCTTGACGGCTGCCTTGCACAACCGCCAAACTACTAACACCAGCAGAAGATACCAACATCTCTAATTCATGAAGATCTTCACGATCCCCTTCTTTAGGTAAGTCGATATGAACTAAAATTGCCTGTTCGCCGGATTCATAGCGGTCAAACAAGCATTACGCTCCTAATTAAAAGTTTCCAGCTTCTGGTTCTTCAGTGTCATCGCTCCCTTGAACACCTTGGAAGTTGACTGCGCGAGCAGGTACAACTGTTGAAATTGCGTGTTTGTAAACCATTTGGTTTACCGTGTTTTCAAGTAAAATAACAAATTGATCAAATGACTGGATTTTACCTTGTAATTTTATGCCATTAACCAAAAAGATTGATACCGGAATGCGCTCACGACGTAGTGCATTCAAAAATGGGTCTTGTAACGATTGGCCTTTTGCCATGTTATTCTTCCTTCGTTCTAGGTGTTATTATAATTAAGTGGCTGAACTCATTTAATAAAGCTAAATCATATCCAACTACTACTAGCTTAGCGAACTTACTACATGATGCAAGTTTTCTTCATCGCCGGTTGTTAACCAAGTAACATCAGGCCAACTTCTCAACCAAGTTAATTGACGTTTAGCCAATTGCCGGGTTGCTGCAATACCTCGAAATACCATTTCATCATGACTTACTTCACCCGCAAGGTAATCCCACATCTGTCTATAGCCCACACAACGAATAGAAGGCATATTGTGATGTAAATCTTTACGTAGATATAAGGCCGAAACTTCATTTTCAAACCCCTGATCTATCATTATTTTAAACCTTTCTTCAATTCGTTGATGTAATTCACTTCGCTCTTGCGGCGCGATGGCAAATTGATGAAAAGTATACGGTAAAGGTGGCTGCTTTTGCTTTTGCAGTTCAGTCATTGTTTTACCGGTTAATCGATATACCTCCAGCGCACGGTTAATTCTTTGCGAGTCGTTTTCACTCATTTTTTGTGCCGCTTGTGGATCTATTTTTACGAGTTCTTGATACAAGTGTGGCCAGCCAAACTCACTAGCCTCTGCTTCAAGTTGAGCCCTTATAGCTGGGTCTGCCTCAGGCAGAGGCGATAAACCGTCAATAAGTGCCTTGAAGTACAGCATTGTACCTCCAACTAATACAGGTACTTTACCTTGTTGATGAAATTCATCAATTTTTTTTATTGCATCACGTCTAAAATCTGCAACAGAATACGTTTCACTCGGGTCAAGCAGATCAATAAGATGATGTGGAGCGCGAGCCAATTCTTCTGAATCAGGTTTTGCAGTGCCAATGTCCATACCTTTATACACTAATGCTGAATCGACGCTGATTATCTCTGTATTTAAATGCTCGCACAAAGAAATAGCCAATGCTGTTTTACCTGCAGCAGTGGGACCCATTAAAAATATAACTGGTAATTGACTCAACACGAACACCCTAATTTAATTGCGCTAAATACTGACTTAGCTCTATTTTAACTGCTTTTTCACGCAAGCGTTCAATAGTTTGCGGATTATTTTGTAAGCGCATTTGTTGAGTTATAAATACGTTGCTAGCATAAAAGCGCGGCGGTATACATTCGGCCTGCCATTTTAACCAATCCTCTATGTTCTCAAACTGCTTTTTACACGCGCTTAGTAACTCGTTAACAGCATTACTTACATCAAGTAAATACAAACATGAGGGCAGCTTTTTAACCATGACAAACTGCTTCTCTATCACCAATTCAAAGCCAAGCAGCGTGAACCACGATTGCTGCCCTTCGATTAGCAAACAGTCTTCTTTTGATAAATTAACCCTGACAGGTAATAACAATGCTTTACCTTCAAGGCTACCTTGCTCTTTAATTTGCTCATGCCAATCATCAACTATGGCGTATTTAAAATGTGAGCAAAATAGCTGCTGCTGCGCACTAAAGACACAGTTTCCATCATGCAAACTAATAATAGACACCATACTCACAGCACTTTGATCAGGTACTGATGAATCTTGCTGAGTGGTTTGCGCCACGACATCAAAGTGAGCAGCATGTTGTTCACTCACTCCCTGATAAAACGCATTCACGTCTTGATGGTTTGCACTTGATGATGCTCTGTATTCACCACCACTACTTTTTGCACCAGTTGAACTTGAACTACCTGAATAATTTGGTTGTAACTGAGATTTAGGATAATCGTAACCGCCGCTAGTCTCATTTTTAGATGTCGACGGATGCATGGCATGAGTAAATGCAGGTAAATGATCATCAGCTGTCGTTACCGCTTCATTGTTAAACTCACCCTGTAATGGCACAACAACTTGCTTGATCGCTTGTAAAATAAAGTCATGTACTAAGCGACCTTGATGAAAACGTACTTCATGCTTTGCTGGGTGTACATTTACATCAACTTGGCGTGGGTCAATATCAATATAAATTACAAACCCTGGTAGCTCTTGTACCCCACTAACTTCTTCAAATGCCTGACGAATAGCGTGTAAAATGAGCTTATCGCGCATCATACGATTATTTACATACGTGTACTGCGTTGTATTTACAGAGCCTACCGGTAAAACCCACCCATGTAGTTGAAGCCCTGCTTCCCCTGATTGAATATGAAGTCCTTGCTCTGCAAACGCCTTACCTGCAACTTGTGCAACGCGAGTTATGGCGTGAGCGGGATCTGTTTTGGCGCGGTATTGCCTAACTACTTTTTCGTTATGAGTCAGCGTAATCGATACATCAAACCGGCTAAGCGCTATGCGCTTAATGAGCTCATCAATATGGGTAAACTCTGTTTTTTCGGTACGTAAAAATTTGCGCCGTGCAGGGGTATTAAAAAATAGATCTTTAACCTCAATGGTGGTGCCATCAGGGTGAGCAACCGGCTTAACTTGCACAGCCATATCACGGCCTTCTGCAAATGCTTGCCAAGCAGCGTCTTGAGTCTTTGGTTTGGAGCTGAGGGTTAATCGCGATACGGAGCTAATTGAAGCTAATGCCTCACCCCTAAAACCTAGTGAACAAATATTTTCTAAATCATCAAGCGACTTTAACTTACTTGTCGCATGGCGAGAAAGCGCAAGTGTGAGCTCTTCTTTACCTATACCCGAGCCATTATCACGAATACGAATAAGCTTATGGCCACCACGCTCTATCTCTATTTGAATACGAGTAGCGCCAGCATCAAGGCTATTTTCAACAAGCTCTTTTACTACCGACGCTGGACGCTCAACCACTTCACCTGCGGCAATCTGGTTGGCTAAACGGGCAGGTAGTATTTCAATATTCATGATATTTCCTAGCAAACTGCGTGCAGATTTATGTAATTAACTCTGTGGTATGTCGAGCTCTTGACCAATAAAAAGCGTGTTTGAATTTAGTTTATTTACTTTTTTTATTTTACTTATGCTGACCCCATAACGGCTTGCCAACATACTTAAAGATTCACCCGGACGTACTTTATGTTTTGTAGGGTATTGCGACTTTAATTTTGCAAACAACGAATCATCTGGTGGGTTTTTCAAATAGTAATTTTTGATTGAAGTGAACATAGCCTTGGCTAAACGCTCTTGATGATTTGCACTTTTCAATAATTTTTCTTCTCGCGGGTTAGATATAAACCCCGTTTCGACCAAAATAGAGGGAATATCTGGCGACTTAAGAACCGCAAGGCTAGCATGTTGCGGGTCTTTTTTATGAAGCTTTGCAACTTTTCGTAGCTCTTTAACTACTTCTTCAGCAACGTTTAAGCCGGTTTTCATTGAATGATCCATCGACATATCAAGTAATGCTTGCGCTAAGTATTTTTCGTTAGCCGCATCTTTCATTACATCGGCTGCACCACCGAGCAACTCGGAATGCTTTTCTTTATCTTCTATCCATTTACCGATTTCAGAATTAGCTCTTCGTAATGACAACACCCATACCGATGCACCATTGGGACCAGGGCTTGTAAATGCATCAGCGTGAATAGACACAAAAAAGTCGGCTTTTTTCTCTCGTGCTCTGTTTGTTCTCGTATTAAGTTTTACAAAGTAATCGCCACTTCGTACCATACGCGAAATCATGCCCCGCTCAGCGTCTATCATTCGCTCAAGACGCTTAGCTATTTGCAACGTGACCGTTTTTTCATACGTGCCTGATGGCCCTATTGAGCCAGGGTCCTCTCCGCCATGCCCCGCATCGATAGCAATTACAATATCGCGTTCTTGGCTAAGTTGACGTTTTTTAGCAGCTTTTTGTGCAGGTGAAGCCACTGGTTCTGGTTCACTTTTATTATATAAATCGACCACAAGCCTATTTTTGTATGGACCAGTAGGCGCAAGCGCAAATAGCACTGGTTTTACGGGTGCGCTTAGCTCAAATACTAAACGAACGCTTTGCTTATTTTTGGGCTTTGAGTAACGTAATTTGCTAACAATTTGGTGCTTAGGTGGCACACCGGGTAGTACTTTAAGCTCTTTGGTGTTTTCTAGGTCAACTACTAAGCGGCTTGGGTTTTTTAGCATAAAATAACTAAAATCGGGTTTATCGTCTAAATCAAATACAACGCGTGTACTATCTGGAGATGGCCACACACGCACACTATTTATCGTGTTTTGTGCCCACAAAGAAAAGCTCATGATGAAAATCATAAGAGAAACTGATAGTTTAATTGCGCCTCGATTCATTTGATAATTACTGCCTTCACTATTTTATTATTTATTTTTTTAGTTTATCGACAATTGCTGCACCACGTTCACTGGTACTTTTGAACACAATTTTACGCTCGTCACCTACATAGCTTAGCGTTATATCTAAATCGGGTACAGGAATAAACTCTCCACCCTTTTCTGGCCATTCAACAACACAAATAGCCTGCGGTGAAAAATAATCGCGTATACCCATAAATTCAAGTTCTTCTGGATCACCTAAACGATACAAGTCAAAGTGATAAACGTTTGCACGGTCAAGCTCATAGGGTTCAACCAGTGTATATGTTGGACTCTTAACTTTACCTGTATGACCAAAGCCTTGCACTACACCACGTGTAAACGTTGTTTTACCAGCGCCTAAATCACCATGTAAATAAATCACAGCACCTTGCTCAATAACTGCTGCTACTTGCTTACCCATTGCAACAGTTGCAAGTTCATCATTTAAGTGAGATTCAAAACTACGGGTCATTATTACCTCAAAATTAACTTAAAAGCGCATATTAGCTAATCATACCAGATTATTTATTTATGGCGATAAATTGAAGTTTCAGGCATAAAAAAACCGGCCTAAGCCGGTTTTTTTTAATTTAGGAAGATTACAACCCTAACTTTTTCTCAAGGTAGTGGATATTAGTTCCACCATTTTGGAAATTCTCATCTGCAAGAATACGCTTATGCAAAGGAGTATTAGTTTTAATTCCATCAATTACTAATTCGTTTAGTGCATTACGTGCACGGGCAATAGCCACATCACGGTTTTCACCGTAAGTAATTAGCTTGCCAACCATTGAATCGTAGTGAGGTGGTACAGTGTAGTCAGCATAAATATGGCTGTCCCAACGAATACCTAACCCACCAGCGGGATGAAAACGTGTAATTTTACCCGGTGACGGGATAAACGTTTCAGGGTCTTCAGCATTAATTCTACACTCAATCGCATGGCCACGAATAACGACGTCGTCTTGCGTGAACGATAATGGCTGACCCGCTGCTATTTTTAGCTGCTCTTTGATTAAGTCAATACCCGTAACCATTTCTGTTACTGGATGCTCAACCTGAATACGGGTATTCATTTCAATGAAGTAAAACTCGCCGTTTTCGTATAAAAACTCAAACGTACCCGCGCCACGGTAACCAATTTCAATACACGCACGTGTACAACGCTCACCAATAAACTTACGTGTTTCAGCTGTTATGCCTGGAGCAGGAGCCTCTTCAACTACCTTTTGATGACGGCGCTGCATTGAACAATCGCGTTCACCTAAGTGAACTGCATTACCTTGTCCGTCGGCTAATACTTGTACTTCGATATGACGTGGGTTTTCAAGGTATTTCTCCATGTAAACCATACCATTACCAAAAAACTGTTTAGCTTCTTGCTGCGTTAGTGAAATTGAATTTACTAATTCAGATTCATTGCGTACTACACGCATACCACGACCACCGCCGCCGCCAGCTGCTTTAATAATAACCGGATAACCAATGCGCTTAGCAATTTGCATGTTGCGTTCGTTATCGTCTGTTACAGGACCATCAGAACCCGGTACACATGGAACGCCAGCTTTACGCATTGCGGCAATAGCAGATACTTTATCGCCCATTAGACGAATTGTGTCGCCTTTTGGTCCAATAAATACAAAACCACTTTGCTCAACTTGGTCTGCAAAATCTGCGTTTTCTGCAAGAAAACCATAACCTGGGTGAATCGCTACCGCATCAGTTATTTCAGCCGCAGCAATAATGCGCGGTATATCTAAATAACTATCTGTTGCTGATGGCTTACCAATACAGATGGTTTCATCTGCAAGCAATACATGCTTAAGATCGCGATCCGCCGTTGAATGAACAGCAACCGTTTTGATCCCAAGCTCTTTGCAGGCGCGCAATATACGAAGTGCTATTTCACCTCGGTTTGCTATGACTACTTTATCTAACATTAGAGTTGGCCTTTTACGTTATGCTATTAGTCAATGATGAATAGAGGTTGGTCAAATTCAATTGGCTCGCCATTTTCAGCTAAAATTGCGCGTACAGTACCCGCTTTATCAGCTTCAATTTGGTTCATCATTTTCATGGCTTCAATGATACACAGTGTATCGCCTACATTAACTTTAGAGCCTACTTCTACGTAAGCAGGTGCCTCTGGAGAAGATGCTGAGTAAAATGAACCAACCATAGGTGATTTAACTTGATGACCCGTTGGTGCAGCAGGCGCAGCTTCTGCTTCAACTGCTACAGGGGCTGCAGGGGCTGACGCTTGCTGTGCAGGAGCTGGTGCATATTGTTGTGGTGCAAATTGTGGGTAAGCTGGACCCGCACTCATGTTGTTACGGTTTATGCGTACCGACTCTTCACCTTCAGTGATTTCTAGTTCCGCAATGCCCGATTCTTCTACTAATTCGATAAGTTTTTTTATCTTGCGAATATCCATTACACGACCCGCCTGTTAGTTTGTTAGTGTGTTAATTTTTAAATTAAATTGCGTTTTGCGACCGGTTAACCGCTGCATTTAATGCTGCGTGGTAACCCATTGCACCTAATCCACATATAACGCCTTGTGCCACATCTGAAAAATAAGAATGATGGCGAAAAGCTTCACGTGCGTGCACATTGCTCAAGTGCACCTCATAAAACGGAATATCAACACTTAACAATGCATCACGTAATGCAACGCTTGTATGCGTAAATGCTGCGGGGTTAATAATGATACAATCAACCGCTTGCCAAGCATTATGAATTCGTTCTATGAGCGCTTGCTCACCATTACTTTGAAAGTGCGTAAGTTCAACATTCAGACTATTAGCGGTATTCGTTAGTTCGCTCATAATCTCGCTAAGTGTTTGCGTACCGTATTTTTCTGGCTCGCGCTTTCCTAGCATGTTTAAATTTGGACCATTAACAACTAAAATCTTTAATTTTGCAGCCATAATACGCGATATACCCTCTAAGTAATGAGTTAAGCCATTGCCAGCTATTTTTTAACTTTAAACTAAGCATAAAAAAGCTAAATTGCAACATTTTCTCACGTTAGCTGGGTATTATAGTGATTTCGAGGTAAATAACAGCAAAATACTGGTCCAATCACTATTTAAGGTACATTTTGAAAGGTATAAATAACAAAGCCACTTAGTAAACTTAAGTGGCTTTATTGCACTATTATTGTGCGCTGGCACGCACTGTAGCAAGGTGTTTAGCAAAATCCTCAGCATTTAAAAAGCCTGTCACTCGCAACGTGCTTAGCTCTTGCCCTTGAGTATTAAAAAACAAAATACTCGGTAACCCGAACACGTCATACTCTTCCATTAGCTCAATAGTTTTACTATCACTTTCAGTTAAATCGATTTGAATTAACTGATAATGACTAAACTCCTTTTGCACATTTTCATCAGGAAAGGTGTAATGTTCAAACTCTTTACACGCAACACACCAATCGGCGTATAAATCGACCATAACGAGTCGATCTTGTTTATTGGCATCATCGACCGCGACTTTTAGTTCGGCTAAATTGGCAACGTGTTTAAACTCGTTTTTTTGTGAGTTTACTTGGACTTGTACAGGCCAAAAATAGTCTTTAGCTAAACTAAATCCAGTAAATACCAACAACATGGCTGCAAACCATAAAGCTGTTTTTAATTTACTTTGCTGCTGATTACTTTGCCAATGGTGTAAGTACAAAGCAGCAGCTAACGCCAATATACCTGCCATAAGTAATATAATGTTGGCGCTGATCAAACGTTCTAACAATATTAGTGGAACGACCAACATTACAAAGCCAAATAAGGTTTTAACTTGCTCCATCCAACCGCCTGCTTTAGGTAGCAATTTACCACCCGATGTACCAAGCAATAATAAAGGCAACCCCATGCCTAAACTTAATACATACAACGTTAGCCCGCCCACTAAGTAATCACCACTTTGCGCAACGTATAATAAAGCGGCTGATAGCGGCGCCGTAGTACAAGGTGATGCAATTAAACCGGATAATACCCCCATCAGAAATACACCAACATAGTTGCCACCTTTTTGATTATTACTTACCTGCGTGAGTTTATTCATCACACTGCTAGGGAGTTTTATTTCGTACCAACCAAACATCGACATAGCCAGTAATACAAATAATAAGCTAAAGCTAATAAGTACATAGGGGTGCTGTAAATACCCTTGTACTTGTCCACCTAATGCTGCAACAACTAGCCCTAATGCCGCATAAGTTACCGCCATGCCTTGTATGTATACGAACGAAAGTGCAAAGGCTTTTTTAGTTGATAAATTTTGTTGCCCAGCAATTAAGCTCGACAAAATAGGAAACATCGGGAACACACATGGTGTAAAAGCAAGCCCCACACCCACTGCAAAAAATACTAATAAGTTAATAGCTAAACTTTGACTTGCCAGTTGCTCAGTAAAAGAAAGATCTTTTTTAGTTATAGCAGCATCCGGTTGCGATGTTGATTCGGTTAATGCGCTTGCAGCATTAGACGGTGTTGCATTTTGCGATTGCTCGCCTGCAATCACACTCAATGGAATTGTGATAACTTCAGGCGGGTAACAGAGCCCAGCCTCGGCACAGCCTTGATAACGCACTTTGACTACGGCGCCTTCATTTACGTCACTCAGCTTACTGATGATACTAACGCTTTGAAAAAACACCTCTGTTTTACCAAAAAATTCATCTTCGATAATCTCGCCATCACCTAAGCTTCCTACATCAATGCTGGCATCTTTAGCGAGTATCTCTATTTTTTGCTTATATAAATAGTAACCTGGCGCAATATCCCACCCTATAAACAAGGTGCGACCTTGCTGATCAAAGTCAAACTCAAACGCTTGTGTTACGGGTAAAAAGGTTTGCTGCGTGGGCGCTAATAAATCATTAAGCACATTATTTGATGTAGCCTTTGCAGGGGCTATTAATAATGTCACTAATAGCAAAAACAAAAAGCGCATTAATGTAATACCTCATCCATCCAGTTAAAATAAGCCAAGTTCCCGGTTGTTATGTCAATAACTTGTATCTCAGGTACTTCGTAGCTATGCATCGCTTTTATAGTTAAAAACACATCGTTCATTTTCTCTGTTTTGGTTTTAACTAGCATTTTAACTTCTGTCATTTCTTTTACCTCGCCCTCCCACATATAAATAGAAGACATTGCTGGTAAAATATTGACACACGCGGCCAGCTTTTTTTCTACCAAAGCTTTACCAAGCATGCGTGCTTCAGCCTCGTTTTTACAGGTAGTAAAAATTAATTTAAATTGTGTATTCATTATGAACCTTTACTTGTTGAACGATGTCTAGCTTCATAGTATCTGATAGGTAAGCCAATGTGTAGAAATCCAGTTAAATGACACTACCTACGCATTAACCTTGAAAAGAGACCTATTAACCCTCACTTATATTTCATCAACTCTTACGAGTACCTTATTTAGAGAGCATTATGTTTAGATTTTTATTTGTGTTGTTTATTATCATTCCTATTATCGAAATCGCCTTGTTAATTCAAGTAAGCGATGTAATAGGGGGGGTAGCGACTATTGCACTAGTGGTTATTACCGCAATTTTAGGCGCTAAGATGGAGAAACAACAAGGTATGG
>Ga0115572_10004670_pt1 | contig 10628 bp, 6 predicted proteins | sample COGITO_mtgs_1206_FD_88681 | JGI IMG/M metagenome (GOLD analysis project Ga0115572, IMG submission 88681) | Pelagic marine microbial communities from North Sea - COGITO_mtgs_120607 | ecosystem: Environmental > Aquatic > Marine > Epipelagic | place: Germany:Helgoland, sampling site Kabeltonne... | reverse complement strand
CGCGCGGGAGCTTCGAAGGGCGCAGCTGCGTCGATCGCACGGGCTCAAAGAGAGCCCGCACACGCATGCGGCGGCGACTTCCTCACCACCCGCCGGCGCCGGGCTCACCGTCGTCGTCGAGGAGACGACGTCGACGATGGGTTTGGAGGAGACGGCGCAGTCGGTTCGTCAGAAGCGCGCAGACTTGGAGAGTCTGGCGGAGTACTTAAAGTGGGAGCTGGCGCGCGAGGTGAAGGCTTTCGACGTACGGAAGGAGGAGGTGGCGGACCTGGTGCGGGAGCGGGACGAGGCGGTGCATCGGCTCGGGCTGGCGGAGGCGAGGCGGCGGATGAGGAACCTGGCGGCGTGAGTGAGGTGCTCCAAACGTGGGGGTTAGCGTCGCCTTTGCACTGCAAAGACTGAAAAAACATCCAACAAATGACTGCGCGCTTTTTCCCACCGTCCAATGGGAGCGCGGCATATATCTTCCAAGATGCGAAAAGTCGCGGCTGTGCACAACCGGTAGACGCCGAGGAGACCGCCGTCTCCCCTCACGAAGGGCTGCGCCGCATCGTGTGTCCCTGACTCGCCCATTCGGGCGTCTGCATCCGGGTTTGATCGACCGCCGCCGTATCGCCGTCTCCCGTGTCGGTCACGCTCGGTCCAAGAAAATCCGGCCTATTAGGCACCCCGCCATGTCCGGCAACGCACGGCCCATCGGAGCCAAGGACCTCATGGACTCTGGCTCGTCAGGCTCGGTCGTCGCCGATGTTCAAATACCTTCGAGGACGTCCGCACTCTTCGGCTTCTTCAGCAAGACCCTCGGCACGTCATCGTCGCGCGCGTCACCCGAACCCGCGGTCCAACGCGGGAGGATCGGTTCGGCGACGGAGTGGGACCTCAACGAGGACTCGCGCCTCGACCGCGACGAGCTCAAGGCCATGGCCCGCGCGGACGGCACGAGGTACGATCGATACATGGCCGCCGACCTGGACGGCGACGGCATGCTCGAATCCGAGGAGCTTCGCGTCGCCGAGGAGGCTGAAGACCAGCACAACCGCGTGCACGTGCTGCATCGTGTCAAAGACGCGTACAAACGCAACGTGAGGAAAGTGAGCTCCTACTGGACGCTCATGTCCTTCTCCGCCTTCCTGGTGATCTACCTCTGGCTCCTGTACAAGCAGGCGGACGTCGACGCCGCCTACGGCATGGCCTCCACGGTCACCAACGCGTTGGTGCCCACAAACCCGGAGACCGACGATGACCAGAGGGTGAGTTGATTTTAATCTTTACACTTGCGCAATTTTAGACTGACGTCGTGTTTTTACACAGGTGTACGCTGACAAGTCCGAGGTGTTCGGGTGGCTCAAGGACACGTTCGGGCCGATATGGGCGGACCCGAAGTGCGGCAACGGCGAGTGCGAGCAGATGGAGTTCCCAGGGTTCGGGCGGTTCGGATGCACCGCGGACTGCGGAGCGTATCCCCACCTCACGAAAGTCGACGTGGAGATTGCGCCCATATACACCTTGCAAAACGATACAGACGGAGTCGACGCGGCGCGAGCCGAGTTCCTCGCCGAGACCAAGTGGAACTTCTGCACCAAGGAGCTACGGCCCGAGCGCGGAGAGGAGTGCTGGTTCGAGACTGACCGCCACGTCAGCAACTACGTGGGTACCGTCGATAAGTGGCAACTCGAAGTACCGGGGATGAACTGGTACGTCAGACTAATTGCGCCCTTCGGCGGCGTCGCCGGCAAGGTGCACGTCACGGACCCAAACACTGGACGTAAGGAGGTCAAATACACGTGGGGGTACTGTCAGCTCGACGTGGATAAAGCGATAGAGACGAAGGACGGGTACAGGTACGACATGTACGTCGCAGCCGGCGTGATCCCGGCGCCCACCCCGAGCCGCAAGCTCCTCATTCACCCAGGCGGGAGTCACCCCGCTCCCACGCCGGCGCCCGTGTCAGACCCGCGCGCCACGCGGGTCACCGACGCGAGCCCACCCGCGAAGCCGCAGTGCGCCTCCGGATTCAGGCTGCTCGAGGCGCTCACGCAGGCGTCTCTGAAGGGTGACCAAAACGAGTGGTAAGTTTATTTTAGTGCGTGTATAGGCAATGTGACTGACTGACGTCGTGTTTTGTGTACAGGGTGGTGAAACACGTCGTCTTCGACGACGCGGCGATCGCGGCGGCTGGTATAGACACCTCCACGGTGAACGCCACAGCCTTCTCCGCGCACGTCACCAGTGAGACAGTCACGGCAATGGTCAGCGGGAGTTTATCGGCGTTCGAAACGAAGATTGACCAGTGGTGCGTCAAACCCGGCAACTACAGCCTCGTGATGTCCGATTCCAACGCGAGGAATTTCGGCTGGAGGGGCGGGGCCGTGTTCATGACCGGCGCGGACGAGTGCGAGATCGTCAGCGCTTTCGCCGACGGCGTTGCCAGCGAGACGATTTACTTCACGATCCCGGACGTGAGCGACGGCGACATCGCGGGTCGAGACTGCGCCGCCGCCGGGCTGGAGCGCCGCGACTATGAAAACGGCTGGTGCACCTTCGACGTCGCCACGTCGGCGGCCACGTGTAACCCGCGCTCCGACGCGCGCTCTCCGATCCTGCCCACGTCGACGGACATACAGAAGCGGTGCTACCTGGGCGTCTGCCAGAACCCGAGGTGCCACGAGCCGATGCTCCTCGCGGACTATCGCTCCGCCGGCGACGGCGCAAACGGCTGCTGCAACCTGGTGCAGTATGATACCCCGTTCGCGATGGAGACCGTGGCCGTGCCGCCGCCCCCCGGCGCCACGCCCCCCGTGCCCCTCGACACGTCCGTGCGGAAACGATACGTATCCTCCAAGAACGTCATCGTCGGCGGCGTTCTTCTGTACCAGACGCGATCGGGCAACGAGCCGTGCAAGGGGAAGTTCGGGGACGCCCGCGCGGACCGGGGGCTCAGCGGCGAGACGTGCCCGGTGGTCGATAAGAGCGATGTGGACCCGTACGGCGTCGACCCGGTGTTCATCTCCACCTCCAGGCTTTACGATCCCGAGGCGAAGGACAAAATGTGCTGCCGCCCGGAGTCCGCCGCGCAAGGCGGCTCCAACGCCAGCGACCCGGGTTCATCAAAGTTTTACAAAAACTCCGAACTCAACGTCAAGGGCGTTCCTTACGGGTTCTACCCGTCCACCCTGACTGGCCGCGAGGACGGCTTCGCGGTGGTGATCGACATCAACCTGCGCGAGAACGCCTTCGATAAGCTGATCGAGTACCTCGAGGACGGCTTCTTCATCGACAAGTACACCAAGAACCTGAAGGTGGAGGTGCTGACGTACAACGGCGAGCTGAGGTACTTTTGCAACCTGGTCGTCGACTTTGACTTTTCGCAGGGTGGCAACATCCAGGTCGAGTACAGCGCGGACAGCGCCGCGACGCAGCCTTACTACCACGACCCGAACGACGAGGCGGAGGTCAACAGTTACAACTTCAGGCGCCTCCTCGAGGCTGTCTTCTGTCTTTTTGTCCTCTCGGCTTTGTGCACCGAGCTCACCGAGCTCATCGGCACGACGCTCAAGACGGGCCATCCCATGGATTACTTCGTCAGCGTGTGGAACTACATCGAGGTGCTGTCCATCATGTTGCACATGTGCTGCGTGGGCATGTGGCTGTGGCAGGTTGCGGAGATGAGAGCCTTCGACACCGAACCTCGCTTCAACGTCTACCTCGACACCCAACACGCGAGGAGCGCGAGGCTCTTGGAGTTCAGGGACGATGGAAGCCAACTTAAGCAGTACGTCGTGGATGTGCTCGGTAAGTTCAACTCCGTGATCGAGGTGCAGGTGCTCTACGGGACGTTCAACGGCATCAACATCTTCCTCTGTCTACTGCGCTTCTTCAAAGCTGCGGATTTCCAGCCCAAGCTCGGCATCGTCACGAGGACCATCGGCAAGTCCTTCCAGGAGCTCGCGCACTTCTTCGCGCTGCTCGGGATCGTCTGTCTGATGTACACGTTCCTTGGGCAGGTCGTCTTCGGCTCCAAGCTCTTACAGTTCAGCACACTGGCGCAAGCCGGGCAGACCATCATATCGTGGACTCTGAGCGGCGACGACAGGGGCGTGGGCGAGGAGCTCTTCGATCTTCCCGGCAGACTCGCCGTGGCCGGTGCTCTCTTCTACATGACGTTCTCGTTCATCACCACGCTCATGTTGCTCAACTTCCTCATCGCGATTCTCTCCGAGGGATACATGAAGGTCCAGGAGGAGAGCGCCGACACCGAGTCCATCATCTCCGAGATGTCGAAGCTGTCGACGAGGTGGCTCAGGGCCAAGACGAGCCGGGGCAAGCTTCTGACCGACCGCGCCGCGCTGAAGCGCGTGCGCGCCATGCTCGCCGCGGAGGAGTTCGAACGCGACCGGTTCATGGAGAAGCACGGTATCGCAAACACAGCTGTGCGGCGCGGGCCCCGAGCGACGCGAGACGACGGCGACTCCGACTCGGACGAAGAGGGCCGCGATTCGTCGAGCGCCAAAGTTCTCGAGTTTTCCGGGGACCAAGGCCGGGGCGTGGAGGTCACGGAGCTGAGACGCGTCTTGGAGGGCTCGTATCAGACGGCGAGGCGCGCGAACGGGTCGGGGTTGAAGAAGGCCAAGGGCGGTTTAGGCGACGTGGCGGTGCTCTGCGAGTCCATCGTGGCATCCGTCGGAAACGCCAAATCGGTGGACGACACTTCTCCCATGGAGAAGAAGGTGAACGAGATGCACTCGGTGGTGTTGATGATCGCCAAGCAGCTGGACGCGCAGCAACGGGCGCTCCAGGAGCAGCAACGGGCGCTGAGCGAGCAGCAGGCGTCGCTGAACCAGCTCCTGGAAGATTAGGGATTGATCGTAGTCTACGTATTTACACGGAAAATAATTTAAAAGTTAGAGCGATTCCACGGCGGTGTAGAACTCGTCGAGTGCTTCGATGTACCCAGCCTGGTCCGCCAGGTTGTTGTGTCCGCCCCGCTTGAACTCCTTGAACACCTTCCTCGTCGATGAGCTCGATTCGAACAGCTTCTTGCCACACCAGAACGGCACAATCTCGTCCCGCGTCCCGTGCATCGACATGAACGGCATCGCCGGATCCAGACTCGCCGCCGCGGAACACACGCCGTCCCACTTGTCCTTCATCAACACCCTCACCGGAAGAAACGAGAAAACCTTCTCGGCGATCTCGACGCACGACGATAGCCCGCCCTCCGCGACGATGCCGGCGACGCCGATGTTCCCGTCGGCGGCGCTTTCGTTGTCCTTTCGCAGCGCCGCCGCCGCGCAGACGCCGGCGGCGGAGCCGATGGACTCGAGGTGGAGCACGAGTTTGCTGCCGGTCTCGTCAGCCCTGGTGGCGGCCCACTGGATGCCAGCCTTGCCGTCCAAGATCATGCCAGCCTCGTTCACCTTACCTTCGCTCCCGCCGTACCCGCGGTAGTCCAGCAAGGTCACGGAGCACCCGAGCCGAGTTCTGACGTAGTGCGCCCACGGAACTCGGTGGTACCGCGATCCCGCGTTGCCGTGGAGCTGCAGGAGGTGGATCTTCGGGTGCTTGCAGTGCGCTTGGTTCATCGTGGGGACCGGGAGGTGGTATCCGCGGATGGTCACGCCGTCCTCGGTGCGCACGGTGAACTCCTCGATGTCGCCGTACGCTGGGGGCAGGGTGGACGGCGCCGGGGGATGTTCCGTCGTGGGGAAGTACTGCAGCTTGCGCTGGAAGACGAACACCACGGCGCATATGCCGACGTAGCCGATGGCGGCAGCCTTTGCGACGCCGGTGGTGAGTCCCATGAGGACGCCGCCGAGCCTGCCGAGCACCGTGGGGTCCGCGGTGGGTCCCGGCGTTGGGGCGGACGCGACCATGACGGACGACGAGAAATGCCTAAACCTTTGTGCGGTGCCGAGCGGACAGCCCCCGTGATCTGGTCGAGCGACGCTTCGGGTGAACCGGCGAACGACGGCGCGTGAGGTTTCAACCGCGGTTCCGCCCCGACGATGAGGCCGCCAGGCGTGCGCCGAGACGTACGGGAGCGAAGACGGGGACGTCTTGGCGTTTGTCCGAGACGACCCGCGGCGCGATGACCTAATGGCGAACGAGGGGAAAGAGAGTGCCGTTTAGCTTTTGCATCTCCGAGACTTTTCCGAAACGCTTCCTGCGGGAGCTACGACAGAGTACAACGCGCATCGCGCCCAGCCTCTCTTTGCGCGTATCGTCGCCCCGCATCGTCCGCACGTATCCTGAACGATATGCCCGCGGCATCGTTCCCGGTCCCGGCGCCCGCCAGCGTCCCGCGCGCGTTCGACCTGACCTCCTACATGGGTCAGTTCCACAACCAGCTCGCCGCGAGAACCGAGCGATGCGAGTCTCTGGAGTCCGAGCTCGACGCGACGAAGACGGAGCGCGACGAGTGCTCCACCGCGCTCAAGGCGACCGCGATGTCCCTCGCGACCGCGCAATCCGAGCTCGCGTCGGAACGCGTCGCCAACGAGGAGCTCCGCCGGCAGCTCTCGGAGATGCTCAGTCAGCACCAGGGATGGAAAGCTGCCATGGCGAAGAACGACGCCGAGCTGTCCGCCATGCGATCCAAAACCGAGCGCGAGAAGACGCAAGCGGTCGAACGCGAGTGCAAGCGCATCGTCGACGACCTCAAGCGAGAGCTGCGCGACGTCAAGAAGCGCGCGGCGACGGAGAAGACGAAGATGGCGGGTGAGCTGAAAAACGCAGTAGCCATGCGAGACGCGCACGCCGCGCAGACGGAGATGCTCCTGGTGGAGCGGAACAAGCTCAGCGACGAGCTCATGCGCGTCAGGACCAAGGCGAAGCTCGCGGGTAAGGTCAAGGCGGCGAACCCGGGCTTGACCCCGTCACCAGCCCCGGGATCCGCGTACAGGTCCAGGTCACACAGCGCTAACGACGATGAAGCAAACGCCGGGGCTCACGATGACCGAGACGGCAACGTGGTGCTGTCCCCGTTCACGCCGTCCCCCGCGTCCACGTCACCGGGCGCGGGCACCGTCCGGCGTAAGTCTAGGGTGCCGGAGCTCGATAGCGCGTACAAGGCGTCACACATCGGCCCGGGGAGGGACTGCACCCTGGACGCGACTTTGAAGGAAAAAGGGTGGAACCCGAACACCGTCAAGTTCCGCGTCGACGAAAACGGACTTAACATGACCTCGCCGGTGACCCCGGGAGTGACGGCGGCGATGCGAAAGAAGGCGACGGCGGAGCAGGCGAAGGTGGGCCTGGCGAGGGCGGGACGTAAGCCGCTGGGTCCGTCATCGGTGGCGAGGGACGCGGTGGTGTCCGTCGGTATCGAGTACCCCCGTTGAGCGTTAGTCACCCGCGCAACGTGTCCGATCTTGTTCATGTACAGGCTTGCATCACTAAAAACGAAACTTCTAATACAGGTCATCGTGTGAATCAACGCCTCCGTCCCCGGTCTTCGAACTTGTGTACACGGGACGGACTTCGCCTTTGCGTTCTCTTTATGTTCTCTTTAAGTCTTTCCCGTCTTTACGACATACCCCCAGCCCTGGACGGAACACTCAGTTGGCCTTGTCCCCGGCGGGAGGTTTGGGCGCGAGCGCGAGCAGCGCGGCGATGAGATCCTTCACCGCCACCTGCACCGCGATGAGGTGCGGCTTCACCGCCTCCTGCAGCTGCCCGAGATGCGGCTTGACCGTCTCCGTGATGGCCACGACGTGACCGGTGCACCTGTCCACGACCAGCGTCACCGTGGGACCAACCTTGTCCTGCAGAGTCTTGACCTCACCCGCACACCTCTCCGCCGCCGTGCGCACCGCCGGGACGAAGGTTTTGTCGCAGAACTCCACCACGGACGCCTTCAGCGCTCCAATCGTCGGCGCCACTTTCGCGAGGGACTGTGAAAAAAAGTCATTCAGCGCCTTGAGATCGAGCCTGCCCGCCCACGCCTTGGCTTGGGCGAGGGATTCGTGCGCCTTCTTCATCGCCTTCGTCGCGCGTTCCTCGACGTACGCCTTGCACTTGTCCGGGCCGTAGTAGTACACCGCGGCGCCGGTGCCCGCGCCCGCGAGGAAGGCGAGGTACGGGAGCGCGGATCCGTCAGATTTGGTCGCGAGTCGCGTGGATGCGGTCGTGGCGGGCGCGGGTGCCTCGACGTCGCCGCCGGGCATGGAGGGAAGGCCTGACGGGATGAAGTCCTGGAAGAGCTTGCGCGCGTACTCCAGGCCCGCCGCGACGCGGTCCTGGAACTCCTCCATGGTCGGGACGGTCCCGGCCCCGGCGGAGACTTCCTTCATGTCGGGGATGGCCGAGAGGACGATCTCGGGGACGGGGAGGCCGTTCTGGGACGCGAAGGAGGAGTAATGCGCGACGCCGGTGTCGACGTAGCCCTGCTTCTCGGCGTACACGCCGGCGGCGGCGCCGGCGGAGATCCTGCGGGGAGATCGGGTGAACGGGGAGGGGCTCTCAGCTCAGCGGGGAGGACGCGTCCGGAGTCCTTCGCTCTCGGGTTGTTTTTTTCGCGCGAGAATGAGGGAGGGGGGTGGGGCGGTCTTGGGGCGGTCGACGCGGGTCCGCGCTCTCGTGGTCGCTCGCCGACGTCGTGGGTGCCGCTGAACTCACTTCGTGAAGTCTTTCAACACCATGCGGTGCTGTGGAGCGCTCGGCGACTCTGCGGGGGGAGTGGGAAACCAGATTGTCAAGATTTAGATTCGTGACATATCTCAAAGCGTCGGCCTTTTTTTGTGCATCGGCGGCGGGGGGACCCAGAAGGCGCGCACCTGGGTCTGAGAGGAAGAGCGGGTGGGGATTTACCCCGTGCAACGCGAAGGGACCCTCACGCGCGGTTAACTCTGCCGCACACCGCGGGCGACCGCCCGCATTCTCCTTCCGGAGGCTAAGACGCGTGAGGAGCTCGCGGAAAAATATCAGAAATCGGTGTCTTACACTCCCGGCAAACTAAACTTGCAAACCAAATAACTGGAACCAAAACCCCCCCCATCCCTTTCCCTTCCCTTACGCGTGGATGATACCCGCCTCGCGCATCCTGGGCAGCATCGCGACCGCGGCACACAGCGCCGCGGCCGCCGCGTGCATCTTGACATCCTCGACAGTCTCCTGGCACATCGTCAGCGCCGCGACTTTCTCCTCGTACGCCGCGGCTTTCACCTCCAGAGCGTCGATTTTAGCGCGGCCGTCGACGGCGGCGTTGGAAGCCTGCGCCTTGACGTCATCGCACTCGAGCCTGAGCGCCTCGATCTCCATGTCCTTGGCCTCCATCTGTGCGGCGAGGTCCGCGGCGGCAGCCTTGGCCTCGCGGAGCTGCTCGGCGGCGGCCTGGATGGTCTCGGCAGCCTTCTCGGCTTCCTTCGCGGCGACGAGGGCGGAGCCGTCCACGACATCGAGGTTCTCGGCGGCGGCCTTCTTGAGCTCCTCAATCTCTGCAGCCTTCTCGGCGACGAAGGCGCGGGCCTCCTCCAGGCCCGCCTTGAGCGCGGTGAGCTCCGCGGCCTTCTCCTCGGAGTCGGCAGCCTTGGAGTTCTTCAGCTCCTCGAGCCGAGAAAAAGTTTCTTCGAGCTCGGACGTAACGGACTCGAGCGCCGCCGTCTTCTCCTCCTCGGCGGTGACGAGCGCCTGCTCGAGTCCCTTCTCGAGCGCGCTCTTGGCGGCGCGCTCGGCGTCAATCTCAGCCTTGGCGGCGTCGAGTTCGGCGGTGACATCGCGGAGCTTGAGAGCGTCGGCGGCGGCGGCGGCGGCCGCTTCGCGAGCATCTTCGAGTTCCTTGGTCACCTCGCCGAGCTTCTCGGACTCAGCCTCGGCCAGCGCGGCGCGTGCCTCCTCGAGCCCCGCCTTGAGCGCGGCGAGCTCCGCGTCCTTCTCCTCCGAGTCGGTAGCCTTGGCGCTCTTCAGCTCCTTGAGCTGAGAGGCGGCGGCGGCGGCGGCGGCGGAGGCGCGATCGAGAAGCGCCTGGGAGGACACGAGAGCCGCGATCTTCCCCTCCTCCGCGGCGGCGAGCGCCTCCTCCAGCTCCGCCTGCGCAGCCTTGGCCACCTCGAGCTCCTCGGCGAGTGCCTCGGCAGCCTCGGTGGCGGCCCTGGCCTCGGTGAGCTCCTTGTTCATGGCTTCGAGGTGCCTGTCGAGCTCGTCGGCGTCAGCCTCCGCCTTGGCCGCCTTGGCCTCCGCCGCCTCGAGCTCGCCGGCTAGCTCGGCGATGACGTCGTCGTTCAAGTCGTCATCGTTCTCCGCAGCCCTGGCGTTCATGACCTCAAGCTCCATCTTAGCCTCCTCGAGCGCCGCCTCCGCGGTGCCGGCGGCGAGTTGCCACTTCTCGAGCTCATCGAGGAGCTCGGAGACCCTCTGCGCTCGAGCGCTCGCGTCGACGACGGCGGGGGGCTCGGCGGTTTGCATCCGCGAAGACTCGGCGAGCCTCTTCGCGGCAGCCGCCTCGCTCTTGGCGCTGGCCATCTCGGCGTACGCGTGCTCCATGTCGTGGGCGAGGGTCTCGGCGAAAGCCTCGGCGGCTTCGAGGCGATCGCGCGCCAGCTTCAGCTCGGCGTGCACGTCCTCCTCAGCGTCGGCCTCCGTCTCGACGAAAGCCTCGGGCTCGGGGGCGACGGGGGCGGCGGCCTCGGCGG
>Ga0115572_10004666_pt1 | contig 10638 bp, 7 predicted proteins | sample COGITO_mtgs_1206_FD_88681 | JGI IMG/M metagenome (GOLD analysis project Ga0115572, IMG submission 88681) | Pelagic marine microbial communities from North Sea - COGITO_mtgs_120607 | ecosystem: Environmental > Aquatic > Marine > Epipelagic | place: Germany:Helgoland, sampling site Kabeltonne... | reverse complement strand
GCACCCTCCAGTTTTTCACACCAAGGCCTCTCTGTTCACACATGGGCCACTGTACGAGTTGTGTACGCGCTGTACGAGCCGTGTACCGTCACAGGGGGGTATGTGACACCTCATTTTCCCACAACATTCCACAGAAGAGCTGGGGGGTGTGCACCCTCCAGTTTTTCACACCAAGGCCTCTCTGTTCACACTTGGGCCACTGTACGAGTTGTGTACGCGTTGTGTACCGGCTGTGTACGAGGAGCGCGCCGGTCGCGTGCATCCCATTGCAAACAGCAGCAATCAGCGCTAAGCTAGATTTCATAAAGTGGATCGTCTGGGTTGCTACTGATAGACATCCCGTGCGTGGAAACCGCGTGAGTGTCTCTCTATGGCGACGACTCTCACTATCGCCTCGCATGTCGAGGCCTTCGACGGGTCGCGCTACAAGCGATCGCTCTCTTCTAGCTCGACCCCATCGGTACCGGCCAAGCGGCTATCACGCCCGACCTCGGAGTTGACGGCGCCCGCGCAGTTCCCGGCTACGACGGCGCGGCCCGACCAGCGCGTGAACGTGCGCATCCCCGTGACGCGCGCCTGCTACTCGCGGCTGCTACCCGGACAGGTCGCGTTCGTCAACCGCCACCACGGCAAGTGGCACCCTGGCCCCATGCCATCGGGCGGCCTCACGCCGGTGGCCTCGATGGAGGAGCTCAACGACATGCTCTCAATCGAGCGAAACCATATGGTGCTCGGAGTGGGTGCCCTGCCTCGCCAGGCGATGTTCAAACTCGTGAACGCGAGAGACATGTACTTTCCCACCGTGGTGAGCGGCCGGCTCGTCAAGCGTAGACTCCCCTACCGCGTCTTCGACGGGTCGTCGCTTCCCGATACGCACCCGATTCACCAGTTTGCGCTCGATGGCCTGGTGGCAACCCGCGTCGAAGAGGTGGACGATCTTAACACGTACAGTTCCGCTTCGGCGCAGCAGGTGTGCACGGTGGCGGTCAAGGGTCATGCCCCCATGCGGTTGGCGCACGTTCCTGGCGAAGTCGGCACTGGCGTTCGTGATGCGCACCAACGAGCACAGAATCCAGCGGATAACGTGTATTTGCAACCCGTTCGTATCCTCGCCAAGGTGTACGTCGTGCTTGTCGCGACGCTCGTCGACGCCACGAATCAGAAATGGAAACTGCAATACGAGGTGGTCAGCTCGTCCAACCTTGACGTAAACGCTCTCTTTGCGACTGGGCACAAGCTATTTCGCTCAAAGCTCAACTATGACCCAGACACGGCCGTCAAAGGCGACCGTTTGGTATTGCGCGTCATGGAGCTCGGAAGTGTGGTCGACACGCGGTTTGGACCGGCAGACCAGCCGCAGCTCACGGTGTGCGTTCATGTCGCTCCATACGAACCTACCCGAATTATGCAAAAGACCCTTCCAGACGAGTCGGACCTTTCAAAAACGGTCAAGGGAAATCTGCGAGTGCCACTGCAGGTGTTTCGTGCTTTTAGGGTCTCTACCGCTCAGAAGAGTCAAAAGGCGGCCTCCGTGAGACTACCCCCGTCTAGTGGGCTGCGGAGGATGCAGTCGGGCGCGCGGCCGGCGACCGGCGCCGGTGCGGCGGAATTGCTCGCGTTGAAGCAGACAATATCCGATATGAACGCCACTATACAACAACTGGCGAAGCAGGTCGCTGCCAGCGAGCAGCAAACCCGCGATGGATTCAAGGACGTCGAGGAAAAGATCGATAAGGTCGCTGCCAGCGAGAAGGCAACCCGCGATTCCTCCCGGACGGCAACCCGCGATCTAATTGGAGATCTCAGAGAGAATATCCAACAGCAGCGTAAGGAAACCCGCGGTGGAATTCAGGACGTCGAGAAGAAGATTGATTCCTCCAGGACGTCAACCCGCGATCTAATTCGAGCTATCAGAGAGAATATCCAACAGCAGCTTAAGGAAACCCGCGGTGGATTCAAGGACGTCAAGGATAAGATTGATTCCTCCAGGACGTCAACCCGCGATCTAATTCGAGCTATCAGAGAGAATCTCCAACAGCAGCTTAAGGAAACCCGCGGTGGAATCCAGGACGTCGAGAAGAAGATTGATTCCTCCAGGACGTCAACCCGCGATCTAATTCGAGCTCTCAGAGAGAATCTCCAACAGGAGCTTACGCTCAACAAGGACGCGTCCGAAGCAGTCCTTCGTCGCTTGGAGGACTTTATCCAGAAACTAGCGCTATCGGAGAGAGATCTTGCAGATATCAAGACTAATAAGATTATATTCGAGTTCATCTGGCGCCTTATCCGTGGAGAAACAGTCACTCCCAGTTCTGAGTTGGAGGAACAACTTCTTCTCTTTGCACATGAGTTTGTCTTGGAATACAACTTTACTCCCATATTAGACGACGAAGACGACGAAGACGACGACGAAGACGACGCGGGGTATGATCAGCAGGGGGTGGCGAACAGAGCATACAATGCATTGCCGGAGACACTGCCGGAACCACCCGCTGCGCCGCCGGGCGGTGCCAACGGCGCCGCGATGTCGGGTGACGTTTGACGCGCGCTATCCCCACGCGGCGGGGCGCGGGACCTGTAAAGCGTGTCTGTCGCCCCTAGAGGCGAGGGGCACCGTGTAAGCAAACCGAGCGCGCAGCGTGGCTGTATCCGGTGGCCGGTATACAAATGAGCAACGATGCACTGTGTTCGTTTTGTAACGTGACCACATGCGGGCGCGACGAAACGATGATCTCGATCGTAAACGTCATGCTCGGCATTTCGGAGGCGGAGCGCGACGTCAACACCGCGTTGAAAGACGGACCGACGAATTTCCTGTCTTACCTCTCGGGAACGGCGCTGGCGCACGCGATAGCCGACGCCTTGTGCGCTCGCGCCGAGCTCGGGAGCTCGTCGCTGCCCGTCGAGCCAGAAGACGTCGAGGTTCTAATCAAGCACTACCTGGAGGCTCGTTTCCACACGTCGTCGACGGCCAGGATAGGAGTCCACGGCGCGTACAACTTCCAGCGGCTCGTGTACAACACCTGCGCGTGCGTCGTCGCACATTTCCACGCCAAAATTAGCGCGAGCTCCTGCGAGTGCCGAAAGGTGCACGTGGCGTCGCTCAGGCGGGCCACCGCCATGGCCGCCGAATTCTCGGAGGCGCTCAAACACTGGCTCCCGGTGTCGCCGTGGGTTGGCGAGTGGTGGACCAGGTGGCACGTGCTCGCGTACGTACTCGAGATGACGTCCGGGACGGTGCTCTGCGACAAGCCAGCCGCGCCACATGCGCTGGTGTTCCTGGTGTTCTGTGACACGGTCATCGAGAACGTGCTCCGCGAATGGAACGATGCGTCGTCGCAGAGCGTCACCGACTACCGGTCGAGTTCGTTTGCGTGGTGCGCCTGCTCCAAGGCATGGCAGAGCACGCTCCGGCAAAGCCGGCTACTTTCGTCCTCGGAGTGGACCCCGAATGCGTTCACGTTCCTGACTGTGGCGAACAACGTCTTCAACCCGCCGATGGTGCCAGTCGAATATCATAGCCGCCCCGGGTCTCCCGTCACACGCGACTCGCCGCTCGGGTATCGCAAAGAGGAATCGAGGCGATTGAAGCGCAAATACGAGAGCCCCGTGTCTGTGAAAACGGTAGCCATCCGCACATCGACGCGCGGTGTGGGGAGCGTGGACGCAGTGAAGCGATTCATCGCGCTATGATGACGGATGATATCGTGCGAGCAGCACGCACCTCCAGGAGAGAGAGAGCGAAGAAGGGGGGGCGGCTGGCCGGAGCGTAGGCGTGGCCAGCCTCTAGTAAAAGCCCAGGAAAGGCGCGCAGGACAGAAGCCCAGCCTCGGTTACGAGAGGCACCGTCCACAGAGTCTACAGAATGTCGTCCCACGCCGGTAACCACGTATTCTCGCTCCCGTGTAAACTTGAATTTGCCGAAATGGTTCCAACGAGCGCAAAGGTCTTGTTCCACGACACCAGTGTGTACACGCCGTGCCTGACGGGCGACGCGTGCTCTTTCCCGCTTGGCTGGGTGTTTGGCCTGATGAGGGCCGTGACGAAGCTGTGTAAGGCCGTCGAGGTCAACGACGGCGGAATGAGTCCGACTGCCGTGTTCGATATACGCAAGGACGACAGCGCGTGCTTCGTCACAGTGCGCACAAAAGCGAGTTCGCTTGCGGTGCGGTTTTTGACCATCTTTCTCAAGGACTTTGATTGTTGGAACGCCGTAGCGGACTACCCAAAGGAACGGCCCAGAAGACCGATTTCGTATAGTGGCGTTGCGAGGCTCCTGGCAAACAAGAGTGGAAAGAATGTGTGCTCTGCGGCGTTGCCTGCCATTCTCAAGGCAGTCTCTGCAGACGTCGGCGCGGCAGAGACGCGGTTTTGGTGGACCCTCGTCGACAGAATCGAGAAGATGATTTTCCTCACGACCCTGTCGGTCATCCGCGACACGCACGAACTCGAAAGATGCGCGCCGGCGTCGTGGGAGGCCTGCATTCTCACGGCGCTTCGTCAAGAGGAGACCAAGGTCTTACGCAGCGACGACGAGATAATGAAATGGGCGAACGGAAACAACGTTCGCCGAGCAAGCGCTCGTAGTGGTCGCAACATGCAAGCGGTGTCGGGCCGACCAGACATAACCGAGCGCGTCGCGTGCTCCATCAAAGACGATGTAAAGGCAAAGGCAACCGCGTCAGGAGAGCCTTTGTCTCCAAGGACGGTCACCGAGGCGAGCATGTCCGAAAGCTCGTTGTCTGGGTCGTCGTCGCGGTCGTCGTCGCGGTCCGCGTCACCACCCCCCGCGCCGCCCGTGGCGCATCAGAACGAGCGGCCGTCCTACGGAGAGCCATCCGCCCGCCCCCTGGAGGATCACATTCGGTTGAGGTCCTGCAACTTCCCGCCTCGGAAACGATTGGCGTTTACGGCGCCCGGCTCCGTCGTCCAATGGGACGACCGGATTCCGTGTCTCTCCGGGATCGTCTTCGGACCGATGATTGGGTCCGATCACCAAATCCAACGGTGCATCCCACTAGGCATGCGCGTGAACGCAGCCGCTCGCGGGTTCGTGTCCATTTGGTAGGGAGTGGGGCTCAACGGTGGTTTAAACGCGTGTACATCAACGTCTCCGGGGGGGGGGGGGAGGGGGGGAGGGGGAAGGGGGGGGGCGGCTGGACAGAAGACACCGTGTCGTGTATTTGGTGGGTAGTATGTGGTATGACTAGGGAGGTGGCGGTTGCGGTACCCGCGGCGCGCCGTCCCAGAAAACCTCTACTTCCATGTCGGTTCGTTTCCTAGAATCAAACGAAATACGTTTCAGCAGGCCAACGAAGCGCAAGTGCACGGTCCTGGTCGATGCTCCTTCCGGTGCGGACACCGCGCCTCGGTCGTCCGGAAAGAAACGTCGTGACTCCTCTTCGATGCGCAGCACCCTGCTAGTTTCCGACACTCCAAAGATGCGCGTTCCGGCGAACGATCTGAATACCGACCAACTGCGCGGCTTGCTGACAACCTTGGCGACCACGGCCGCCGAGTACATTGTGCGTCCAAAACGTGCGGGAAAGCGCCGTCTGGATTCGGAGCAACCATCTCCTCCGGAACCTTCCGGTGGACTCGTCCCCTTCGACTCGGAGATGGCAGCGTGCAACGGTGGCCGGAAGGGGCCGTATGCGGCGATGAGCGAGGTGGTTGTATCTCTGCTTCAATCGAAGCCAAAGGCCGCTCTCTCCACCGCCTGTGTCGAGCACCAGTACGCCTTGCTGCGGGCATGTCTCGCTACCGACGAGCTGTTCGACCCATCCCGTTCGGGAGTGGCCGCGCTGGCCGACTTGCTCGAGAGAGCGTCGATATTGGCGGCGCAACTCTTCTCCGAGCTGACGCGCGACTGGAAGCAAGGCCTCGAGCCAGAGGCCGAGTCTGGCCGGGTGCTCTACAAACCCGTCGACGGCGCGGTGCAAGACGATTTTTGGAATTGGAACCCCACAAAGCTCACCTATCGGGCGCTCTCGGTGCGAAACGGAAGGCACGTTACCAGCTACAAGAGTGACTTTGTGTGCGACTTTTACACGCGCGGGAAGGCGGCCAGCGAGCCGCGGCCAAAGGACAATCCGCTACGCGACCACCCCTTCATCAAAGAGCAGCTCGAAGAGATGCTAAAGGAGCGAGACGACGCGATCAAGCGGGGAGGCTCTCAGATGAGCAGCAGCGGCAAGCGCCGCCGCCACCCATGCGTCGGCCCGCTCGAGGTCGAAGACTACTTTCTTCACGAACCAGACATTCGATGCGTGCACGAACAGCGCGCCGGCGCGGACGTGGCGGCCGCGCGGCTTAAGGCGGCGTTTCCGTCTAATAGCATAGACTCCGTCGTTCGTCAGCACGACTTTGAGGAGCGGTATGCAAAGCTGTGCAGTCTCTTCCTGGACGCCTTCTTCGAGTACTCTGGCAACGGGAGCGGCAATATTTTTGGCGAACGGTACGCCAACATGCACGGCGTCTTCTGCTTGACAACCATGCAGTATAACAAGGGCGACAAGTTTGAAGAAGTGAACTCGAAGGAGACGTGGTTCCTACGCCTTTTGAACCGGTTGATGGTCTTTGACGAGCCAGACCTCAAGACCAAGAATTACAAGGCTTACACCGAATTTTCCCCGCCAACCGAGTCGGAACAACGACGTCACGCGACGAACCGATCGGTGGACGGCATCTTCTTGCAGATGTCGGGACGAATCAACGGATGGGTGCAGGCCGAGTTTCTCAAAGGACTCACGACCTTCTTCTTGGTGCGCGTCCGTGCCTTTGAAAAGGTGGGGCTCATGAAAGTGATGACGAGAGACGATCGCCTGCGCTGGCTCTCCATCTCGCGCAACGAGTGCGACAGCTTCGACGACCTCATCAGATCGCGCGCGGTGGACCGCCCCGGAGGCGACGGCACGTCTTCGTGCCTCACCTCATGGCACACGCCAGGAAGCCTGACAGAGGAGGCCAACCTCGTCAACGACGCGGTCACTCTGGCCATAACTGTCGTCGGGCGCGAGAAGGCCGGCCGGGCGTTCCCCGAGCTGTTGGAGGCGGCCGGCATCCGGCTTCCCGGCCAATGCGGCGATGCAGATTCCTCGTCTGGAGCCGATAGCCATGGACATCTCGCCGTCCGCGATTCTGAGAATACCGCCGAGTCGGGCGTCAAGGCGCGCGGACGCACGCCAGAAGAGCGGCTGGAGCGATTGGACGGCGCGGAGGCGATCATGGGACACTGGCTCTCCCTCCGCCAGCGCTGCGACAAGAAGACGCTTACCCTTCGCATCCGAACCGCGCTTCAGCATCTCCGCGTGGCGATGGAAAACGTGGGCAACGCAGTGCGTATCACGGCAATGGTCGCGGCCGAGTACAAGCGCGTCCGGCAACTGCAGTTTGCGGAGCGCTCGCGCATCATGAACATGGCCGACGACGTTCAGCTAAGCGCAGACGAGCGCATGCTCAGAGACAAGGACCAAGGGGCCGAGGAGACCGACGCGGTCGCCAGTGCGGTGGAAACGACGTTCGCAAGAATGCGGTTCGACCCCTTCTGCACGTACAAGGAGTCGGTCGCCGCCTTGGTGGGAACCCCACCCGCGTGGAATTGGGAGATCGACGCGGGCGTGGCCGACGAGACGGCCGTTTCTCAATCTCATCACGCCTCGTTCGTCAGAGGGCTGGAGGGCGTGCTTTCCGATTACGCCCGGTACATTGATGAATGCGACGACTCGGCGACCATGATCGACCTGGTGACGCCTGTGGACGCATACCTGCAGATGCTCGTAGCCCCCAAGTCGTTCAACAAGGTTGCAGGCGAACAAACCGACTGGGTAGGCTTTTCCGAGTCGATAGGGAGGGTGCGAGGGTCCAAGCAGGTGTTGGATTGCATCCAAACCCGCGTGACGACAATGAGGTCGCATCCAAAGGAGTTCTTATCGGTCGTTTCAGAAGTGGTGCACAGCGCGTTCCTGCTGGCGTTGGAGTGGGCGGGCGTCTTCTCCCCGAACAGCCAACGCCTACGACCCACCCAAAAGTCTCGGCTGGGACTCAGCGTCGTATACATTCTGAAGGTCCTCTCCCTCGCCGCCGCGCACGGCGCGATTTGCGCGTCCGGAGACCAAACCGACGACCGCCCGGTTCTCTTCACGACGTCCACGCAATTGCATACTTCCTCAATCGGACGCGTCGACATCTCCAGTCCAGACGCCATCGTTCGTTTTGCAGAGGCTTCCAATTCCAACTGGAAGTGCGTCTGCACGCTTGCTTCGCTCACAAAACTGCTCCTAGTCTACAACAGAGAGGTAACATTCGACTCGGATTCATGGAACCACTCGGACGCCATACAAGGGGTGGTCTCCGTGTCGTTTTGCGAGGAAACGTTCTTAATAGTGCACGAAGACGCGGTGAACGCGCACAGGCTGAACTTGGGCGCCTACCGCGCTTCGCTGTGCGCGGACGTGGACGACTACCCTCATCGACACGACTGGACCTTTCACGACGAGCATTGGACACACCCGACCGCGTTCAAGGTGCTCCTCACCTGGCTACCCGACGCCGCGCACGACACCCTTGGGTTTTTCCCTATTTCGGGAGTGAGGGACAGACCCGACAAGAAGAATGGATTTTTGAACGTGACAGAGACGCTACCGTACACGGCGGACCCGCGTGCGGAACAGTATTGGAAGGGCGTGTGCGAGCACACGCTCGCGGCCACGCACGGGCGCCTCCCAACGCCGCCGTGGGTGTCGTCGGGCGACGAGCGGGACCCCGCGTTTTCCGGACTTGCAGCTACGCCCGCCTTCACCACTGCAAAAGACATGGCTTAGTCGGCCTTTGCACGAGCTGCGGGAGGTGTGGAATGGTATTGTTTGGATACGGCGCTTCGCGCCATGCGATTGAGAAAAATGTAGTGCACCACCCGTGCGAACAGCGCCGCTGCGAAAAGAAAGCCAGGGAGGCTCGAAGGGGAGAGCAGGCGTACGCTCGTGCTAGACACTCTGTGCACAAACTCTTGGTCGGAAAGTGCAGTGGAAGTCACGTTGAGAGCGAGGTTTGTGCGGTTGGACAGTTCGAAGAGTATGGAGTGGGCGGTAAACCACGTGGCCTCCACTTGGGATTTGAGGCCCTTTTGTAGCCGTTCTTCTACGGGCTCCGATACTACCTCAAAACGTTTCGTCATGTGTGTGTGTGTGTGTGTGTGTGTACGCGTCGTCGTGTGTTTTGATATTGGATAGCGCATTGCCGCATCACACCACACAATCACTGTACACTCTCTCGAGCTCGCCTTCGATGTCTGTGTGGTTCAAGGACGACAGGCGCTTCAGCATCGTCCTCGAAGAGCAGGTTGAGTGCTGGGATGCGTAAGCCACCAGCGAAACGAGCACAATCGCCGCGGCAATAAAAAAGGGGAAGCAAAAGCAGAGCGCGCCAAAACGTTGGATACGACTCGGCCGCTCTTCCGCGCGGGTCGTGTCGATCTCGGGAGGCTCCGAGAGCACGTCCACTTCCCGTTCAACGCGCCCCTCGTCGCTCTCCTCGGAGGGAGGCAGGCCGCCGACGTCGGAGAGCGCTTTGAAGTCGTCTGTGCTGCGCATCAATTGGACCTTGCGCTTGCCCTTCTTCTTTTCTGATTCGACCCCCCCGCTGCCCTTGCATGCGGATTTTAGCATCGCGTTGGATCGTGTGTCTTAGCGCGCAATCGGTGGATGCACATCGCGCAACGCGCTTGCGAGTTAGCGATTACCTGGAGGTTCGTAATCTTCAAATTCCTGCTGGACATCTACCGCGTCGGGTCCTTGCAAGCCTCCCCTCTGATCGGCGTACTCCGCCTCGCGCGCTGCCCTGGCGGCGGCTTTGCGACGTTCCAGGTATGCTTTGCGCTCGGCCTCGAGTCGTTCGTACTCCTTACGCGGTTCTTCCATCTCGCGCTCGCGTTCGGCCTCTTTCTGCTCGAGAACACGCTGTTTTTCGGCTTGGGATTCTCTCTGGAGAGCGCGCAGCCTAATAAACTCTTCCCACATCTCAGATTCTTCCTCTGAAGGAGGTGGTGGAGTGGGTGGCGGACTGTCCATCTGCGACTCCGGGATCGGAGTGGGAGGTGGACTAGGGACAGTCTCTCGGCGCGGCGCCTGCTCGCGCCGAATCTTTTCGAGGTACGCTCGCACCACCTCATCTACACTCCTCTTGCGCTCTGCGCCCGGAGCGTCGTCTTGCATGTCGTCGTCCTCCCATTCCCACGAATTGTTCGAGGGGTCGGCGCCGCCGCCACGACCGCTGCCTCCACCGCCGCGCGGTGGCTTCTTCACACCCGGCTTGGGTTCGGCGCGCTGCCTCTCCTTCTCGGCCTTTTTTGCCGCTTTTTGTCGCTCGGCGAGCTGCTTCTTGAACAGTGGGTCGGTTTTCACGCCCGTGGACTCGATCGACAACGCACTCAAGCAAGGAAGCATGGGTTGCTCGTACGCGTTTTGTCAATGGTCACCGGTGTCTAAGCCGTTATCAGTCGCTCGCTAACCATGCTGGAAGCTTTCACGTGTAGTTTGTGGCAGACGCCGCACGCACATGTCGTCTGAGACCCCCTCAGCAGGCGTCGCCAGGCTGTCGCTTGCTCTGCACGCGTCCATCCCGCCTGCGCTCTTCTCCGTG
>Ga0115572_10004655_pt1 | contig 10648 bp, 9 predicted proteins | sample COGITO_mtgs_1206_FD_88681 | JGI IMG/M metagenome (GOLD analysis project Ga0115572, IMG submission 88681) | Pelagic marine microbial communities from North Sea - COGITO_mtgs_120607 | ecosystem: Environmental > Aquatic > Marine > Epipelagic | place: Germany:Helgoland, sampling site Kabeltonne... | reverse complement strand
TTGGACTGGAATTATGGGTGGCGATGGAATGCAAATCCAAGTCGATAAAAACAACGCAAACATCGTTTATACCGGCTATCAGTTTGGAAACTACTTCAGGATCGATCGTGAGACAAAGAAGAGCACTTATATCCAACCCAAACACAAGTTGGGCGAGGCACCGTTGCGGTTCAATTGGCAAACACCGATCTTACTGTCTCCACACAACAATGACATCTTGTATTTTGGAAGCAATAAACTCCACCGATCACTCAATCGTGGGGATGAATGGACAACGATTTCAGAGGATTTGACAAAAGGAGCGAAAGAAGGGAATGTACCATACGGAACATTGTCAGCAATCGACGAATCACGATTCCATTTTGGTCATCTTGTTGTGGGTTCAGACGACGGTCAAATTCATCTTACAACAGATGGGGGATCTGCTTGGCAACGCATCAGCGATGACTTACCACAAGACTTATGGGTGAGCCGCGTGCAATTTTCAAAGCACAATGAGTCTCGAATCTACGCCACTTTGAACGGGTATCGTTGGGATGATTTTAAAGCATATATATACTCTTCAGATGACTATGGTAAAAATTGGCGTTCGATTTCCAACAACTTACCACTTTCAGCCGTAAACGTTATTCGCGAAGACCACACGAATGAGGATATTTTATATGTCGGAACAGACAATGGACTGTTTGTGAGTATCGATCAAGGGGAGAATTGGCAGATGTTTGACGCTGATTTTCCAAGAGTGGCGGTCCACGATTTGTTTGTTCAGGAGCGAGACAACGATTTATTGGTTGGTACGCATGGGCGATCCATTTATTTGCTTGAACTTGAGGCTGTGCAAGAACTCCCAACGGTAGCAAACAAAGCGGTGGCGGTACTTGCACCAAAACCCCAAAAACATAAAACGAGTTGGGGGCAAAAACGAAGGACTTGGGATGACTCAAAAACGCCTGATTTTTGGTTTACTTTTTTTGCGAAAAACCCAACTGTGGGCACTTGGCATTTGGTGTCTGATAAAAATGTTGTCCTGTTTGAAGAGGAGGTAGAACTTGCTAAAGGCCTTCAGCAGGTTTCGTATGATTTGGTTATTCAGCAAAAGGCGCTTAAAAAATATTCTCGCAAGCACAAAACAGAAGTTAAACCTGCTGACGATGGCCGTGTGTACCTACCAAAAGGAAGTTATCAATTGCTATGGAACGACGAGCCTCAAACAACCTTGAAAATCGAGTAGTTTGTTTGATAACAAATGAACATTTTTGCCAAAAGAACATACAATTTTCAATAAACTTTATAAAATCGCATTAAATAGCCGAAATCCTTTGGTCGTCAAGCGTTCAGCACCTAATTTTGCGTCAATAATTAGCTAAAAAACTATGGGAGTTCTCTTGTCTTCTACGATTTTGCGAAAGTTGGCCATGGCCCTATCCGGTCTCTTTTTGATGCTCTTTCTGCTACAGCATTTCGCCATCAATATCACTTCTGTATTTAGTGAAGAGATTTTTAATGAGTTTTCCCATTTTATGGGCATCAACCCAATCGTACAATTTCTTCTACAACCCATTTTGATATTTGGCGTTATTTTTCACTTTGTAATGGGCTTTGTGCTTGATATTCAAAACCGCCGCGCAAGGGGAACACGTTATGCTGTTTACAAAGGCAATGCCAATGCGAGTTGGGTGTCACGTAATATGCTGATATCTGGCGCAACAATATTGGCATTCTTGGCTTTGCACTTCTATGACTTTTGGGTTCCAGAAATCAATTATAAATACATCGAAGTTTTGCCTGAAGATCCCAATCGATACTACGAAGAATTGGTGCACAAATTTGAGGACCTCACTAGAGTTATCCTCTATGTTATTTCGTTTTTATTTTTAGCGCTTCACCTGTCACATGGATTTTCATCATCCTTTCAGTCAATGGGTTTTAACAACAAATACAAGCCAGTGCTCAATTCACTTGGAAAAGTTTATGCCATCGGAATTCCTGCTGGCTTTGCGTTCATTGCTATATTTCATTTTTTAAATCACTAACATGACCAAACTAAATGCTCATATTCCTGAAGGTCCACTAGCTGATAAATGGACGACGCATAAAAATAACATTCGCTTGGTGAGTCCTGCAAACAAACGTCAGATTGATGTGATTATCGTTGGAACAGGACTAGCTGGAGGCTCCGCTGCCGCAACCCTCGCCGAACTCGGCTATAACGTGAAAGCATTTTGCTTTCAAGACTCACCACGTCGCGCACACTCTATTGCTGCGCAAGGAGGAATCAACGCAGCGAAAAACTATCAAGGGGATGGAGACTCAATTCACCGCTTGTTTTATGACACCGTAAAAGGGGGAGATTACCGGTCCAGAGAAGCAAACGTGCACCGATTAGCTGAGGTTTCAACCAATATCATTGACCAGTGTGTTGCCCAGGGGGTTCCCTTTGCACGTGACTATGGCGGGTTGCTCGACAACCGATCGTTTGGTGGGGTACTTGTATCTAGAACATTTTATGCCAAAGGGCAAACAGGTCAGCAACTCTTGCTAGGAGCATATTCTGCGATGAACCGACAAATTGGTCGGGGTAAAATCAAAATGTATAGCCGTCACGAAATGCTCGACCTGGTAAAAGTAGATGGGAAAGCACGTGGGATTATCACTCGTAATCTTATCACAGGGGAAATCGAACGCCATGCAGCGCATGCTGTCGTTATTGCTTCTGGAGGATACGGAAATCTGTTTTACCTCTCAACCAATGCGATGGGGAGTAATGTAACTGCCGCTTGGAAAATACACAAACAAGGTGCATATTTTGCGAATCCTTGTTTCACACAAATTCATCCGACATGTATTCCCGTGTCTGGAGATCATCAGTCCAAATTGACATTGATGTCAGAATCTCTCCGCAATGATGGTCGTATTTGGGTACCAAAAAAGAAAGAAGATGCAAAGGCAATTCGTGATGGACGGCTGAAGCCTACCGATTTAGCAGAGGAAGACCGTGATTATTACCTCGAACGTCGCTATCCAGCTTTCGGAAATCTCGTGCCTCGTGATGTAGCATCGCGTGCGGCTAAAGAACGTTGTGATGAGGGATTTGGTGTCAATAAAACAGGAGAAGCCGTTTTCTTAGACTTCGCTGCTGCCATTGATCGATATGGTAAAGAAAAAGCACATGTTAAGGGCTTGGACGAAAATGATTCAGAGCTTGTCGAAACTCTGGGAAAAGATGTGATTAAAGCCAAGTATGGGAACCTTTTCCAGATGTATGAAAAGATTGTAGATCAAAACCCTTACGAAACGCCGATGATGATTTATCCAGCCGTGCACTATACGATGGGTGGCGTATGGGTGGATTATAATTTGATGACAACCATTCCGGGTTGTTTTGCCATTGGCGAAGCCAATTTTTCCGACCACGGTGCCAACCGACTTGGGGCATCCGCATTAATGCAAGGATTGGCAGATGGATACTTTGTCCTCCCATATACCATTGGAGATTATCTTGCCGATGATATTCGAACAGGTAAAATCTCAACAAACTCACCAGAATTTGACGCTGCGGAACAAAGTGTGCGCTCGCAAATTGATGCCTTTATCACAAACAAAGGAACCAAAACGGTTGACTATTTCCACCGTAAGCTCGGAAAGATCATTTGGAACAAATGCGGAATGTCCCGAAACAAAAAACAATTGGAAGAAGCAATAGCCGAAGTTAAGGCTCTTCGTGAAGAGTTTTATAGGGATGTTTTTGTGCCTGGCACAGCGAATTCATTTAACGAACCATTGGCGAAAGCACTTCGTGTAGCGGACTTTTTAGAACTCGGAGAATTGTTTGCTAAAGATGCCTTAGAGCGCTCGGAATCTTGTGGTGGCCACTTCCGTGAAGAATCCCAAACACCAGAAGGTGAGGCCCTTCGTGACGATGATAACTTCACTTTTGTTTCCGCATGGGAGCACAAAGGCGAGCCGAGCAAAGCAAAGTTGCATAAAGAAGCTCTTACTTATGAGAATATCGAACTGAAAACACGATCATACAAATAATGATGAGACTGACACTGAAAATTTGGCGGCAAGAAAATGCCACCGTAAAAGGAAGCTTACAAACCTATTCACTAGACGGGGTGTCTCCAGACATGTCTTTTTTGGAAATGATGGATGTTCTCAACGAACAATTGATGGAGCAGGGTATCGATCCTGTAGCTTTTGACCACGATTGCCGCGAGGGAGTATGTGGTTCGTGCTCAATGTTTATCAACGGCGAGGCACATGGCCCAGACCGCTTGGTAACAACTTGCCAATTGCATATGCGAAAATTTAAGGACGGCGACACAATACACATCGAACCGTTTCGTGCGAAACCCTTTCCCGTCATAAAAGACTTGGTCGTTGACCGTACATCTTTTGATCGCATTCAACATGCGGGAGGATTTATATCGGTAAATACATCAGGAAATACACAAGACGCCAATGCCATTCCGATTGAAAAGGCAGATGCTGACAAGGCTTTTGATGCGGCGACTTGTATTGGCTGTGGAGCTTGTGTTGCGACCTGCAAAAATGCGTCTGCGATGCTGTTTGTTTCAGCCAAAGTATCGCAGTATGCTTTACTCCCACAGGGTCAGGTTGAGGCGACAGATCGTGTGCTCAATATGGTCAAGCAAATGGATGAAGAAGGCTTTGGAAACTGCACCAATACCGGCGCTTGCGAGGTGGAATGCCCAAAAGGAATTTCGTTGGAGAATATTGCGCGAATGAATCGAGAGTACCTTTCGGCTAACGTGAAGGGGTAAGCGATTTGTTTGGAATACTACGGCCAATACTTCCTATTTCAATTGAAACTGTTCTTGCAGTTCCCAATTGGCGCGAACATCGAGAAGCTCATCGTAGTGAAAAACTGGCTCAGGAAGTCGACGGTCTAGAAAACGACCTGCATCCCATTTTCCGTTTTTGTTTTCATCAATAATTACTCGTACATAGTACTTTTTGGGGATAATATTCGAAAATATATAGCGACGCTGCGGTTCGGTTACTACCATACTTTGCACAACATTTTCATTTTCATCAGTCAGTTCTATAATAATTGGAAAACTCGGTATGTCGACGAGTTGCAGGTAAACACTGCCATAGTCAGCAGGTTTTTTGGTGCGAAAGGACAAGAGCAACGTATCGTTTGTATCTTCAAAAAAATCTGTTAATGCACCAGGCAATAATTGTAACTTATACATGTCATTTGGCAAAACATCAAATTCGAAACGCATTTGTTGTGGATGTTCCATTGTGACCGCAAATGGCACGGCAAGCGAGTCTTTGTCGATAAACACAATTTGAGTCGTGTCAATGCGAGTAATAGGAGTTGACGCTTCAATTTGCAAGAGTTCCCCTAAATTCATAATACTTGTTATAGAGGGTTTTAGCACAAGCGAATCGGCAGCTGCCGAACGAAAAGTATGTGTCAATGTTGTTTTAAGGGCATCTCGTTCAATATCCAGTTGTAATGAATCTGCCTTTAGGTTTTTGTACCATATATATAAAGAATCAGCAGCAAGGTCATAGGATTGCATGGTTTGCACGCTATCGGCGAGCTCGACGGGACGAACCTTCAAGTCATTAGGGTTTCCATAATAGCTGAGGCCAATTCGATTTTCAGCTGCCTGAAAAGCCCTTCCCAATGCAAAATCTGTTTCTTCCAAAAAGAGGTCTAAGTGGAACAAACGATCTGTTGGAACGTTAATAAAAGACTGTGCAAAACCAATCTCATCTGCGCTTTGGTCAAAAGTGTAATTGTTGGCAATATCTTTTTGTGCAACAAGCAAGTATCGTCCTTCTCGCACATTGCTAATCTCAAAAACGTCCAAACTGTCAAGGGTGTTGGTGATGTAATCTGGTGGGCGTTGGTAAATCACAGAATCGGTATAGGTGCTATCGACCGCATACAACATGACAGACACAAAATTTTTGGTTTCGCGCCCAAAAGCATTTCCGATGGTTCCGCGTACCTGCAGTGAGTCCACATAATCGCCAGTAGAAAACACATAACGGAAGTAAGAAAAGGGATTTCCTTCGTTGTTATCCACAATACTCTGTCCAAAATTGAAGCTATAAGTGGTGTTTTTTTGCAGCGAATCGGGACTCATGTTTATTTCTACATATTTCGCTGCGGTTCCTTGGGGTGATATGATATAAGAAGAAGGGTCAAGTGGTGGTGAAATGATTAATTGGTTTTTGAGTTTGTTGAGTTTGACATACTCATCAAAATATAACCGAACACGCTCTGCATCGAACTGGGTTGTGTTTTGTTTGGGAATTGCCCGTAATAATATTGGTGGCATTTCATCTTTGGGGCCACCGGTTGGATTTCCTCTTTTGGCACATTGCATAAACAAGAGGAGAGACAAACCCAATAAAAACAGTGTGTTTCTGTATTTCATGAACTACAAAGTAACGACTATTTTCAGGACTAAGGAAGGGGTGATTTTGCAAAAGTAATGGTGGCAACCTAAACCCGAACCCCTTCAATCTGCAAGAGACAGTTTATGGCCTCTGACAGGGTTGTTCCAGTGGTGACTACATCATCGATCAATAGAATATGTTTACCCACAAAAAGGGTTGGACAAACGACTGAAAAAGCACCTTTCATTTGTGCAATTCGCTGATCAGAATTTAGCTGAACCAAGGTTCTTGTTGCCTTGTGTCTTACAAGACGATTGGGGATATATTCCTGCCGGAGTTGCATTGCTATTTGCTGTCCAAACGCCGTGACTTGATTATATCCTCGTTTGCGTTGTCGTTTTTTGTGAAGGGGAATGGGAACCACTACATCGCAATTTTGAAATGGGGAACCAATAAGTTCTTTGACGAGCATTGCACCAAAGAAATCGCCGAGATGATCTTTCCCCATGTATTTGAGTTGATGAACAAGAGCTTGTACAATACCCCTTCGCTCAAAAAAGAAGAGTGAGGTTGCGTGTTGGATGGGAGCAAGTTTTTGAATCATCTCAAATAGGGGATTACGTTGAGAATTGTGATAGTTGGTTTTTGGAAGTTGGTGCTCACATTGTAGGCAGAGTATGGTGTTTGGGGGAACCATACAGCCACACCCCATGCAGTAGGTTGGGAAAATGGTATTGAGCAAGTCCTGTAAAAGAGCAATCATGGAGCGTATAATTGTATCTAAATTTACAAAAGAAACCTTATTTTTGCGACATGTCGGAAACAGATCGGTTTAAAAAAGTAATAGCCCACGCCAAAGAATACGGATTCGTATTCCCTTCCAGTGATATCTATGATGGCCTTAGTGCCGTATATGATTATGGGCAACAAGGAGTACTTCTCAAAAATAATATTCGCAATTATTGGTGGAAATCAATGGTTCAGCTCCATGAAAATATTGTGGGCCTTGATGCTGCAATTTTCATGCATCCTACGACTTGGAAAGCATCAGGCCATGTCGACGCGTTTAACGATCCGTTGATTGACAATAAAGACTCCAAAAAACGCTATCGTGCCGATGTGTTGATTGAAGATTACATCGCGAAATTGGAAGGAAAAATTGAAAAAGAAGTCAAAAAAGCTGCAAAACGTTTTGGGGATACTTTTGACCGTGAACAGTTCGAATCGACCAACCCACGTGTAGCGGGTTACAAAGAAAAAGCAAACGCAATTAGCTCACGCATGGCCAAGTCTTTGGAAAAAGAAGACCTCGCCGATGTCAAAGCATTGATTGAAGAGTTGGAAATTGTTTGTCCGTTTTCGGGGTCTAAAAACTGGACAGATGTTAAGCAATTCAACCTGATGTTTGGCACCAAATTAGGTGCTTCAGCAGAGCATGCAACCGATTTGTTCCTGCGACCAGAAACGGCACAAGGGATTTTTGTTAATTTTCTCAATGTTCAAAAATCGGGGCGCATGAAAATTCCTTTTGGAATTGCTCAGACAGGTAAAGCATTCCGAAACGAGATTGTTGCACGACAGTTTATTTTCCGTATGCGAGAATTTGAGCAAATGGAAATGCAATTTTTTATACCACCGGGCACTCAAAAAGAGTGGTACGAACATTGGAAAAAAACACGTCTCAATTGGCACCTGTCTTTGGGGATGGGCGAAGAGAATTACCGTTTTCACGATCATGAAAAATTAGCGCATTATGCCGATGCCGCTTGTGATATTGAATTTAAATTTCCGTTTGGTTTTAAAGAGTTGGAAGGAATTCATTCTCGCACAGATTTTGATCTTGGAAGTCATGAGGAATACTCAGGAAAGAAATTACAATACTTTGATCCAGAACGCAACGATAGTTACACGCCTTATGTTTTAGAAACTTCGATTGGACTGGATCGTATGTTTTTGGCAGTACTTTCAAACAGTTTGCAAGAGGAACAACTTGAAGATGGAAGTTCGAGAACAGTACTTCGTATACCCGCAGTACTAGCACCAACACAAGTAGCGATTTTACCTTTAGTAAAAAAGGATGGTTTAGCTGCGCTTGCCCGTGATTTGGTTGCGGATCTAAAATGGGATTATTCCACAGCTTACGACGAGAAAGATGCGGTTGGTCGTCGATACCGACGACAAGATGCACTTGGGACTCCTTATTGTGTAACGGTTGATCACCAAACATTGGAAGACCAAACGGTTACTCTACGAGAAAGGGACTCTATGGAGCAAGTTCGGGTGGCAGTCAAAGATTTACCCCAATTGCTGAACTCAAAATTGAATCTCAAGAATTGGTTACTCTAAACGAGTTAAATTTAGTATCTCTTGCCAATTGAGAGGCCAAACCTAAAGTGCGCTTCGGGATTACTTCCATTCGAACCTTGATTATCCAAATATCTGCCAAACCCAACAAAAGGCTCATAGGTATATCCAGATCGACTAATCCATTTTCTTCCAAATGTAATCCCAATTGAAACTCTAAAAATATTATCCCTTTCTATATAACTGTTTGTAAGCTCATCGTAGTCACTACTATCATTGTCTTTGGAAGTGGCAAACGAACTAAATGCCTCCACAAATATCCCCTTGGTGCCATAGTCTCTTCTATTTAAAAAGTACATCCTATAGTATGGCGAAATCGCAAAACGACGTTGAACAACATCAGAACTTAAACTTTCACCAAAATTGACAAATAGTCCTGTTCCATAGCTAGAATTTTCGTCGATAATTCTTTCATAATACCCATGAAATGCAGGGAAAAGAAGTAAATCTAAAAAGTTAACTCTAAGCTCGTTATTTCCAAAAGTATCAGCGGCTTCAAAAGAAGAGTTTTTGACGATTTCAACTTGAATTATTTTTTCTTCACTTTCTTCTTGGGCGTACAATGGCGCAAAAAGAAATAAGGCAATAATTGAAAGTAGGTGTGTTTTCATTGTATAGTTTCTAAACAAAGATACAAAATCAATTTTTTCAAAAGGGTTTTTAAAAACGCCGTCCCAAACTGATCCCTATTTTCGGAGCCACACCAGGCCCGTGTGAAGTCAAGAAATTACGAGCGACACCTCCAAGAATAGAAACTGAAAAATTTCGTCTTGTCAGGAAATTAGCCCCAACAGCAAAGCCAATCCCCAGTTCGGTAAAGGGTTTTAACTTATAGGTCGAATACGAATCAACAACAGTCAGACAGTCATAACAACTCGGGTCATACGATGAATAATAATCATAATGCCCTTTGGAAAACATCACAAAACTTTCGACAAAAAAGCCCGCATAGGGTTTATTTCCAAAATAAATTCGATAATACGGACTTAGCGCAAACCCTTCGTAATTTAGGTTGACTTGAATGTCGATTCCGATACTCATAAACGAAAAGGGCATATACCGCCCCCCAATTTTTAAGGGCACACCAACCGTGCGAACAGTTTCTGTAAAATAGGTGTTGCCCAAAACAGCCCAATCCCAGCTTGGTAATGAAAGCGAAACTTTTGATTTTTAGAGTCATTATACTTCCCGATCAACAGATTGAGTTGGCGGTAAATTTCATCGGGTTGGTCACCAAAAAACACATATTCATCCCCAGTATAATAGCCGATACTATAAAGCGTTTTGTTGCGAAAGAGATTAAGCTCAATGCCTTCGGCATAATAATCATCAATCACATCTAGCGTTCCTTTAACCGCCAGAGAATATTTGCCGATCGATTGGGCTTGCATTAGTGATAAACTAAAAAACAGAAAAAGTAGGTATATGGTTTTCATGACAAAGAAATGGGATAAATATGAGTTAAGGTAATCATTTTTTTAATTCATGTCTAGCCATCTTTGTATTTTAGCAATCATGAAAATTATTTCCTATAACGTCAACGGTATTCGCGCTGCCTTGCGTAAAGACTTTATAGATTGGTTAGGTGCTGCTTCACCCGATGTGCTGTGTTTGCAAGAGATCAAAGCCAACCCTGACCAGTTTGATGCCTCTGTGTTTGAAGGGCTGGGCTATATGCACAATTATTGGTTTCCCGCCGAAAAGAAAGGATACAGTGGGGTAGCGGTGTTGTGCAAGCAAAAACCAAACGAGGTGGTTTATGGCACAGGCATTAACTATATGGACGGCGAAGGGCGCAACCTCCGTGTCGATTTTGATAACGTTTCTGTGATGAGTCTATACCTTCCTTCGGGGACCAATCCCGAACGTTTGGACTTTAAGTTTACCTACATGGATG
>Ga0115572_10004648_pt1 | contig 10650 bp, 8 predicted proteins | sample COGITO_mtgs_1206_FD_88681 | JGI IMG/M metagenome (GOLD analysis project Ga0115572, IMG submission 88681) | Pelagic marine microbial communities from North Sea - COGITO_mtgs_120607 | ecosystem: Environmental > Aquatic > Marine > Epipelagic | place: Germany:Helgoland, sampling site Kabeltonne... | reverse complement strand
TATAAATGATACGTATTTCCTAATATAATTTGAGCATTAATATCCTCATCAATCTCGTGTTGATGAACAGCTTTTACTGTACCTGCAGTTCCAACAGGCATAAATATTGGCGTTTCTATTTCACCGTGATCGGTTTTTAAAACTCCTGCTCTTGCGTTCGACCCTGGGTCGCTTTTTAATAAATCAAAATCCATGCGCTTCAAAGATAATATAAATCATTGGCTGATTGGGTTTTCCTATCACTTAGAAGTAAACAATCAAACTAATTATGTTTCTTTGTGATAAATGGCGATTACTGATATTTTACATATTGTGTTTGTTCTTGTAACAGTAGGGTTGTTGTTGTTCTATTTATTTACATGGAGAAAAATGGCAAAGCATGTGCCCTCTAATGATAAATTCTCCAAATTGCCCTTTGTTTCTGTAATTATTTGCGCAAAAAATGAAAAGAATAACCTCTCTCAGTTTTTAGAGTTTGTCTTGTCTCAGAAATATCCTGATTTTGAAGTTTTGGTTGTTGATGATAATTCAACCGATGATTCTTTACCTATTTTAAAAGAGTTTCAAAAAAAATATAGTCAATTAAAAGTAGTAACGCTTCAAGAGGAAAAATCTTCTTTTGGTAAAAAGCAAGTGCTTGAATTTGGAATTAAGCACGCTAAAAGTGATTACCTCATCATGACAGATGCCGATTGTAAGCCGTTATCTGCTTTTTGGTTAGTTGGTATAGTTAACGGATTTGCAGATGGAAGCGAATTGGTTTTAGGTGTTAGCTTGTACTCAAAATTGAAAGGGACTGTTAACTCAATTATTCAAAATGATACAGGTTTTATAGCTGCTAATTATTTATCAATGGCTGTTAGTGGTTTCCCATATATGTCGGTTGGACGAAATGTTGCTTACAAAAGAAGTTTATTTGAAAAAGTAGGAGGGTTTAAGTCTCACTACCATATTCCAAGTGGAGATGATGATTTGTTGATTAATCAAATGCCCAAAAAGACTAAAGTTAATTTAATATACAACAAAGGTGCGCAAACAGAATCTGTTCCAAAATTGAGTTTTCAGTCTTATTTTTCTCAAAAAATAAGGCATGTGTCAGCAGGAATTAAATACAATAAAAGAAATTTATTAATACTTAGTTTGTATTATTCTTTTACGACGCTTTGGTATCTTTTAATCCCTTTCTTAATTTATTATTCGGACGAATTGTTGTTGATATCAACATTTATCATAGTAAAAAAAGTTGCAATGTATTCTTTTATTCAAAGAATATTCCTTAAAATTGGGGTGCGTTCGATTTTGATTAAAACTATATTCTCGGATATATTGTCTATCGGAATTCATAATTACGCAGTAATTCGAACAATATTTAAAAGTAAAGTGGGCAAATGGTAGTACCAGGACCAAATTTATCGGAAAAAGCACTCTATGACTATAACTTAGTTAGGGAGGCTATAGAAAATAAATCACAAAAAGCTTACGCAGAATTGATGGATCGTTATCGAGACTCAATTTATTTTATGCTTTTAAAAATGGTGAATAATAAGGATGATGCTGAAGATTTAACAATCGAAGCATTTGGTAAAGCCTTTAAAAAATTACACCAGTATACACCAAACTATGCATTTAGCACTTGGCTTTTTAAAATCGCATCAAATAACTGTATAGATTTTATTAGAAAGAAAAAGAAAAATACTTTTTCAATCAATAAAACTCTAGAAAATGATGAAGGAAGCGAATTAGAGATTGATTTAAAATCTGACGCACTCGATCCTGAGCAAACGTACATGCGTAAGCAAAAGATTGAAATAATGCATGATGTTGTAAAGAGGCTAAAACCGCGCTACCGTACTTTGGTTGAGTTGAGATATTTTAAGGAGTTTTCTTACGAGGAAATTGCTGATCATCTAGATATTCCTTTGGGGACGGTAAAGGCTCAGTTGTTTAGAGCAAGAGAGTTTTTGTATAATATTATGAAAAACACGCAAGAGAAGATTTAGTGATTTTACGTTTAATTAAAACTAAAACCTCAACTTTCGTTGAGGTTTTTTTGTTTACTGTTTTCGATTAATTAAATCGATCGAATTTCGTAAGCTTGCTTAGTGTTGGTTTTAAGTTTAACACTCTTAAAAAGAATTTAAAGTCCAAGAACAAAGAGAATAGGAGGTTATAAGTAAATGATTCCTAAGGTCCATGCACCACAAAACCAAATTAGCGATCCCTAAATAAGAATAACTCAAGCAACAATACCGTTTTTAATCTCGAATTTATTGAGGCCCCAAGTTAATCTTCTAAGTTTATTTTTTGGTGAAGACCATTTAAATCATCAATTACAGATAAATTACGGGCTACAACTTCGTGATCTTCTTTATAATCAGGGCAACTCCCTTTGAAATTAGGAATGTTGTTCATTAGTGAGCAAATAATACCTTTGTTGATGTTAAACATTCAGTACAAAAAGTTAAAGTATATTCCCTATTGTTCATTAGAAACCCTTCAAATAAATCACTTTTTTAGTTTCGAAGAACTCTTCAGAGAAGCTGTCTTTTAAATTATATGATTTAAATGTCTTGCCTGCTTCATTCAATTCTTGGGTTAGATCACCACCTTTTAAGTACAGTAATCCGTTTGGAATGTCGTTAAATGACTTTTTGCTAAACTTCCCTTTTACCCAGTCATTAAATTTAGGAAGAGAAGTGACAGCTCTACTGACGATGAAGTCAAAATCGAATTTCACGTTTTCGGCTCTTTTTTGAACGCCTTCAACGTTTGTTAATTCAAGAGCTTTTGCTATCTCGGTTACAACTTTTATTTTTTTTCCAATAGTGTCAATTAAATAAAAGTTCGATTTTGGAAAAAGAATAGCCAATGGAATTCCGGGAAATCCTCCACCAGTTCCAACGTCCATAATTGATGTTCCTGGTTTGAACTTAATTATTTTTGCAATTCCTAAAGAATGAAGAACGTGTCTTGTATATAACTCATCAATATCTTTCCTCGAAATAACATTGATTTTGCTATTCCACTCAGTATATAAATGACCAAGTTTTGAAAACTGATTTTTTTGATGATCAGTTAGATTTGGAAAATATTTTAAGATAATATCTAATACCATTTTAAGAGAATTGAATTTCACTAAGTTTTTTATAAATTCCGTTCTGTTTCACAGCCAATTCATCGTGTGTGCCCTGCTCCGCAATAGCTCCATTATCCATGACTACTATTGAATTTGCATTTTTAATTGTAGAAAGTCTGTGAGCAATTACAACTGAAGTTCGTCCTGTCATAAGTTTATTTAATGCATCTTGAACAGCTACTTCTGATTCACTATCAAGCGCACTAGTTGCTTCGTCTAAAATTAATATAGCAGGATCTCTAAGGATTGCTCTTGCAATTGCAATTCGTTGACGTTGCCCTCCTGATAATTGAATTCCTCTATCTCCAACAACTGTTTTAAACGCATTCGGAAATGAGTTAATAAAATCGAAAGCATTGGCTTTTTTAGCAGCATCTTGTACCTCGATATCTGAAGCGTTTGGCTTACCGTACCTAATATTTTCTTCAATTGAACCTCCTAACAAAATCACTTCTTGAGGTACAAAGGCCATTTGCGATCTTAAATCGTTTATCGCATAATCTGAAGCTTGTTTTCCATCAAACTTAATACTCCCTCCGTCTAACGTGTAAAACTGGAGCAGAAGGCTTGCTATCGTCGATTTCCCACTTCCACTTGCACCAACAAGAGCAATTTGTTCTCCTGCCGTAATTTTTAGGCTTAGTTTGTTTAATATTTGAACTTCTTTTCTGCTTGGGTAAGCAAAGTCTAGATTATTTAATTCAATATCTCCACGAAGTGTTTTATGATTAGCAACAGGTTTTGATGTATCAATATTTTCTGTTTCTTGTTGAATGATAGTCATTAAGCTTTCGGTTGCTCCAATTGATTTTTGAATTTTAGCAAATAAGTCTGGTAATGATCCCATTGATGTACCAATCATAACAGTAAATAAAATGAATTGAAAAAAACCTTGTCTTGGAATCTCTCCTGTTTTAATTAGTTCAATTCCCTGCCAAATAATAAAAACAATTGCGCCTAACATGATTGTTAGGATAAAAGCAATAAAAACGGCACGCCACATGGCCGCTTTCATATTAAATTGTTTGACATTAGAAACAGCAAGTGAATATTTTTTTAATTCTATAAACTCGTTTGTATATGCTTTTAAACTCTTAATGCCAACTAGTGCTTCTTCAAGAATATGATTAGACTTAGCCGTCTCGTCTTGTGCTAACCCAGATATTTTTTTAATAAACCTTCCGAAAATAATAGCTGTAATAGCAGCTATGGGAAGAACACCCAGCATGATGAGAACTAGTTTGGGGCTGACTTTAAAAATAAATATAACACCAACTAATACAATCAGTAGTTGTCTGAAGAATTCAGCAACAGTAGTGGTTAAAGTTTCTTGAATTTGTTCTGTATCGTTTGAAATTCTTGAAATGGTTTCTCCTGTTTTACTAGAATCAAAGAAAGACAGTGGTGATTTTATCAATACTTCAAAAGCTTTTTGGCGCATATCTTTAATCGAATTGTGCGTTACGTAATGAAACGTAATAACTCTAAAAAAGCTAAATACTGCTTGAGCCGGTAGAATAATTGCTAAAATGGTAAGTACACCATAAATATTATCAATATTTCCAATCTCCCATTCTCCAGTCATTTGAGAAGCATCTGCTCCAAGAATTTGACCTAAAAGTATTGGTAACGAAATAGAAACACCACTAGATAGCAATAGAAACACAAATCCAATAAAATAAACGCCTGAGTAAGGCTTAACAAAAGATAGGAAGTTCTTTGCTTGTTTGTATGCGTTTTTGGAAAGCTTAACTTTTTCCTTTTTTCCTTTTTTTTCTTTGTTCCTTCCGAAAGCCATAGTTTACGTTGAAATATGCGCGCAAATTTACTATTTGTCGCAAGATAAATGTGTCATAGTTTTGTTTTTTTAATTTCCTTTGAAAAAGAGGTTGTATAAATAATAATTTGTGTTATCTTTGCGACCCCTTTATTAAGGGCATAAAAAAATATTGCGATGAAAAGAACATTTCAACCATCAGTTAGAAAGAGAAAAAATAAGCACGGATTCCGTTCAAGAATGGCAACTGCTAATGGAAGGAAAATATTAGCTAATAGAAGACGAAAAGGAAGAAAAAAAGCGTCTGTATCCTCTGAAAGAACTCATAAGCGTTAGAATATTTAAGTTTCTTTACCGAAGCTTATTGACCTCGACTTTAAATAAGTCGGGGTTTTTTTGTTTTACTTTAATGTTAAAGTGATTTTGTAAATTAATAACTGATCAAACTGCTATGGGGAAAGAAGATGAAAGTGTTAAGGTAACCAGGCGGTTAAGAAAGGCTGTTTGGAGTGCCAATGATGACTTTGGTATGGTTGAGGAAGGCGATAAAATCATGGTTTGTTTATCTGGAGGTAAGGATAGTTATACTATGCTGGACATTTTAATTCACATGAAATCATCTCCTCTTTTAGATTTTGATATTGTTGTAGTAAACTTAGATCAAAAACAACCAGGTTTTCCAGAACATATTCTTCCAAAATACTTGGAGGGTATTGGAGTTGAATTCAAGATTGTTGAACAAGACACTTATTCGATAGTTACAGATAAAGTGAAAGAAGGAAAGACGATGTGCAGTCTTTGCTCAAGGTTAAGAAGAGGAATACTTTATAGAGTTGCAGAGGAGTTAGGCTGTAATAAAGTTGCTTTAGGGCACCATAGAGAGGATATTATGGAAACATTGTTCCTTAACATGTTTTATGGAGGAAGAATTGAAACAATGCCTGCTAAATATATAACTGATGATGGTAAGCATACAGTGATTAGACCTTTAGCATATTGTAAAGAGGCTGATATTGTTGAATATGCGGAATTTAATAAATTCCCTATCATACCCTGTAACCTTTGTGGTTCTCAAGATGGTTTACAAAGACAAGCTGTTAAGGATCTTTTAAATGGTTGGGATAATAAGTCACCAGGTCGTAAGGAGATTATATTTAGGTCTCTTAAGAATATATCACCTTCTCATATGCTAGATGTAAACTTGTTTGATTTCGAAAATAATGAGATTAAGACAAATAAAACGCCTAGTAAAGTAGAAGATATGGTTCCTTAATCTGTCCGTTTTAACTTAATTAGAAAACAAGATTAAGTTCTACTTCTCTTTAGAAAAGCCGATTTTTGTACTTAATTCTCCTAATGAGTCAATTGTTTTCTTCAATAGGTCGAAGTACAAGGTGATAAATAATGAGAATGCCATTCCAAAGATTACCAAAATATTAACCCAATAAGTATCAAAACTAAAACCAAGTAATTTCTTAGTAGGAGCAAAGAAGTGCGCTCTAAATTCTTGTGCGTCTCTATAAATTGGGTCTGATTTTTGAACTAACCTCCCATCAAAATCAATGATTTTGTTTAGTTCACTACTGTTTTTAACTAAGTCACTTAAACTTTCATTTTGAAAATTGTTTCTGTTTTCAATGAATTTTAGTTTTCCATTATTTTCTGTTCTGAATTCAGCAATTTTATTGTTTTTGACTTTAGCGAAGACATTATAGAATTTATTATAAAAACTTTTTATTTCGTTTAGCAGCTTATTTATGTTTTTAGCAGCTGCTTTATCAAAGTTAGACATTGCTTCTATCTGTTTCGCTTTGTTTGAAATAGTGTTTAGCATCTCATTCCTTTTACTTTCTGAAATAGAAGAATTTAATGCATTAAACTCTAAAGTTGATTGATCTTGATTTTTCAGTTCTTCAAAAAGTTTTACTAAATATGAGCATTCAGCCTTAATCTCAGTTTTTAGGAGGTTGATGTTTGTTTTAAACTCGTCTACTTTATCAGCTTTACCTGCATAGTTTAAACTCATTGTAAGACGAGTTTTAATAGCAGATAGCCAGAAATTCTTTTTGTAGTTCGCAATACTCATTGCTTTATCAAACTTATAGTAATTCTGTTCAAATTCATTTTCTTTAAACTGATTAACAGCTAAGGCTTCAAAAGCCCATCGACTCGCCATCATTTCACCACTAAACGGTACAAATGTTTGGGAGGAGAGCGAAGGGTTTAGTTTGTCAAATTTGACAATAACTCCACTTAACAGTAATTGAGGGATTAATAAAATAGGAATTAATATATATATAGTTACAACAGAGTTGAAAGCTGAGGATATATTTAAACCTAGCATATTAGCAAAGAAACTACAGGAAAATAAAACCAACCAATAGTCTAAAAACATTCCATCTATATGAAGTATAAGATTTCCGACGATGATGTAAGAGATGGTTTGTATTGCTGAAATTATAAACATAATTGCCGTCTTACTTGACAGATAACTAAATCTAGAAAGGTTTAGGAAGGTTTCCCTTTTTAAAATCTTTCGATCACGAATAATCTCCTCAGCACTAACAGTTAGCCCCATGAAAAGTGCGACAACAACACTCATGAATAGGTATGCTGAGATATTTTCGTTGTATCTAAAAACATATTCTGCATCGGGTCCACTCTCTGTACTATAGAATTTCACCAAATACGCTAAAATAAAAGCTAGAAATGGTCCTTCTATAAAGTTAATTAGCATGTATTGAGAGTTTGCAAGTTTAGATAGTATATCTCTTACTATGAAAACTTTAAACTGACTTATTATTTTTGGTATTTTGTAAGTTCCAACAGGGATTTCTGTACTAGAAATCTCAGTGTTTGGTTTGTTTATTGCATTTTGATAATATTCATTCCAAGTTCTTGGCGGAATTCTTCTTTGTTCAGTTATATTTCCATATTCATCAACAACTTTAGTTTCAATAATGTTGAAGATCTGTTCTGGATTTACATTACCACAATGAAAACATTCGCTCTCATTTGCTGTGACGTGATTAATCGCTTGCTTAAAGTAGATTACGGATTCTACAGGATTACCATAATAAATGGGGAAGCCTCCAGTGTCTAAAATCAATAAATTATCAAATATTTTAAAAATATCTGAAGAAGGTTGGTGAATAACAACAAAAACAAGTTTTCCAGTTAAAGCTAATTCTTTTAAAAGATCCATAATGTTTTCAGAATCCCTGGATGATAGTCCTGACGTTGGTTCATCAACAAATAATACTTGTGGTTCTCTAATAAGTTCTAAAGCTATGTTTAAACGTTTTCGTTGTCCACCACTTATTTTTTTATTGATAGGTGACCCTACTTTTAAATCTTTGATCTCATAAAGACCAAGACTTTTAAGCATGTCTATTACTTTTTTCACAATAGTTGTTGCAGGAAATCCGTCATAACACAGTTTTGTGTTGTAAAATAGATTTTCGAAAACTGTTAGGTCTTCTATTAAAAGATCATCTTGTGAGATATGGCCAATAACACCTTCAAGTTTATCTTTTTGATGGTGAATGTCAATTCCGTTTATTTTTACAGATCCAGAGGTCGGGGTGAGAGTTCCGTTTAAAAGTGAAAGTAAAGTAGATTTACCAGCACCAGAAGCGCCCATTATTCCAATTAAATTCCCACTATTATCAACTATGTTTAATTCATGTAAACCAATGTTCCCTGCTGGGAAATTGTATCCTAATTTGTCAACTACAAAATCAATACGTTGGGTTTCCTCTTCTGTTCTGTAAAGAGAAGTTATGTCACTAAAATATACCGGACTTAATTTCTTACTTCGAATACTTGAACCGTGTGCTAAGAAATAAACTCTGTTGTTGTCAATTACTTGTCCATTAATGTAAATAGCTTCATCCCCACAATATTTGGCGATATAGTTTCCTGATTCTTCTAGTCTTAAAATTTTAACAGCCCCGTCTAATTGCGTTTGCTCTATTACTTTAGCCTTTTCGTATTTAAAATCGATTGCTTTGTGAATAATTAAGAAATTTTCATTGTCTGGAATATGTTCATCTGAAGAAATTACAAATGCCATACTTTCTTTAAACTCTTCAGCTGGGATATTAAAGGTTTCTGATACTGTAGTTATGAATTCAATTTCCTGTTCTGAATAATCCCCTGCGAAGATAAATTCAAGTAGTCTTATAAGAACTACAATTTTTTGTTTTTGCTGAAGTTCTTCATTTATTTGGGTACATATTCTAAGTACCTTTACTGAGTTAACAGAAGTTCTCTTTCTTTCTTTTCCTTCTTTTCTTTTGGATATTTTTTGATGCTTTTCAAGGAATTCTTCAAAAAGAGATAAGTATTGAGTTACAAGTTCAGCGTTTAACTGCTGCTTTAAGAAAACTTCAACTACAGATTTACCATCGTGGTTAACACTATCAACTTTTGCTACTAGAGCAAATAATTGCATTAAGGCTTTTAGTATTCTTTCACTCATAATTAACGACCAACTAGAGTTGGTTAATACATAACTAAAAAGGGATTGTTACGCTGGTAACAATCCCTTTGTTTCAAAAAATTGTAATATTAATTATTGCTTAAATCCGATTAGGATTGTAGCGCACCCTGATGGTGCTTCTAAAGCATCTAACTTTGCGCTAATCTTAAGTGTAACAGTGTTTTCAACACTAAAATCCCAATAAGATGCGTTTTGTTGCTCCATACTGTCGAATAAAGTATTGTTATTTAAATCCTTGACAGTGAAAATTAAGTTTCCTTGCGAAAACCCTGTACAAGCACCAACTCTATACGTAACTCCCCCAAAAAAAGTAGTTTCAAATTCAGCTTCTTGGTCACCAAATAATAAAGCTCTGTAATTTTGACCGTCAGAAACGTAATCTACAGTAAAGTTATTTTTATGGCAATAATTAGCAATTGTGTCACACTGAGCTTTAGTTTGGTAAGTCCCTACAGCGATTAATAACGAGAATAAAGCAATTAATTTTTTCATGATTTCAATGTTTTCCTAAATCTCTTAAGCATTAATTATTTTTGCTCTTAGAGCGGCAATTTTTTCTACGATTTCTTTAAAAACCTCATCCGTCATTTCAATACTAGTTTTAGACTTGATTGTAGTGACTTTCTTTTCTTTGTTTACGTTTGGCTTGATATATTCATACTTGATGTTTACTTTTTCAAATGACATACGAATATCATCTAAATCATTGTAAACTTCTTCAACGCCAGGCTCAGCAATATAGCGTTCAAGCATTTTGTCTAAAATTGTATTGATGGTATGCTTTTGCATTCCTATCATATCAACTACGTTTTCCGTCTTCTTTTCTATTCCTAAGGCACCAGCAAAGTTTAAACTTTCAATCCATCCACCAACAATAATTAATGCTCCAATGTGCTTTCTGTCGCTTGTTTGTAAAAAGTCATCAGCTTTTCTATAGGAGTTAGAAATAACATATAACAAAGAATCTTTGTTGTCTAAGTTTCTTTCGATAGCTTGAATTGTTACCATGTCGAAAGCATCAGAAATACCTAATATTTCACTAAGGCCTTGAGCTGATTTCATGAAACCAATTGATTCTTGTTGTTTATCATATAACGCACAATAGCCCAAGTCGGCACCATAAACACCTAGGTTTAGCGATTGACTAACTAAATCAACGTATTGATCAGAGTTTTTAGGGTTATTAAGAAGGTCTTTGTTGTAAGGAACTCCTGACTTTTTTATAATTCCACC
>Ga0115572_10004646_pt1 | contig 10655 bp, 19 predicted proteins | sample COGITO_mtgs_1206_FD_88681 | JGI IMG/M metagenome (GOLD analysis project Ga0115572, IMG submission 88681) | Pelagic marine microbial communities from North Sea - COGITO_mtgs_120607 | ecosystem: Environmental > Aquatic > Marine > Epipelagic | place: Germany:Helgoland, sampling site Kabeltonne... | reverse complement strand
AAGGGAGGATAGGCATGATTGCATCTTCTTCAGTCTCGTTACCTAAGTAAGATTGTGAAATAAGCTTTTTAGTTGATAATGTAACTTCTGTTAAGTCAACACCATCATTAGCACCTAAAGCGGCACCTCTAGCTTCTAAGTTTCCTTTTGGATTACTTCCACCAGCTGTTTGTGCTGATGTAAACTCAGCATAACCAGCGTCTGGTAATACTGGGATAATCATGTTAGCAGAAGTCATAGCAATTTCTCTAAATAGAGGTGCTAAAACTAATTCATTTTGAATATCTCTTTCAATTGATGTTGATACTAACTGTTCAAAGTTATCTGAAGATACTTCTACACCTGCTTGAGCATTAACTGCTTTCATAACATTTTTAGCATAGTTTGTATCCCAACCTTTACCAGTAGCTAAACCAGCAAATTTTGCATCCATAACATCTTGTTCAAAGTCTTTTTTCCAGTCGCCGTTACCATTTCTATTAGCAAAAACTCTTTTAGATTCACGAATATTCATGATTTCTTCTGATTTCTCAGCGAGTTGCTTTTCTAGGCTATCGACTACTGATTTTAAGTCTTCTTGTTTTTCATTGACTCTAGTTTCTAGGTCGTTCATTAGCCTTTCAGCTCCTGTCAAACCAGCTTCCACTATAGTTTTTGTTTCAATTTCCTTTGCTTCTTGAACAGCTTTTTCATTAGCTTCAACTTCAGCTTGCTTTTCAGCCGCTTCTGTTTGTGCTTTTTCGTCTGCTGCCTTCTGTTCGGCTTGCTTCATCGCAATCTTAGTCGCAGTATCTTCTGCTACTTTTTTTGCAAATGCTTCAAGATCGATTGAAGTTTCAGGAGATTTTCTTTCTTCTGACATATCAGTCTCCGTTGATGAGGATTTCTCCTCGCTTGGCTGCTCAATTTTAACAGCATCTGCTGGTGCAGTTGAGTTAGCCTGTAATATTTGTTTTTGGTACTCTCTGTATTCTTCCATAGAATCAAAAGACTTTGCTAGTCCAAAGGTTGCCCCTTGGTTGCAAGGTACTGATACTACCGATACTTCGAAAAGTTCCGCGTCTTTTATTTTGTACCCATCGGTTTCAGTCATATATTCAGAGTCCTTACATCTGAATCCAACTGAAAATGCTCCGAGGACACCATCTTTCACCAAATGAGTAATGTCACCTGCGGCTTTTGATATCTTTGCAGTTATCTCTAAGCCTTTGTCTGTGACTTGTAAATCCGTTGCTCTACCGATAGGTTTGTTGTAGTCATGGTTAAAAAGTATAATTGGATTACCTTTAAAGTTTTCCAATCCGCCTTTCATCCATGCTTCGCTTTCGATTATATCTCCAGCTCTATCTAGTGCATTTGTACTTGCAGAACCTTTGATGTTTATTCCACCATCGTCGGTTTCGCCTAAAGATTTAAAAGTACTCGTCCATTGATAAATTTTATTTGACATCTTTTTTCTCCACTTTCACAGTCTTTTTAGGAGCAACTTTTTTAGGTGTTACCTTTTTAGGTGCTGCCTTAACTGGCTTTGGTAGATTAACAGGATGTCGTTTTGCTACATACGATAAAATTCTATTCAGCTACCGATTTTTCTACGTAAAACGTAGTCAAATACTGGAACATCGTTACCATATGATTTGTATTCAGCTAATGTCATTGTTTCAACGCCTTTTGACGCCATAAAGTCTGAAAAAGCCTTTACCATCATATCTTTTGTCATAATTATTCTTCCTCGCTTGGCGGAGTTTCTTGTGGTCTCCCGCCTTCTTCTGGGTTGACTGCTGAACCTGCGATATTTGCAGGAACTCTTGGTGAATCAAACCCTTCGATTGTTTCAAGTCGTAACGCCTCCCGTGCTTCATTCGGTGTCATTATACCTGTATTCACAAGTGTGGCGTAATAGCCAGCTTGGTCTCTCAATTCTGGTTGAAGAGCAGGTATATCTGATACATTCTCATCAAGTTTGAAACCGAAAAATCTCTCGAAAGCATATGCTATTTTAGTAGTAATAGGTAATATGGTTTCTAAATAAAATAAACGGTGGTTAGGTCGCAAATTTGCGTTATTACCACTGTCCATTAAAATTGGAGGAATACCTAAAGCTTTTAGAATTATCTTTTCGTTTGAAGCAATTCCTTCTTGAAAGTCTAAGTCTTTAAAACTAATTTCTGTTAAGTTTTCCACCTCTAATCCACCGTCTAAAAACAATGGTCTTCTACCACCTGACTGTGGGTTGTATCTAGCAACCCATGCCTGTAACATTCTTTCTTTAATTTTCTCTGAAAGAGTGTTTGGTGATTTTAAAACTAGTCCAGGCACTGCTCCATTCTTGAAGAAGTTATCCTGAAATCTTCTCATGCTACCTAGTAACTGCATAGTTCTAAGTGCTGGTTTTAATCTTGGTACTCCTCTATAAATAGATTTAAAGGAGTTTTCTTTAATATGTATAATTTCTGAAGGCTTGTAGTCTATAGTATTATCATATGAAAACTTTTCAATGTAAGTGTTATCATCAGTATGTATAGTTACATGCTCCGCTGGAAGATGGTACAGATGTGCGCCATCAAAGTACACAAAAATATTTCCATCAATCAGTAAGTCTATTAAGAGATTTCTTTTAAATGTGCTTACATCTTGAAATGGATTAGGCTCTGTGTTTAATAACAAGTCTACTCTACTTCTTCTAATATTTTTAACTACAGGATTTGCTCCTTGTATCTTTTCCCCAATGTCAAAAGGTATCTCAGCTGCGTCATCCACTATCATGTTGACTGCTCTGTTGACTATTTCTAATTGTTCGTAAGCATTTCTATAGCTATGTATTACTTCTTGAGACTGAACAGTAGTACCTTGGTCACGAGAGATAACATATTGCGCAGGGTTTTCTTTAACCTCTGAGCTTCTGTTTATAAATCTGTCATACCATGCCATATTTGTCTCTCTGTATCTCGACCCATCTTTGTTGTTTTGTGGCTGTTACTAGCTTTGGGCGTTTTCCGTATATGCCATGTAATCTTAAATGATGATTATGACATAATGTAACAGCATGCGTATAAACTTTATCTTCGTTTTCTTTTATAAATTGTTCACGAAGTTCTAATATTTCTTGTTCTTGAGTTATAGTTATCTTATTTTTATGTAACCAAGTTTCTAATAGTTCGGTTAATCCATAAAAATGATGGAAGTCTAAATTTTGTTGTTCTCCGCAGATGTAACATTCCGTGTCTTTTTTATATTTAGACTTGGCCTTATCACGAACATATTTTACTAAATCTCTTTTTAAATCCATAACTTTACTTGTATAATAGAATTTTATCAAACTTTCAAGCTAAAGTCAAGAACTATTTTTTGAAGGGGTAATTAGAAGCTAGTGACGCTTGTCTCAAACGAGTATAATGCGTAGCGAAGGGCGTCTGCCATGTGAGATGCCATGTTGTGTTTGGGTTTTTCCCTTAAAAGATTAGGGTTAGGATCCCATTGGTACTGGTCTAAAGAAGCTAGGCTTTCTTTACATGCTTGATGTACCATTAGATTATCATTATCTACTATACCTGCTACGTGACCTATACCGTCTAGCACAGATTTCTTTGCGTTGATAGTAGTAATATCGTAATTTTGTGCAAAGTCAAATCTTGTTTGCTGGGCAGCAGAGTCAATATAAATATAATCTATATCCCATTTGTTTATGAGTTTTTGTATTTGAAGTGCATGTTGTTCTGTTGTTTTTTCTGCATCTAAGTATTCGTCTAGTAAATAATACTTTTGTGAATCCCAGTCATATGCTATTACACAAAAAGCAGTGGGGTCTCTATACCCTACGTCCATTCCTGCAAACACGTCCATCTTACTAAGATCTAGTTCTGATAAATCAGCTACGCATTCTTCATGACTAAATGCCCATACTTGACCTTCAAAGACATTAAAGTCTGCCATGTATTCCTGATTGAATTCAGATTCAGACATAGTTTTTCGTGCTTCTTCAATATCCTGGTCAGATATACGAGGGTTTTCATGATAAGTTGCTTTAATAGAACACCATTCTGGAAACTGGTCTGAGAATCCTCTTTGCCAGAATTCTGAAAACCAATTATTCCTACCCCTTGGAGTAGATATAAAGAGTGCTTTTGAGTTCTCTTTATCTAATGTGGGCCTGAGCGCAACATTGAAAGCATCCCTCCCGTCAACGAGAGCGGCCTCGTCGAATATGATGAGATCGTATGATCTACCCACAACCGAGTCAACTTGGTTAACGGAACCCATACGTATTGTCGAACCATTAGAAAGTTCAATAACTTTATCTTTTGCATTGTCTCTTGTGACCTCCAAGTCAAAATGCTTAATCAATCCTCTTTGTAATTCAAAAGATATCTGAGAAAGCGAGTAGTTAGGTGACATTAATAAAACATTAGAGCCCGGCACTAAAGTAATTAATTGACCTATTATATTTGCAATATAAGTTTTACCTTGCCTACGTGAAACTGCGGCAGTAATAAAACGATATTTGGGATTGTTGATTGCATTGATGATTCCATGCTGTGAAGTGTTTGGTGTAATTCCGAGTAAGTTCATATATCCATCAATAGGTAATTTTATAAATCTTCTATCATCAAACTTCATTAAACCGTCTGATAGTATATCTGTTCTGCTAATTTGTATCAATGTATTTTCTCGTTTTCAAATAAAAAGTAACTTTCCTCTTCTTCTAGTATTCCAAAGTCTTTTGCTTTTTCATATAAGTAGCAATAGGAAGCTGATAGTTGTTTTAGTTTTTCTTCTGACGGTGTTAAATCTCTTCGTTTTTCGGTATGTAGTACTTGTGCTAAGAATTTTCCTGCATGTACTTGTCCCTCATCTAACCATAGTAATCTTCCGTCTTTTTCTGGTGCGCTCATCTAGTCTCCTATATGTATTAAATCATTTGAAATGTGGTTGTTGTGCGTTGGTGGAAGATATGGCCATTTCATATATTCCCAGGCAACACTATACCTGAAATACCTACTAGTATTCTTATAACATCCATGAATTAAGTTAGGATGAAAAAATATTGCAAAAGGTTCGTCTAATTCTACATCTACAATGTCTACTTTTGGATTTAGGTTTATCCAATTAAACACTCCATGAGAAGATTTATTATGTTTAAATATTCCTCTAGTATGAGAGCGTGGAACTACTCGTAAACATCCGTTTTCTTTTGTTGCTCCGTTAACAAATACATCGCAACTTATTAATCTGTCGGGGATTGCATTTATATAGTAATTATCTTGGTGCCAATCTACTGAAAACCCAACTTTAGGCACCATTGGAAAAAATTTAGAGATGTAAGTACCTAAACTAGTTGTCTTTAGTAGCCTTTGGGCTACTGATACTAACTTCTTATGTCTACCTAACTCTTTTAATTCGTCTGAATAAGCCATTGCACCCTGTAATTTGCAAGGATTAGTAGGACTATTCCATATCCATTGGTCATTCTGCGCCGAAAATGTCTTAGACTCTTGTGTCAAAGTTTTACATGTACGGTTAAGCTCTTTATGTTCCTCTGTTGTAAGGAAATTTCGTATTACTACGTAGCCTTCTAGACTAAATTTGGATATATCGTAGTTCATTTACCATTTTACTTTGTTTGCCCAGTATGCGGCAGACATTTTACCTCTTGCTATGTTTTTTCTGTGTCTTGCTTTAAAACTTTTTCGCTTCATTTTCATTCTACGAGACTCTCCAGCTTTAGGTTTACCTGCTGTTTTAGCTCCTTTTTGTCCAAAACGAATAGTCTTAATCTTACTACCTACTTTTGCCACCACTATGTGTGACTTTGTTTTATGACCAGGTGTTCTCTTAGGTTTATTGAATCCTCTAACTCCTGCTCTCTTTAATCTTGGGTCTCTTTTCTTAGGCATTGTGTTCTCCCTACATTACCTGCAATACAGTACCTAACAAATCCATTTAAATTGGGTTGAGTACTATGTAATACATCACTTTTAAAAATATATAAGTCTCCTTCTCTGGGAAACTCTGTCTTACAAAAAGTGGGATTAGCTTTATCATGGAATAGTAAAGCTCCTGTCTCGTTAATGTCATGTAAATAATAACAAAAAGAGTATTCAGGAGTTACTTGATTATTACCAACGCCACCTGATGTGTGATTATGAATACCTGTGTATTCTCCAGCCTCTTGAAACGTAGCCCATAAATTAATAATCTTATAATCTAGGGGGAACTGTTTTTCGACTAGCTCACAGAACTGTGTAAACTCTGGTTTCTCTTGCAAGAAAGTATTAGTATGTCTAGGGTTAACCTTTGACACCTTAAATCCAGAGTTTCTATACTTCTGTATACTGTGTGTTATACCAAGAGTATCTATGTTTAAGTTAATCTTGGTAAAAGCCACTATCTACGTCTCTTCATTATCCTACCAACTCTTGCTTTTTTCGCGAAAGTTGCTTTTCTAGGTGATTTAGTTTTGCCGAACCTTGGTCCAACTCCTTTTGGTGCCGCACCATAGAAGCCTCCAGGGCCACTCATTGGGCTTTTTGTATTAACAAAAGTTCCAGCTGCTGCATTCATGTCTCTGGTAACACCTATCTTTAATCTGTGTTTACGGATTTTCTGAGTACCGTGTTTACCAGTAGGGCCACTTAAAAATTTAGCCATTCTTTTCTCCTATAAGCTGTTTAATACGCTTATCTCGAAAGGTACACTTTTTTAAAGTAGTGTATTCTTTCAGTTTCTTTAATCTTTTTAACTCTTTTGCTCTTTTTATAATAAGAGAGGCTGTTTTTAATTCCAACCCCTGTAGACGCATGATTAAATCTTGTCTTCTGTCTACTTGCTTAGGGTTCATTACTTTTTCCTTCTAGTTGTTTTTCTTTTTCGTTTAACGAAGGTTGATACGTTTCTTGGTTTGCCACCAGGATTACCTGCTCTTCGTTTCCTTGTAACTGCAGAACGTTTTTGAGCTGCTGTCATTCTTCTAGCTTTACTTGCTGGTACACATTTGGGATATCCTCCCTTGCTTCGTGCAGACTTTCTTCCACACGGTGGGTGTCCCCCACCTTTTCTCTTACGAGAAATATCTACCCAGCCTTCTTTAAACCATTTAGTTAATCCGCCTTTAGGTTTTGCCATTATTTTCTCTTACGTCCAGTACCCATACGATACCTTCCGCCTTTAGCTTTGTAAGTTTTTACTAGCCATCCATTTGCATATGCTGAAGGATATACCTTAAACTTTCTTTTTGCCTGTGCTTTGACCCTAGCATATAAGGCAGGGTTGGTAGGTACAGGTCTCTTTTTTGCCACCTTCCTTTTTGATTTTCTTTTTCTAACCGCCATAATAAAAGTGTAGAGCTCCCCACTCATAACTGAAGAAGAGAACTCTACGTAGGGTATTAACCTATTTGTCCTTGGCTTTCCACACGTTCAATGCGCACCAGTCCATAATCATGTAAACCTTTTTCATTAATCCATCATCCACTGGAGTTGGAGTAATAGCCGCTACAAATGAGCAGACAGTCACGATTACGGGAACAACAGATATCAATTTTCCAATTAGTATGAAAAAATCTATCATATTTCTCTCCTCAGTCCTTTCCGCTCTTTCGAGCAAGACTGCTTTACCACAGATTTTTAGCCGCCGTGGTTCCTATTCGGCTTAAATACGTTTGTTACTTTTTTACCGCTTTTTATTTCGGCTGCAACAAACTTATCCTTAATGTCAACTTTACCGTCGCCATTTAAGTCTTTTGGGTCTTTACCCCTAATTATATTCCAAATTCTTTTAAACATTTATTTCTCCTAAAAGGGCGGATTGGAGACCCCTCGATTTATTTCCGTGTCATGAAATTTACTTCATGCAGTTTTGCTTAGTATAAGGTCATCCAATCCTAAATTGTGTAGTCTGCATTATCCCACGGTTTTGTATAATCCATAGGGTTATGCATATTTAATTGTTGCACTGTAAGCAAAGGGCGAGTATCTACATTATTACTATGCAGTGCCCAGCCTAGTGCTAATCCTTCTCCTGAAGAAACTCCTTTATATGGATTCTTCTCAGTTAAAGATTGCTTTTTAAACAGTGGTTCAATCTGTACTAAATCTTTTCTAATCTGTTTTGCTTTCTCTTTAGTTATTGAAAACAAAATAGCATGTTCTACTATGGGAGACCATTTATTTATGTCTTTCCCCATTGCACGTATTATAGGCTTCCAGTAGTTTAGTCCAAATCTTAAGTCGAGATTTGTAAACACTGGCACCATCTCTGCTTTTGCACCTGGTGACCATACTGCTAGATGATAACAAGAGTTAGGGTAAACGGGTTGATTAAACAAAGCGTTTACTAAACTTACATCATCTATAAAGTTTTCTACTACATGTAGTCTATAGGTTAATCTTTTTACATCAATTTGTAGAGCAGGTCTTCCTGTTTCTATAACTGAGTCTAAAGCCCATAGTAACTTATCAAAATAATTAAACCGTGGTTTGTTGTATGGTATAATTACGTGGCGTTTACCTGTTAATACCTTTTTAACTTTTTCTGGTTTGTCTGTTAGTACCCAATATTTCCAATCAGGCATGTAATCTATATATTTCTCTAAGTAACCTATATATTCATCCCCTATAACACTCAAGGAAATATCAGTAACTCGTGCAGTCTTCATGTTAGTTTCTGAGTAATGTTTTATATTATCTCCGATAGTCCAACTAGGCTGCTTACCGAAAACATTAGGAATACACGAGTTTTCTAGGTCAAGAGCTTGAGTGTACTTTACTTCTTCTTTTTGCCCTTTCCTTTCTTTGGCCTTCCTCTTTTCGAGCCGTATGTTCCTTTGCCTTTTGGCATTATCACCTCCTTTTATGTCCATTTGGGATCTTCCAAGGGACACTCTGCCCATCTAATCTTAGTCTTGAGGGGCATAAAACAATGACAAATTTTGCAAGTTTTCCAAAACTTATTATAGTGTGGACACTTCTTACAAATCTCTAATCTTTCATCTGGTTTCTTCTTGGTCATACTTAATGATTCCTTTAAATGACGGGAAGATTAACCAGACTTTTAGGTGTTTAGGTTTTAATCTTTTTATTGTTGCAAACCACCACTCTTCGGGTTTGCAGTTCACATGGTAATTTGTACCATCTGGAAAATGTTTCTTTGCTGGGTTGCAAGATATAGTGAAGAATACACTATGTCTTGCATAGTTAAATATCTCTTCTAGTACTGCATCACATTCTTCTGGATGTATATGTTCCATTACATCAGTACAAACTACACTATCATAAGTTCCGTTAGGTTTTTTGTCAAACCCTTCTACTGCAGGATCATATAATGTAGGCATTGGTATATTGCCTTGTTCATGCAATTTATGTTCTGTATATTGTAAGCCTTTTCCGCATCCATAATCTAAAACTGTTTTAGGTTTATATGATTTACAAAAGTTTATGAAATGTTTTGTATGTCTACGTATAGATGTACCAGTCATTACACCCCATTTAGCTTTATGTATATGTTTATACCCTATTAATAACTCTATTGGGTTCACTTTCTTCTCGGTCTTAAGTGATTATGTTTTCTTCTTTTCAAGTTCTTTTTCTTTGCTAGTAATTGTTTTACTCTAGCACTTACTGGTGTTTCTTCCTCTACTTGTTCTACAGCTTCTTTTAAAGCTTCTTCTATTTGTTTAGCCATTTATATATTTCCATGCTTCTGCTTCTGTACTCCATTGAGTTAATCTATACTCAGCGTCTCTAACATTCCAAACACCTCTTTTAATATAAATTGACCATCCTTCTGGTAGTACGTTTTCTACAGATTTTGTTTTCGGTGATTTTTTTAAATCTTTCTTTTCGTATTTTAATTCCATTTGTTTCTCCTAGTGCATTGTCATCATTGTAGCAACTACACCGCTTAAGGTCACAAGTAAAAACCCTGCGCAACCTATTAAGATAGACTCTATTCTAGTGGTCTTTTCGTCGATTCTATTAAATCTATTATCAGACTCACTTTCTATATCTTCTATCTTGTTAAAGATAGTCTTCCATCTTTCAGCGCATATAGCTTCATGCTTTGCTAGCTCTGCTGCTACTCCTTCTACTGAATTCATGGTTTCTCCTTTTTACTTTGTGGATATTTCCACACTTATGAAAATTATATCAAAATATAGAACTCTTGTCAAGTACTATTTTCGTATGGTATATATTTTAACTGGTTCCGACTTGCCTTTTACAGTTACCTCGTCTAAAAATTCGTAATCATAACCATCTACTAAACTGTGTTCGGATATAATTAAGTCTGCATTATAATTTTTACAACTTGACTCTAACCTTGCAGCCAGATTAACCGCATCGCCAAGGACGCTGTAATCGAAACGAGTAGTAGAGCCAAAGTTGCCAACCACGCAAGGACCTGAATTGATGCCAGCACCTGTATTAATTTGGTCAAGGCCTTCATCTTTAAGTGTTTCATTTAATTTCTCCAAAGCTATTCTCATTTCAATAGCCGCTTTTGTTGCATTTTCCTGATGGTTTTTGTCAGGAAGCGGAGCTCCCCAAAATGCCATAATGCAATCTCCCATGTATTTATCTATTGTACCACCGTGCTTGAGAATTATCTCGGTTTGGTTATCGAGAAAACGATTTATCAGACTTGTAAGTCCTTGTGGATTT
>Ga0115572_10004634_pt1 | contig 10677 bp, 7 predicted proteins | sample COGITO_mtgs_1206_FD_88681 | JGI IMG/M metagenome (GOLD analysis project Ga0115572, IMG submission 88681) | Pelagic marine microbial communities from North Sea - COGITO_mtgs_120607 | ecosystem: Environmental > Aquatic > Marine > Epipelagic | place: Germany:Helgoland, sampling site Kabeltonne... | reverse complement strand
CTGCTGCTTGAATATTTTCCACCATATTTTCAGGTGTCACTTCTTTCTCGTGAGTCGCACCAGCAGCTCTAGAAATACTTTCATTCATAAAAGTACCACCGAGATCATTCGCTCCTGAGCGCAACATCTTCGCCGCTACTTCAGGTCCCATTTTCACCCAAGATGCTTGAATGTTATCTATATGACCTTGCAACATTAGTCGAGCAATCGCGTGCATCTTAAAGTGCTCGTCTTGAGTTGGCCCAGGTCTTACCTTTTCTGGATTGTCGTTATATAAAGCAGTTTCATAATGGATAAAACCAAGGGGAACAAATTCGGTAAAACCACCGGTTTCTTTTTGAATATCACGTAATAACTTCAAGTGATTTGCCCAATGAATAGGCTGATCAACATGACCATACATAATCGTTGATGTTGTATTTACACCGACACTATGAGCCGCCTTAACAATTCTTACCCACTCATTAGTTGTTAATTTATTCTTGGTTAGTTGCTTACGAATTTCGGTGTCTAAAATTTCTGCTGCTGTTCCAGGCATAGAACCTAAACCTAATTCTTTAAGTTCAGCTAAAAACACTTCTGGTTCCAAGCGTGCTTTTTTACAGCCGTACCAAATTTCAAATGGAGAAAACGCATGAATGTGAATTTTAGGCACTCTACGTTTAACAGCCTTAATTAAATCTCGATAATAATCCGCATCAATATCAGGATGTAAGCCGCCTTGAATACACACTTCAGTGGCACCACGATTCCAGGCTTCCTCTGCCTTGTCAGCTACCTGTTCAACTGTTAAAAATTCAGCATCTTTATCACTTTTTTCTTTAGCAAAATTACAAAAACGACAGCCCATATAACAAACATTGGTAAAATTAATGTTGCGCGTAATTACAAAAGTACCGGTATCACCTACCCGCTTTTCTCGTACTTTATCAGCGGTATCTAATACAGCCTGAGCATCACGGCCTTGCGTAGCAAATAAGACACAAGCATCTTCAACGCTTAATTCTTCACCGAATAATGACTTCTCTAATATCGCCTGCACCTGCGGCGTTGCATTCGCAGTTAATACAGCGGAATGATCCATATTGGCTGGATATTTTTGTGGTTGATTCATACGATCACGCCTCCGGAAAATATATTATTAATAGAAGCACTTGATCTTATGAGCGATGCCACTTTTTCATTTATATTCGGCGCTAGATACGTGCTTTTTGAATCTTGAAATCGTGAGTAAATAGTTAAGCGTTCACCAAAGGAATAGCCTAATCCTGCACACGCAGTTTCCACACTTTTAATTTGTGGCCAAGCACGCTCAGGATTAATAAAGTCTTTGGTTAAAGGAGAAATACCACCCCAGTCATTGATACCTGCACTGATATAACTACCATATTCAGCTTCTAAATTTGGTGGTGCCTGAACACTAATTTCAGGAGGTAAAATCAAGCGAGCCACTGCAATTGTACGCTTCATATCATCTAAATTTGGCTCATGATATCCGGCCATAGCTGTACCTGGTTTCGCCCTAAAGTTTTGAACAATAACTTCTTGAATATGGCCATGTGCTAAGTGACGATCACGAATAGCAATCAGACTATCAACTCTATCTGCCCAAGTTTCACCGATACCAATAAGAATGCCGGTAGTAAAAGCAATATTTAAACGCCCTGCTTGTTCGATAGTATCTAAACGACGCTTTGGTGTTTTATCAGGGCACCCATAATGAGCTTCACCCTTTTTCAATAAATTGTTGGTAACATTTTCCAGCATCATGCCCATACTCGCGGCAACTGGTTTTAATTTTTTTAATTCTTCATACGATAATGCCCCTGCATTTACATGAGGAAGCAGGGATGTATTGTTTAAAACGTTTTCGCACTGATCATGCAAATAATCTAAGGTACTGTTGAAACCCAAACTTGCAAGAATATCTCGCGCTTTTTGATGCTGCTCTTCTGGACGTTCACCCAAACTAAACAAGGCTTCTTTACACTCTAGTGCCTCACCTTCTTTAGCAACACTGAGTACTTGTTGCGGCGTCATATAGTTTGATGTCGGTGATTCTGGAGACTGAACAAAGGTGCAATAGCCACAGCTATCACGACACATGTTCGTCAATGGCAAAAATACCTTTTTCGAATACGTTATGTGCTTACCCCAATGGTCATCACGAGTTTGAGATGCGGCTTGGCATATTGCATATAAGTCTGGGCCAGTAGCGAACTCATATTTTTTTGCTTCAAACGCAGAAATCATACACACCTCAAAGTAACTGCCAACGGCATAAGTTTTACCAATTGGTAAAAAATATATCACGGTAATTTGAAAGATGTATATTGTTTTTTTTGGTGCGGAACCCGCACTAAAAATGCGCAATCATAGGATTATCAGTAACGAATTTTATTGAAAAAACCACTTAAAGCTATGAAACATAGAGATTTTAATAAGAAATACTTTAGGGAAATAAGAAGGGTTTATTGACTATAAACCCTGAAATATAGGGGGAATTTTCTTTTAATTATTTTTTTGAGCACCAATAGCGCGCATAACAAACTCTGTCACGGCTTTTTCAGCACGTTTAAAATCACGATCAGCTAAACTTTTTTTACCTAGGAGAATTTCCATCTGTATTGAGAAATCCGCATAGGTTTGTGTGGCTGCCCAAATAGTAAAAAATAAATGCTCAGGATCAACCTTTTCAATCAGCCCTTTTTTCACCCAGCTCTTAACTAGTTTTACATCGCGATCAAACTGAGGTTTAAGGTGGCTTACAAGGTACTCTTTCATCAGTGGAGCACCACTAATAATTTCATGGGCGAATACCTTTGAAGCATTGGGATACAAACGTGACAATTTTAGCTTCTCACTTACATATCCTCGAATGATCTCATCAGGCGTATCCCCTTGAGTCTCAAGGAATGTAAGCCTTTCAATCCATATATCCAGTATCTCCTTAAGAACCCGCTTATACAGTACTTCTTTGCTTGGAAAGTAATAAATCAGATTTTGCTTAGATATCTCTGCAGTTACCGCAATGCTTTCCATTGAAGACCCACTATATCCTTTCTCAGCAAATACGATCTCAGCTGAACGAATAATGCGTACTTCTAGAGCCTTTCTATTTTCAGATTGTCTTGTCCACTTGTCCGTTTCTTTTGTCAAACCATCACCTAATGCGCTAACCAAACATCCATTTAATTTCATAATACTTATACCCCTTAAAATAACATATTCATGGCATAACAACGACACCTTAAGATCGGCAAAATAAAACTTGGCTTATTATTTGCTCTGCTTTTTATCAACAACCACTTAAAACGCCCCTACTGATCTAATCCACTATTTACCATGTAATAACAGGATTAGTATTTTTTGAACTGGAGTTTTACCAAATGGTAAAAATACAGTTTGGCTAGTAAGTGAATATAGGTTCGATTTTTAATACATAGGATAAATCCATGCTAGATCTTCGCATTAATGAACAGCGCCTTTGGAATACCTTAATGGAGATGGGTGAGATTGGTGGCACTGAAAAAGGAGGCTGTAATCGCTTAGCCGGTACTGACCTTGATAAACAATCACGCGACCTTTTTGTTTCTTGGTGTAAAGCAGCAGGCTGCGAAATTGCCGTTGATAAAATCGGTAATATTTTTGCACGCAGACCAGGCATTAATAACGACCTTCCCGCAGTAGGCACAGGCAGCCACTTAGACACACAACCTACGGGTGGTAAGTTCGATGGTGTATTTGGTGTGTTATCAGGTGTTGAAGTGTTACGTACCTTGCACGAAAACAACATACAAACACCAACGCCAATGGAGTTTTCAGTATGGACCAATGAAGAAGGTTCACGTTTTCAGCCAGCCATGCAAGGTTCTGGAACCTATGTTGGACGTTTTGATTTAGAAACAGAACTTAACAAAACCGATGTAAATGGTATTCGTCTTGGTGACGAACTAGAGCGTATTGGTTATTTAGGCGACACCGAATTAGGTAGTCGTAATGTAGGTGCTTTTTTTGAAGCTCATATCGAACAAGGACCTATATTAGAAGACGAAGAAAAAATGATTGGCGTGGTTCGTTTAGGGCAAGGCATTCGCTGGTACAACGTTGAAGTTTGTGGCCGCCCTTCTCATTCAGGCACCACACCTATGCATCTACGTAAAGATGCCATGCTTGTATCGTCTATGATTGTGACCGAAATGGAAGCCATTGCTAATCGATATGAAAACGGCCTCGGTACTGTAGGCTTTATGCAAGTTTGGCCAAATTCCCGCAATACAATTCCTGGCAATGTGAAATTCAGTGCTGATTTACGTAATCCTATTCCTGAAGTTCTTACACAGATGCACGAAGAGCTCTTAAAGTTTTGCAGCGACCTTGCTGAAAAACACGACATGGATATTAACGTAGATCCTTTTTGGTATTTTGCCCCTGTTGAATTTAACGCTTCCGATGACGTAAAAGCAGCTACTGAAAAACTCGGTTATAGCCATATGGATATTTATGCTGGCGCTGGTCACGACGCTTGCTATATGGCTGACCTCGTTCCAACGGGCATGATATTTACACCTTGCCTTAATGGAATTAGCCATAACGAAGCAGAATACAGTTCACCTGAAGAATGCGCCGCAGGTGCCAATGTTTTATTGCACACCATGCTAGAAGCCAGTAACCGCATTGCAAAAGAACACAACTAAATAAATTTTTTAACTTAAAAACTTTAAACTTAGAAAGAGAGGTTACAACATGACAAGTAAATCCATTACACAAGGTGAATTCGTCGAACTGGAGGTCGGGGAGGATCTCCAGCAAAGTTCGGCGTATAACGATGACTTAGCACCTACAAAAATTAAAGATAGAACATGGAATAAGTTTAATATTGCGGCTTTATGGGTTGGGATGGCAATTTGTGTTCCTACTTACACCCTAGGTGGCGTGTTAACCGCTTATTTTGGTTTGTCCGTTTCGGAAGCGCTTTTAACCATTCTGATTGCCAATGTTATTCTATTGGTTCCTCTTACTTTAAATGCTTATCCTGGTACAAAGTTTGGTGTGCCTTTCCCAATTTTACTACGCTCGTCATTTGGTATAGTTGGATCTAACATTCCATGCTTGATTCGTGGCCTTGTTGCTTGCGGTTGGTTTGGTATTCAAACCATGTTTGGTGGCTTGGCCATTCATCTATTCTTATCTGCTGTTTCTGATAGCTGGGCAAGCTTGGGTGGCGTTGGCGAAGTGATTGGCTTCTTTATTTTCTGGGCATTAAACATGTATGTTGTTATACGTGGTGCAGAGTCTATTAAGTGGTTAGAAACATTATCAGCTCCGTTACTTTTAATTGTTGGTGTTGGTTTAATGATCTGGGCTGGCGATAAAGTATCTTTAACTGAAGTACTTTCGATTCCTGCTAATCGTCCTGAAGATGCTAGTTTTGTAGGCTATTTCTTTGGTGGTTTAACCGCTATGGTAGGTTTCTGGGCAACACTATCGTTAAACATTCCTGACTTTAGTCGTTATGCTAAATCACAAAAAGACCAAGTGATCGGCCAAATCATCGGTCTACCACTTACTATGTTTTTCTTTGCCGCATTAGGTGTAGTTTTAACTGCTGCATCAACATCTCTTTTTGGTGAAACGATCTCAGATCCTATTTCACTAATTGGTAAAATCGATAGTCCTTTCTGGGTTGCGATTGCTATGGTGTTAATTATTATTGCAACGCTTTCAACTAACACTGCTGCAAACGTAGTATCTCCAACTAATGATTTTCAAAACATTGCACCTAAGCTGATTAATCATACGCGTGGTGCACTATTAACTGGCCTTGTAGGTATCCTACTAATGGGTTGGGAATTATTGAAAAAAATGAGCTGGATCGAATCTGATGTGAGTGTTGAGAGCATGTACTCAAACTGGTTACTGGGTTATTCAAGTCTACTAGGCCCAATTGCCGGGATTATGATTGTTGATTACTTTATTGTGAAAAAACAACACCTAGATCTAGTTGCTCTATACACACCTAATAGCACCTACCCTGCTTTTAATATGATGGGCTTAGCAGCATTCGCACTACCTGTTCTTATTACCTTGATCTCATTCAGTGTTCCTGCCCTAAGCTGGTTCTATAGCTATGGTTGGTTCACAGGAGCTTTCACTGGTGCACTGGTTTATTTCCTACTGAATAACATGCAAACGCAAACAAGTAAGCAAGCTGAAGCTGTATAACCTTCATCTTTAATACTTAGTAACACAGACCAATAACACATTCATTCTGTTATTGGTCTGTACTCAATAAATGAAACAGGACGAATGTATGAGCCTATTAATCAAAGGCGGGACCATTGTCACACACGAAGAAACCTACACCGCTGATATATTATGTAACGATAATAAAATAGTCGAAATTGGTGAAAATTTAACACCACCAGCCGGCTCTGAAATGATCGATGCACAAGGTAAATTAATTATGCCTGGTGGTATTGATCCACATACACATATGCAATTGCCTTTTATGGGCACCGTTGCCAAAGATGATTTCGCATCAGGCACCAAAGCTGCACTGGCCGGTGGCACCACAACCATCATAGATTTTGTTATACCCAGCCCACAGCAGTCACTAATAGAAGCCTATCACCAATGGCGCGACTGGGCAGAAAAAGCCCACTCAAATTACACATTCCATGTCGCTATTACTTGGTGGGATGACAGCGTCGCCAATGAAATGGAAACCCTAGTTAATGATTATGGGGTTAATAGTTTCAAACATTTCATGGCTTATAAAAATGCCATTATGGCAACCGATGATATTCTTGTTTCAAGCTTTACAAAATGTTTAGAGCTTGGCGCTATCCCTACCGTTCATGCCGAAAATGGCGAGCTGGTTTATCACTTACAGAATAAATTAGTTGAAGAAGGGATGACTGGCCCAGAAGCACACCCATTATCACGTCCATCTTCTGTTGAAGGCGAAGCAGCGAACCGTGCGATCAGTATTGCCAACACACTTGGCGCACCTATTTATCTAGTACATGTATCAACCGAAGAAGCCGTTGATGCTATTCGCTATGCTAAAGACCATGGCCAAACTGTTTTTGGCGAAGTATTAGCCGGACACCTAACAGTGGATGATAGCGTTTACCAAAATACAGATTGGGCAACCGCAGCAGCCCATGTTATGAGCCCTCCTTTTAGGCCTAAACAACATCAAGATGCCTTATGGAAAGGTGTTCAAGCGGGGACTATTCAAACGACAGCAACTGATCACTGTGCATTTTGTGCAGAACAAAAAGCCATGGGTAAAGATAATTTCACTCAAATTCCTAACGGCACTGCTGGCGTTGAAGAGCGCATGATGGTGCTATGGGAAAATGGCGTAAACCAAGGAAAGATTACACCGAATGAATTTGTCGCATTAACATCTACTAATACCGCAAAAATATTTAATATGTATCCTAACAAAGGTTGCATACGTGTTGGTGCAGATGCTGACTTAGTTATTTGGAACCCAAATGCTAGTAAAGTTTTATCAGCTGAAACTCATCAGTCAAATATTGAACACAGCATATTTGAAGGCATGGAAATTAACGGAATTCCTGAAACTACAATATGCAATGGCAAGATTGCTTGGCAAGAAGGAAAGCTACTTGCCGAATCTGGCGAAGGCCAATATATTGATCGCCCCGCTTACGCTCCTTACTATGAAGCGTTAAAAAAGCGTGAGCTTTTAAATAAACCCAAAAAAGTAATTCGTACATAAAATCCAATAAGGCGTCCATAAAAGTATGGGCGCCTTATTAGACTTCACGTCTCTACCTCATTCCTATTGCACAATTTTTCTTTTCTTACTGAGAAATACAATGTCCTCTAAAGCAAACTACAATAGCGGTTTATTACTCGCTATTTCAGCGTTTAGTTTATTTTCATTTATTCCCGTATACCTGCAACTCCTACAACCCCTTGCTAGCGACATCGTTTTATTCCACCGAATTTTATGGACCAGTATTATATTAATTATCGTTATGCTGGCCTTCGGAAAACTTAAATCAAACCTATTACCTTTGTTAAAACCCAAAGAATGGCCAGGCCTTATTGTCGGTAGTTTATTAATTGGACTGCAATGGGGGGTCTTCATTTGGGCTCCCCTGCATGGTCAAACACTCGACCTATCTTTAGGTTATTTTTTATTGCCCTTAGTTATGGTTTTAGCCGGTAAACTTTTTTACGCAGAACGCTTACGCATTAAACAATGGATTGCTCTTGGTTTTGCCTCCATAGGTGTGAGCATTGCCTACTTACAATCCAGTGGATTATCTTTGGTAGTAATCATTATAATTTTGGGCTATCCACTATATTTAATGTTGCGTCGTCATCAGCGACTGCCGACATTTTCAGCATTTCTAATTGAGAATATTTTACTTTTACCCATAGCGGTGGTGGGTATCCTGTTAAACGGTGGCTTAAACGGCGAACCTTTACCTCACCCTTTTGCGTATGAAATGAATTGGTTGCTGTTGTTTGTAGGTTCCGCTGTACTAGGTTCCATTCCCATGCTTTGTTATATGGCAGCGAACAGTCGCCTACCTTTAGGGCTGTTGGGTTTAATCAGTTACCTAGAGCCAACATTGATATTTATCTTTGCTTTTTTATTCATGAATGAATCGTTAACCCCCGAGCAATACATGACCTATATGTTAATTGCATTGGGCTTAGCCATAACCCTCTGGGATGGGATAGATCAATGGAAAATTCAAAGGCGTTATTTAAAGGACTTTAAGAAGAAAAGTAAGCCTGCTAGTTAATTTGTTCTATCTATAAACAGCACCCATAAAAAAACCGCAATCTTAAAAGATTGCGGTTTTTATTTACGTCATATTTTTAGCTATTTAAAATATTTAATCCTAGCTAGGGAATGACATACTAATACCTTCACGCACACCACTTGAAGGCCAGCGCTGAGTAATCGTTTTACGCTTGGTGTAAAAACGTACGCCATCTGGGCCGTATGCATGTAGATCACCAAACAATGAACGCTTCCAGCCACCAAAACTGTGGTAAGCCACTGGCACAGGTAAAGGAACGTTAATTCCAACCATTCCTACTTGAATGTTGTCAGAGAAATAACGTGCTGCTTCGCCATCACGAGTAAAAATACAAGTACCATTACCGTATTCATGATCGTTAATTAGCTTCATGGCTTCTTCCATGGTTTTAACACGAACAACTTGAAGCACTGGGCCAAAAATTTCTTCGTTATAACTTTCCATGTCGGCTTTCACATGATCGATCAAAGTAGCACCAACGAAGAAACCATCTTCATAGCCTGCAACCTTAGGATCGCGACCATCAACAACAATGTTTGCGCCATCTTTTTCAGCCGATGAAATATAGCCTTGTACTTTTGCTTTATGTGCCGCAGTAATTACAGGACCAAAGTCATTAGAGGCATCTGTGTAAGCACCAACGGTTAAACCTTTCATCGCTTCTTTCATTTTAGCAACCAATGTATCAGCCGCTTCATCACCAACAGCGACGGCAACTGACAATGCCATGCAACGCTCACCCGATGATCCAAAAGCTGCACCTAATAATTGGTTAACAGCGTTATCGATATCTGCATCAGGCATAACGATAGCGTGATTTTTTGCACCGCCTAATGCCTGACAGCGTTTGCCATTAGCATTAGCTGTTGTGTAAATATATTCTGCAATAGGTGTTGAACCTACGAAGCTAACCGCTTTTACACGCTCGTCGCTTAATAGTACATCTACAGATTCTTTATCACCGTTTACTACATTCATTACACCGTCTGGCAAACCAGCTTCTTGCAGAAGCTGAGCAACAAATAACGTTGATGATGGATCACGCTCAGATGGCTTAAGAACAAAAGTATTACCGCAAACAATCGCTAATGGGAACATCCACATTGGCACCATTGCAGGGAAGTTAAACGGTGTAATACCCGCAACCACACCCAATGCTTGAAACTCGCTCCAAGAATCAATTCCTGGACCTACGTTACGGCTATGCTCACCTTTTAAAAGCTCTGGCGCGCCACATGCAAATTCTACATTCTCGATTCCGCGCTGTAATTCACCCGCAGCATCATGAGAAATCTTACCGTGCTCTTCACCGATCATTTTGCAAATTTTGTCAGCGTTAGCTTCTAGCAATTCTTTAAAACGAAACATAATGCGTGCGCGTTTAATAGGCGGAGTGTTGCGCCATTCTGGGTAAGCCGCTTGTGCCGCTGCGATCGCTTGCTCAGTAGTTTGCTTAGATGCAAGCGCTACTTGTTTTTCAACTTTACCCGTTGCTGGGTTAAATACATCTTGAGTACGGCTGGCATCATTTACCATCTCGCCGTTAATTAAATGTCCAACTATGTTCATATCTATACCCTTAATCTAATTTTGAATTCTGTAAAAATAATTAATCGACTTCGTTAAACGTTTCACCGAGTGCATTTATTAAGCTATCCATTTCGCTGATTTCAGTCGTAAACGGTAAACCTAATTGAATGGTGTCACCGCCATAACGCACATAGAAACCCTTCTCCCACATCTTCATTGCAATTTCATAAGGACGCAGTGCAGGCTGACCATCTTTTGCAGCAACACTCATTGCACCGGCAAACCCATAATTACGAATATCAGTAATATGTTGAGTGCCTTTTAAGCT
>Ga0115572_10004633_pt1 | contig 10677 bp, 7 predicted proteins | sample COGITO_mtgs_1206_FD_88681 | JGI IMG/M metagenome (GOLD analysis project Ga0115572, IMG submission 88681) | Pelagic marine microbial communities from North Sea - COGITO_mtgs_120607 | ecosystem: Environmental > Aquatic > Marine > Epipelagic | place: Germany:Helgoland, sampling site Kabeltonne... | reverse complement strand
GCTGCGTGCGTTAGAAAGTTTTTGTGCAATATCTTCATTGCCAGGGTTGTTAGTGAAAGCTTTTTCATAAAAGAAGACAGCTTGTTCATATTGCTCTGTTTCCATCATGTCATCACCTTTACGCTGATTACTAGAGCAGGCGATGAGAGAAAACAATGACGTGAATATTATGAGTATAAATAGGCTTTTCACTTACAGGTCCTGTTACTTCAAACTGGATACGACAGAGTTTCAATTAAGTGTAAGGTAAAAAGAGTTGTCTAGGGGGATTTTTATAAATAATCACTCGATGACCTTTAAATAAATATAAAAGTCATCGAATGTAAATAGGAGCTTATCTCAGATTTGATTGCCTAGTTGGTTAGTTCGTAGCTAACAGTGCTTCTTCACGGTCACTAATGACTTGATTGCGCCCACTGTTTTTTGCTTTGTATAAAGCGGTATCCGCGCGTTCGCAAATGCTGTTCATGCTGTCGGAAGCGTATAAAGTTGCACTACCAATGCTACTGGTAATGCTTAGACTGCCTTTTTCATGATTAAACACAGCTTCTTCTATGGAGCTGCGAATACGCTCCGCAATACGATAGGCGCCTGCGCTATCAGCACTTGCCAGCATAATTAAAAATTCTTCACCGCCGTAGCGGAAGCACATATCTGTTTGGCGAATGCAGGAGCTGATGGATTTTACGACTTGTTTGAGTACCTCATCACCCATTGCATGACCATAGGTATCGTTTACATTTTTAAAATGATCGATATCAAGCATTAACACAGATAAGGGCTGGCTATGGCGCTTGGCGAGTTCAATTTCCCGCTCTAAAGTTTTATCCAGTGCTACGCGGTTACCAGCTCCTGTTAATGGGTCGCGAAATGCTGCTGCTAAAGCTTCGGTATAGCGAACAGCATTACGTAGTGGATACACTAGGGTACTTATAAGGCCTTCGATGTTAGCTAGCTCATGTTCGCGAAAGCGCGTGCTGCGGCTAAAGGTTAATTCCCCCATATAATCTTTATGGGTTGTTAATCGATAGGTGCAGGTATGTATGCCTTCTTTCCCGAAAGTATTCAGAAGATTATGGTTACTGTTGCTGTAACACATACTATCGACAAGCACAGCAGGCTTCATCTCGTTGAAAAATATATCGAGAAGCTGTTCAAGCTCAAGAGTCGTTTGTAAGCGGCTGCTGAGTTTAAGCAATAGCTCGGGTTTTATATCAGGCTTCGGCATTAAATCCGCAAATGACGTAATTTGTTTATCTTCAGTTAATGCTGCTCGACCGCTACTTTGCAAACGCGTAACCATATGCAACCTCTTTCACAGAATGTTTTATTCATTTGCTGATGTAAATGCTAAAACTGTGCCAGTATTTGTGTGGTTATTATTTCCTTATAAAACAAGGGGTTAGGGATTCTGAGTGGTCTTCGTGTCAAAAAGATTAAAGTTTGACGGATATTAGAAAATACTAATGACGGGTTTATGGCTCTATTTAAATAGAAAGTGTTGGGATAATTGACGTGTTTGGCGGGGGTCAGGTATTGATTTGGATGAAATTGCTTGCTGGTCACTTTATTAGGTCAATAAGGCCCGCTTAACGGGACTTATTGCAGTTTATTTAGGTTAAAGCTTATTTAGGCTGTGCGTCCAGTGCTTGGCCATTAACATGCTTAGATTCATCACTCATTAGATAAACATGGATATCCATAATCTGATCTGCTGTTTTTAAGTGTGCTGGATTTTCGGCTGGGTAAGCATCGGCACGCATGCTAGTGCGGGTTGCGCCTGGATTTAATGTGTTAACACGAATGTTACGGCTATCATAAAGCTCTTCCGCTAGGATCTGCATCATACCTTCGATGGCGAATTTAGAAACAGAGTAAGCTCCCCAGAATGCACGACCTTCGCGGCCAACGCTGGATGACGTTAATACAAGTGATGCGCCGTGTTCTGAACGTTCTAATAGAGGGGTAATTGATTTTGCTAGTAGAAATTGGCCATTTACATTGATGTCCATAACCTGTTTCCATGCAGCCCAGTTATAGCCTTCAATGGGAGCTTTTTGACCCAAAACTCCTGCATTTAATAACGCCCCATCCAAATGTCCAAATTCACGTGCAATTAAGTCTGCAAGTTCGATGAATTTTTCCTCATCATTACAGCCTAGGTCGAAAGGAAGTACAGCTGCTTGCGGTAAGCCTTCCTCTTCAATACGGTCGTAGACGGTTTCGAGCATGTCTTGAGTGCGGCCCAGAAGAATAACGGTCGCACCTTCACGAGCATAAGCCAAAGCAGCGTGAGCGCCGATGCCATAACTAGCGCCTGTCACTAAAATGACGCGATCTTTTAATTTTAACGATTTTGCAGCGGCTGCTTGGCTCATTTTTCTCTCGATATTTGTCAATTTAATAAGATTATCGTGCGCTAGCGGCAAGTAAGTTCCGCTAGCGGCGGTATTTTCAAAACGGCTTGCCGTTATGTGTTCAATGTTTTTAAAAGTAAGTCAGTAACTTCTTGGGCGGTTTCCACTAATAGATCGGCTTGCCAGTTATTAGGATTGTCGTGGGGCTCAATATAGCCGTATAAGGTGGCAATCGTGAACATGTTAGCGGCTCGCCCTGCATCAATATCTCTAATGTGGTCTCCAAGGTACCAACAATCTTGTGGCGCAATTTTAATCTTTTTTGCGGCTAAAAGCAGCGGGTCAGGAAACGGCTTGGTTTTTTCTACATCGTCTGGGCAGACAAGTACCGAGCTGTGTTTCAATATAGGCAATTGATCAGCTAAGCGCTCTAATAGCAGCTCTGTGTATAGGCGCGGCTTATTAGTCACAATGCCCCAGGGGATATCTTGCTGGTTGCAGGTTTCTAATAGTTCTGCAATTCCGTCGAATAATCCGCTTTGCTTGGCAATATGCTCGATGTACAAATCGAGTAGGCGCTCTCTCTGCCCTTTAATGGTTTCGTTTTTTTCAGCAGCAATATTAGTGTCTATATCTGAGGCTAGCTGAGGTATGTCGAGCGCTAGGCGGGTTAATGCCCAGCCACCATTCGATACTTGTAAGCGGATAGTCTCATCCGGCAATGGCGGCAGATTGTGTTCTTTTCTCAAAGTATTCACAGTTGGAAAGAAATCCGGAGCCGTATCCATTAAAGTGCCATCTAAATCGAAGAGCAGCGCTTTCGGTTTCATTATGTGAGGCATTTGTGAAGAAGCCATCAAAGCGCTTTTTGACAAGCTATTAAGTAATTCACATCAACATCATTGTCTACTAACTTGTAGTTTTTAGAAATGGGGTTGTAGGTCATGCCTGTCATGTGAAGTTGCTTAAGATCGACAGGGCGACACCAGCGAGCAAGCTCGGCAGGTTTAATAAACTTGTTGTAATCGTGGGTACCTGTTGGTACTAATTTTAAAATGTATTCAGCGCCAATAACGGCCATTAAATAGCTTTTAGGATTACGATTAATGGTTGAGAAAAATACGTGGCCGCCAGGTTTTACCAGTTTTGCACAAGCGCGCACAATGGATTCTGGGTCAGGCACGTGCTCTAGCATTTCTAGGCAAGTAACAATGTCGAACGATTCAGGGTGTTCTTCGGCAAAGTCTTCCACCGGGCGACATTGATAATCAACGTTTACCCCTGATTCTAAAGCATGTAATTTTGCAGTTGTTAGATTAGCTTCGCCTAGATCAAGGCCTGTCACGTTAGCGCCGCGCAGGGCCATTCCTTCGCTTAAAATCCCACCTCCACAACCAACGTCGAGCACTTTTTTACCCGCAAGAGGGGCGTGTTCTTCAATATAGTTGGTGCGAAGAGGATTGATTTCATGCAGGGGTTTGAACTCGCTCTCCATGTCCCACCAGCGTGTTGCTATGGATTCAAATTTGGCAATCTCAGCGCTATCAACATTTACGCTTTTTAAATCTGGTGTAGCTTTTGTATTAGACATGCTTAAGCCTCGGCTGCGGAGCTAATCTTTTATATAAATAATGGCGCTATTCTAACTGTATTCATTTTTACTTAATAGACATGGCTTCTACTTAATGGTGGCTTGAAGGCATAGATATCAAAATTAAGATAATTAACATATCAATTAATCACTGGCGAAGGTTGAATTTTACTTGCCCAGCTCTTCGCTTGATCAATTAATGCGGCTTCATCTATAGTTGTGAGTTGGCCATCTTTTAATAAGCACGTTCCATTAACCCATACATGGCTGACTTGGGTAGATTTTGCACAGTAAACTAAGTGTGAAATCGGATCGAAAACTGGTTGGCTTGAGAGAGTGTTAAGATTAATTACTTGAATATCTGCTGCTTTTCCAGGTTTCAATGACCCTGTGATCTCGTCTATGCCTAATGCTCTAGCGCCGCCAAGCGTAGCCATGGCTAATGCTTCTATAGCGGGAATAGAACTGGCGTCTTGGCTGACCCCTTTTGCAAGTAATGCAGCTGTTTTAGTTTCGCTGAACATATCCAAATCATTATTGCTGGCAGCTCCGTCGGTACCAATGGCGAGGGGGATATCTGCTTTAGATAATTTTGAGATAGGGCAAAAGCCACTGGCTAGTTTTAAATTCGACTCAGGGCAATGAACAACTGATGCGCCGGTTTTTTGTAAGATATTAATGTCATTACTATCTATCTGCGTCATATGTACGCAGCTTACGCGTTCATTTAAAAAGTCGATATCTGCTAAGCGTTGAGTGGGGCGCTTGTTGAATTTTTCTAAACTCTCACTGATTTCAAACGCGGTTTCATGGAGGTGGATCTGTACGGGCATATCGAGTTGGTCGGCGAGAATTGTGATTTCTTTTAATGGCTCGTCAGATACTGTGTATGGAGCATGAGGGCCAAAACCAATCTTTACTCGCTTATTGTTATTTAGCGGGTGATTGTTGAATCTATCGTTGCACTCAACGGCTTTGCGAATGTATTCGTCGGCATTCTGTGCGTAGTTGGTTGGAAAGTCTAAAACGGGAGTAAAGCACACAGCGCGAATTCCTGTCTTCAGAGCAGCCTCGCCACTTTGCTGCGGGTAAAAATACATGTCGGCAAAGGTTGTGGTGCCAGATTGAATCATTTCAGCAATGGCAAGTTCGGTACCTTCTTTAACGAAATCTTCATTCACATGCTGGCCTTCTGCTGGCCAGATATGGTCTTGCAGCCAAGTCATTAAAGGAAGGTCGTCAGCAAGGCCCCTAAATAATGACATGGCAGCATGGCCATGAGCATTAATCCAGCCCGGCATTAATACCTGTTCACCTAAGTCTATAGTTTCCTTTGCCGCTATTGTGCAATGGGCTTGTGGCTCGATAGTAAGGATGATTCCATCTTTAATTAGCAGGCAGTGATTAATGAGAACTTGTTCGTGAGAATCTGATTCAATGGGCACAATCCAGCGAGTGTTAATACGTAAGTCTGCGATTTCAGTCTGCGATAGGCTCATTGAACTGCACTCTTGTTTAGGAGGTTTTTTAAAGGATGAATCAGTTATTTTTCGCACAGTATAATCAAACTTTGATTGAGGTGAAGCATCTTCCTTGATCATTCCTTAGTCACTCGCTATTTGGGAAGCACGAAAGAAGGGTGAAAGACTAGGTATCTTGTTGATTTGTGGTATGATTTGTCGCTAATTATAAACGTTAATAACAAGGACCGAATGAGGTTTTCAATAGAGACCATCATTTGACAGAGACAGGCCAAGAATCTATGGGTGAGTTAACCAAAGAAGTATTGCCAATTAACATTGAAGACGAACTTAAGTCGTCTTACCTTGATTATGCAATGAGTGTAATCGTTGGGCGTGCATTACCAGATGTGCGTGATGGACTAAAACCTGTGCATAGACGTGTTCTGCACGCGATGAATGTACTAGGTAATGATTGGAATAAAGCCTATAAAAAGTCGGCCCGTGTGGTCGGTGACGTAATTGGTAAATATCACCCACATGGTGATTCTGCTGTTTACGATACTATTGTGCGAATGGCACAAGACTTCTCTATGCGTTATACGCTGGTGGATGGCCAAGGTAACTTTGGTTCTGTAGATGGTGACTCCGCAGCGGCCATGCGTTATATCGAAATTCGCATGGATAAACTCAGTCATGAGTTATTAGCTGATATCGATAAAGAAACTGTGAACTTCGTACCTAACTACGATGGCACAGAAAAAATTCCAGAAGTTATGCCGACACGTGTGCCGAACCTACTTATTAATGGTTCTTCAGGTATTGCTGTGGGTATGGCAACTAATATTCCGCCTCACAATTTAGGTGAAGTAGTTTCTGCTTGTTTGGCGCTGATCGATAATCCGAATATGGATGTCGATGGACTGATGGAGCATATTCCTGGTCCGGATTTCCCAACGGGGGCATTCATTAATGGCCGTGAAGGTATTATTGAAGCTTATCGTACAGGTCGTGGCCGTATTCATATGCGCGCCCGCCATCATTTTGAAGAAAATGAAAAGAACGGCAAGGTGTCGATCGTTTTCACTGAAATTCCTTATCAATTAAACAAAGCGCGCCTGATCGAAAAGATCGCCGAGTTGGTTAAAGAAAAGAAAATTGAAGGCATTACTGAGCTGCGTGATGAGTCTGATAAAGACGGTATGCGTATTGTTGTTGATTTGCGTCGTGGCGAAATGCCTGAAGTAACCTTGAACAATTTGTTTGCTCAAACGGCATTGCAGTCGGTATTTGGTATTAATGTTGTTGCTTTGATGGACGGTAAGCCACAAACGTTGAACTTGAAGCAAATGCTTGAAGCTTTCGTTCGTCACCGTCGCGAAGTTGTTACACGTCGTACGATTTTTGAGTTACGTAAAGCTCGTGAACGTGGTCATATTTTAGAAGGCTTAGCGATTGCGTTAAGTAATATTGATCCAATTATTGCTTTGATTAAGAAGTCTCCTACGGGTGCTGAAGCAAAAGAAGCATTGATCGCAACATCATGGTCTCCGGGTTCTGTTACAGGGTTCTTGGAACGTGCTGGTGAAAATGCGTGTCGTCCTGATGACCTAGGTGAAGAATTTGGCATGCATAACGGCATGTACAACCTTTCCCCTCAACAAGCTCAAGCGATTCTGGATTTGCGTTTGCAAAAGCTTACCGGTCTTGAGCACGAAAAGCTGATTGAAGAGTATCAGGTTAAGTTAACTGAAATTAAAGAGTATCTAGATATCTTAGGTTCTCCTGAATTGTTATTGCAGGTTATTCGTGACGAACTAGCGGCAATAAAAGAAGAATACGGTGACGACCGTCGTACTGAAATCATTGCGAACAAGCGTGATTTGACGATGGCGGATTTGATCCCAGAAGAAGATTTAGTATTAACCATCTCTCATGGTGGTTACGCAAAGACTCAGCAGTTAGATGTTTATCAAGCTCAGCGTCGCGGTGGTAAAGGTAAATCAGCAGCATCAGTTAAAGATGATGATTATGTTGAGCACCTGATGATTGCAAACAGCCATGATACGGTTTTATGTTTTACCGATGCGGGTAAAGTATTCTGGCTAAAAGTGTATGACATTCCTCAGGCGAGCCGTAATGCGAAAGGCCGTCCGATGGTGAATGTAGTTAATTTGGGTGACGATGAGCGCATTACAGCTATTCTTCCTCTACCTGAATTTACCGGTGAAGAATTTATCTTTATGGCAACCTCAATGGGGACTGTGAAGAAAACCAGTTTAGAGCACTTCCAGCGCCCACGTTCTAGCGGCTTAATTGCGTGTGAACTAGATGAAGGTGATCACTTAATTGGTGTTGCGATTACTGATGGCACGAAGGATATTTTATTGCTTACTGATGCAGGTAAAGCAAACCGCTTTAAGGAATCTGATGTACGTGCAATGGGCCGAACGGCTCGTGGTGTTCGTGGTATTAGAATTCAAGAAGGTCAAAAGGTTATCTCGCTGGTTATTCCAGAAGAGGGCGGCACTTTGTTAACTGCAAGTGATCGTGGTTATGGTAAGCGTACTGATATTACAGAATTCCCAACCAAAGGCCGTGGCACTCAAGGTGTTAAGGCTATGGTGGTGAATGAGCGTAACGGTATTATTATTGGTGCGGTTCAAGTCTTCGAAAATGACGAAGTTATGCTGATCAGTGATAAAGGAACCTTGGTTCGTACTTCGGCTGATTCTGTTTCTTGCTTAGGTCGAAATACTCAAGGTGTTCGCTTAATTAAAGTGGCTGAGAAAGAGCGCTTGATTGGTGTGGAGCGTGTTTGTGAGCCAGAAGATGTTGACGATGGTATTGAATATCTAGCAGCAGATGGTACTCAAACTGAATCTTCAGACGTAGCTGATTCTGTTGATGCAAGTGATACTAGTGATGTAGATGCTGGTCAGATTAATGACGACGATATGGATGGTGAAGCATAAATGACAAGGATGATTGATGGCGAGCATAACAATGGAAATGTAAATGACGATGAGATCGATTTATTCGATCTCATCGATGATATCTGGTCTCATAAACGCTGGGTATTCATAGGTCTATTTGCCACATTGATTCTGGCAGGTCTTTATTTATTTAAAGCGACTCCGATTTATCAGTCTGAAACTAAGATTAAGTCGGCTACTGCAAATGACTTGATTGAGTTTTCGCGCCCACAATTGCAGGGTGGCTATGAGGTGTCTAACAATGATAAGGACACTTTTAATAAAGTTAGCCCGCCTATTTTTGAGATGAGTGTTGAATCATCATTTTCTTCTGCTACGGCAGCGCTGTTATCGACAGGGTACCGTAAAGATTTTTATGAGTTGAAGCTGACTGAGATTAAAACAATACCTGATGCTTATAATGAAAATTTAACACTAGAACAAAATTTTAGTAAATTTAGTGAACAGTTTTCATTAAAAACCTCTGGTAAAAAGGACTCAGAGTCATTTGTTCAGATCAGTTTGAAATCTTCTGATGCTGAGTTTGCTAGTCAATTATTAAACGAATTTGTTGAATATGCTCTGTTTCGTGGCTTGCGAGATAATTACGATACTATGTTGGCGAAAGTTAACGGTCGCATCGAGGCATTGAATTATCAAGCGGATATCATGCGTGAGGGTTATCTGGGTGACAAAGCACGTCGTATTTTAGAGCTTAAAGAGGCCACTGCGATAGCTATAGCGGTTGACCAGATAGATCCTGTTTATCGAAATATGGATCTCATGGGTGGGCAAGAGCCGCCTCTTTATATGCTCGGTTCTAAAGCAATTAAGGCAGAGATAAAAGCATTAGAATCTAGAGCGGAAATAGCTAAGAGTTTAGCTCGCGGTGAAGATCATTTTATTGAAGGTTTACCACAGATTTTATTAGAGATTGAGTCACTTGAAAAACTCGATGTTAATTTTGAGAACATTAAGTTGGCACGTATTGATGAAGTTGCCGTTGTGCCTGTTAAGCCTATTAAACCTCGTAAATTGTTAATTATGGCATTAGCTATAGTTGCTGGTCTATTTGTTGGTTTGTTTATGGCTTTAATTGTTGCTGCTTATGGTAAGCATAAAGTCAGAGTTGAATACTCAAGAGAAAAGAAACGCTTAGCTAAAGCTGAGTAGTTTTCTAACAATTAAATATCTATTTATGTATAGGATAGATTCGAAATATTAACGCCCTTTGATTAGGGCTTTACTGATGAAACGGTATCATGACTCGTTTATATAATTTCTGCGCAGGTCCTGCGGCACTTCCCACTGATGTACTATCTCAAGCGCAAGCTGACTTGCTAAATTGGCAAGGTAAGGGCTTGTCTGTGATGGAGATGAGTCATCGTTCTCCTGAGTTTGTCGGTATTGCTCAAAAAGCCGAGCAAGATTTACGTGATTTGATGGTTATTCCTGATAACTACAAAGTGTTGTTTATGCAGGGTGGAGCAAGCAGTCAGTTCACTATGATTCCAATGAACTTATTGCACGGCAAAAAATCAGCAGATTATATCAATACGGGTCAGTGGTCGAAAAAAGCCATTGCTGAAGCGAAACGTTTTTGTGACGTTAATGTTGTTGCAACAACGGAAGGTAATAGCTTTACCTCAGCACCTAGTCAGGAAGAATTGAACCTTAATCCAAAAGCGGCTTATGTGCACTACACGCCCAATGAAACCATTGGCGGCGTTCAATTTGATTATATTCCAGAAACTAATGGCGTGCCGCTAGTTGCAGATTATTCATCGGCTATCCTATCTGAGGAAATCGATGTTTCAAAATTCGCTATGATTTATGCGGGGGCTCAGAAAAACATTGGTCCTGCAGGTTTGTGCATTGTTATTATTCGTGAAGACCTACTAGGGCAAACTCTAGAAGGTACGCCGACTATGTTTGACTATAAGGTCATGGCTGATAACGATTCTATGTACAATACGCCGCCAAGTTATGGTTGGTATTTAGCGGGCTTAGTTTTCTCTTGGTTGAAAGCTCAAGGCGGCGTAAAAGCTATTGCAGAAATCAATCATCGTAAAGCGAAAAAATTGTACGATTTCATTGATGCAAATCCTTTTTATGCAAACCCTGTTGCGATTAATAATCGCTCTATAATGAATGTGCCATTTACTTTAAAAAATTCTGATTTGGATAAGTTGTTTTTGGCGGAAAGTGAAAAAGTTGGCTTATTAAATCTAGCGGGGCATCGTAGTGTCGGTGGCATGCGCGCCAGTATTTATAATGCAGTCGAAGAAAAAGCG
>Ga0115572_10004631_pt1 | contig 10678 bp, 9 predicted proteins | sample COGITO_mtgs_1206_FD_88681 | JGI IMG/M metagenome (GOLD analysis project Ga0115572, IMG submission 88681) | Pelagic marine microbial communities from North Sea - COGITO_mtgs_120607 | ecosystem: Environmental > Aquatic > Marine > Epipelagic | place: Germany:Helgoland, sampling site Kabeltonne... | reverse complement strand
ACATTTGTAGTGGCTTTCATGCCCATTTCGTTACAAACCGTGCTTAGTTGATAAACAATGTCTTGCCACTCACGGATACGCATATACGCCAGCATGTCTTTTTGGCAAAGCTTTCTAAACTGGCTGTTACTGAGTTCACTTTGCTGCTCTTCTAAATAATTCCATAAGTTTAAAAACGCGATAAAGTCTGAATCAGGGTCATCAAAACGGCCATGTTTTTCATTGGCTGCGGCACGTTTTTCTTGCGGGCGTTCACGAGGGTCTTGAATCGACAAGGCTGCAACAATAATAATTACTTCACGCAGTGCACCGAGCTTTTGCGCAGTTAATACCATTTTAGCTAAGCGCGGGTCTACCGGGAGTCTGCTTAAGTCCATCCCAGATTTTGTTAATCGTGTTTCTTGATGGCGCTTAGTTGGTTTAACGGCTTCAAGCTCTTCAAGCAAGGTTAAACCATCGTTAATGTTACGGCTATCTGGCGCTTGCACAAATGGGAAGTTAGCCATGTCGCCTAGGCCTAAACCAAGCATTTTTAAAATAACCGAGGCTAGGTTGGTGCGCAGAATTTCAGGGTCGGTAAACTCAGGGCGCGAATTAAAATCGTCTTCTGCGTATAACCGAATACATATCCCCGCTTCAACACGGCCACAGCGTCCTTTACGCTGGTTCGCGCTGGCCTGTGAAATCGGTTCGATAGGTAAGCGCTGTACTTTGGTTCGGTAGCTGTAGCGGCTAATACGCGCAGTACCTGGGTCAATGACATAACGAATACCCGGCACCGTTAAAGACGTTTCAGCAACGTTGGTCGATAATATAATATGACGGCGACTATGCGGTGCAAAAATGCGGTTTTGCTCTGCATTTGATAGCCGTGAATAAAGCGGCAGTACATCAGCGCCTTTTAAGTTGCGTTTACTGAGTGCATCGGCGGTGTCGCGAATTTCCCGTTCACCGTTTAAAAAGATTAAAATATCGCCTGGGCCTTCTTGGCACAGTTCATCAACGGCATCAAAAATGCCTTGCAGTTGATCGCCCTCTGCCTCCATGTCGTCTTTATCAATTTCAACTAACGGTCTGTAACGCACATCCACCGGGAAAGTGCGCCCTGACACTTCAATAATTGGTGCATCATTAAAGTGCTTTGAAAAACGTTCAGGATCAATGGTAGCCGAGGTGATAATGATTTTTAAATCGGGACGCTTTGGCAACAGATTTTTTAAATAGCCTAAAATAAAGTCGATATTAAGACTACGTTCGTGAGCTTCATCAATAATAATGGTGTCGTATTGGTTTAAAAAACGGTCTTGTTGAATTTCGGCTAACAAAATACCGTCAGTCATCAATTTAATGTAACTATTATTGGATACCTGGTCGCTAAAGCGTATTTTAAAACCTACTTGTTGGCCAAGCTCACATTGCATCTCACTGGCAATACGATCTGCAACACTGCGCGCTGCTAAACGTCTCGGTTGAGTGTGGCCAATATAGCCATCAACACCACGGCCAAGCTCTAAACACATTTTAGGGATTTGCGTTGTTTTACCTGAACCGGTTTCACCAGCGATGATCACCACTTGGTTATTGGCAATAGCGTCTTTAATGTCGTCTTTTTTCTGGCTAACCGGAAGTTGCTCTGGGTACGTTACCTTTGGTAACTGGGCTAAGCGAACCTCACGCAATTGCTGACTACGTGTTATATCCGCGGCTATTTTTTCAATAACTGCGGCTTGTTTTACTTCATCAGATATTTTTTTTATGCCATGAAGGCGCTTTTTGAAGATGAATTGATCTTTTCTTAAACACGTTTTGAGTTCACCAAACAATTGACCTAGGTTTGCCACCCGCGACTTCCTTAATAATTTTGAATAAAGACGCCCAATTGTATCAAACTTTACAGCAATATAAATTTTATCTGTGAGTGCCAATTTTGGCTGAGGCTGTAAACAGACAATGCTATGCTTGGCGCTTACTTATCCAAGGTGTTTGCTATGAGTTTAAAACGTTTAATCCAATTGTTTGCGCTTGCGGCTATTTGGGGCGCATCATTTTTATTTATGCGAATGGCAGCAACCAGTTTAGGCCCAGCAATACTGATTGAATTTAGAGTCGGCTTTGCAGCTCTCACATTGTTTTTAGTAGCACTGTATATTAAACGCCAATCTGTTTTTAAGAGCTTAGCGTTTAAAGCCCACCGTAAACATTTTTTTATTATTGGCGCACTTAATTCCGCACTGCCCTTTTTACTCTTTGCGTATGCAGCCCAAACAATCAGCGCATCAACGTTATCCATACTAAATTCAACCCCCCCTATTTGGGCAGCAGTAGTAGGCGTAATATGGGCTAAAACAAAACCAACAAAGAGTATGATTTGTGGTTTAGTGCTTGGCTTAATCGGCGTTGTACTGCTTGTCGGGCAAGATAACTTTAGCCCAGATTCAGACTCACTGATAGCTATTATTGCGGCGCTTTGTGCATCATTAAGCTACGCCATTGCATCGCATTACACTAAGCACGCACCTAAGTTAACGCCTTTCAATAATGCTCATGGCTCGATGTGGGCAGCAAGTATATTGGTACTGCCGCTCGTTTTTGTTATGCCAATTCGAGAAGTCCCAACCACAGACGTTATGTTAGGGGTTGTTGCTCTAGGCGTTATTTGTACTGGTATTGCCTATATTTTGTTTTTTAATTTAATTGAAGAAATAGGCCCAACGTCAGCACTAACCGTGACGTTTTTAATTCCACTTTTTGGGATTTTTTGGGGTCATCTAGTGCTTGATGAACAGATTGGTTCAAACACCCTACTTGGTGCATTGTGTGTCATAAGTGGCACTATGTTAGTCACTGGCTTTTTACCTAAAAAACTAGCACTACGCTTACCAAAAAATACGTAAAAAAAAGGTGCATTTATAATGCACCTTTTATCCTGTGGGTAAAACAGGGTTAGTTATAGCGCAGCAAAAACCTCGTCAGTTTTTGCAGCACAAATAAAATCATTTTTGTGAAGGCCTTTAATAGAATGGCTCCACCAAGTAACCGTCACTTTGCCCCATTCAGTTAATAAACCAGGGTGATGACCTTCGTCTTCCGCCATATCACCTACTTTATTAGTGAAGGCAATAGCTTGTTTAAAGTTTTTAAATTTATAAACACGCTCTAACTGCATAATGCCATCGCGTACTTCTGGCACCCAGTCCGGGATCATTTTAATTAGTTCTGCTAGCTCTTCGTCTGACACTTTTGGAGCATCAACATGACATGCTTCACACTTTTGTGCGCTTAATGATGACATTTTAAATCCTTAACTTGCTATTTTTTCTTTAGGAGGAAATTTTGGGTCGTGTAACCCTAATTCTTTTGCTTGCTCAACTATCGCCATAATATCCAACTGTGAAATATCAAATAAATCATGGATAGAGTTTATGGTGTAGTACAAAGGCTGCATTATATCAATGCGATACGGTGTGCGTAACACATCAAGTACATTCATTGGATTTATTTCTGGCTCATCAGAGTATACGTATTGTGTCTCGCCTGGGCTTGATAAAATACCACCACCGTAAATACGTAGGCCGTCTTTGGTTTGCATCAAACCAAACTCAACAGTAAACCAATACATACGCGCTAAATAAACGCGATCTTTTTTCTCTGCTGCGTACCCTAACTGGCCATACTTATGGGTAAACTCAGCAAAATCAGGATTGGTGAGCATCGCACAATGGCCAAATATTTCATGGAAAATATCTGGCTCTTGTAAATAATCAAACTCTTCACGTGTTCTTATAAAAGTCGCCACAGGGAACTGTTTGTTAGCTAGTAGACGAAAGAACTCATCAAAATCAATCAATGCAGGCACCGGGGCTACTTGCCAACCTGTGGTTGCTAACAACACTTCGTTTAATTCGCTTAACTGCGGAATGCGATCATGAGGAAGGTTTATTTTTTTTAGCCCTTCCATATACTCATCACACGCCTTGCCTTCAATACACTTTAATTGACGGGCAACGAGCTCTGACCATGTTTTGTTTTCTTCATCGCTCCAGTGAATCACCCCATTTTCATCGGGTGTTCTAGAGGTGTACTTACTTGCTTTAGCCATAATTACCTTCTTGCTGTTAAACCGAATATCGGTATCAACGTGTTACCCAGATACTAAGCAAATGTAAGGCAAAGTTTAATAGCTGGGTTCATATCAGCCAATGGCTACAACACCAAGATCGTAAATTTAAAATTACAGTTTTAGGGCGTTATATTTACACCCTTATAAACACTGGCCTTAAGACCCAGCTTAATGTACACATAAAATTACGAGTTACATAGTTTGACTAAATGCATGGTTAAGATCATTAATTATATCGTTAACATCTTCAAGCCCAACAGAAAGGCGAATTAAGCCATCGCTTATACCCGCAGCCGCTCTTTCCTCTGGCGTATAGGGCGAATGAGTCATCGATGCGGGATGCTGTATCAATGTTTCAGCATCACCTAAGCTCACTGCTAATGTGCACAGCTTGGTACTATTTATAAACTGCTCGCCGTCTTTTAGGCTGCCTTTTAGCTCAAATGCAATCACTCCACCAGCCGCTTTCATTTGCGTGCCAATAAACTTATTTCCCGGGTGAGATTTCAAACCAGGGTAATAAACGGTGTTAACATGTGGGTGTTGCTCTAAAAATTCAGCAATAGTTTGCGCGCTTTCACAATGGCGCTGCATTCGTATTGCTAATGTTTTTAAACCACGGTTAATTAACCACGCATCATGAGGGCTAATGGTTGCACCAATGTCTTTAAGTACCGTCATTTTAATTAAGTTAATATGCTCATCGGAGCCACACACTAAGCCCGCAACCACATCACCATGGCCGTTTAGGTATTTTGTTGCACTGTGGACAATTAAATCGATGCCATAATCAGTTGGTTTTTGCAGCAGTGGAGTTAAAAAAGTATTGTCGATAACGCTAATAAGCTGATGCTGTTTTGCAACGTCACTGATCAAATTTAAATCCATTACCGCCATTGTTGGGTTAATCGGGGTTTCAGCAAAAATCATTTTTGAGTTTGGTTTTATCGCCTCACGAAGTGCTTGTTCATTGGTCATATCAACAAAGCTTACCTCTATTCCCCAGCGCGGTAGCATATGAGCAAAAAAAGCAAATGTGCAGCCATACAAAGCACTTGATGCAACAAGGTGATCCCCTTGTGATAAAAAGCTCAACACCGATGCTGACACAGCCCCCATTCCGGTTGCTGTGGCCGCAGCGGCTTCGCAGTTTTCAAGTTGAGCAACCTTTTGCTCAAGCTCTGTGGTCGTTGGGTTACCTAAACGGGTATAAATATAACCGGGCTCATCCCCTGCAAATCGAGCTGCGCCTTGTGCTGCATCAGTAAAATGAAAGGTAGATGTTTGATACAAAGGCGATGTTAAAGCGCCGTGTGGATCGTTCGCTTTATTTGGCCCATGAATACATTGACTGTCGATGTGGAGTTTGTTCATTGTTTGATCTTTTTTGATTATTATTAATATGATAATCAAAGCGTATCAGCAGGTAGATAACAAGCATGCCGGATGCACAGATGGCTATTCAGTGATAAGCACCTAATAGCCACTGTACAGATATGTTGTCAGTTTTAAAGAGGCTGTTGATCTTTGCTGCTCTTTTTACGAGACACAATTTTACTGGCAATAAGCTGGGCGGTGCCTTTGAGTAAACTGCGTTTATGCTCTAAGCGCGGTAACGGACGACTCAATTCCATGGCCTTATAACCAATACGCGCGGTAAATATACCAGCACTTAAACCTTGCGCCGCACGGCCAGACAGTTTACCAAGTAACTCAGCGCTAAGTGCGGTTGCCGCTAAATCAGAGACCAGCTCTGCACTACCAACAAACATCACTTGCTTTATCAACATTTTATAAAGCTTAATGCGGCTTGCATAACCAAATCCAATGCCATAAATACGCCCTATTTGCTCTATTAATTTAGTGCCTCGCCAAAGAACGGCCATCATATCAACTAATGCAATCGGGCTAAGTGCCACCAGCAAACCTGATTCTGTGGCAAAACGGTTAATTAATTTTTTTGCTTGAGTGTCTTGCGCGACCAATAAGCTATCAGCGTACAAGGTCATGATTTCTTTATCTGTATGGTGTGTTGCAACACTTGCTTTAAACTCATCAAAGCCTGTTAATTGCTGATGCTTATTAAGCTTTTCAAGCCAAGGTAATGCACCACCCACTTGCTCTGAATTAAGTAACCTATCGGCTTCGTGACGGTGTAATTGATTACGCTTTAAACTGCGCAACATACGGTACTCACGCCATAACAAGCGGCCAATTAGCAAAAAACCAGTAACAACGGCAATAGAATAAACAGTGCCTAAAATAATTGATTGTTGAAATGCAACCACTAACGAAAATGCAAATTCCATCAGCACTAACGTTAAAAAGCTGACAACGAATACCCCTTTTAAGGTTTGCCATTTTGATTTTTTATATACTGGTGCGAGGTCAATATCGTCTTCTAATTCAGGATCCTCTTCGGCTTGGTGTTCAAATTCACCGTGTTCAACGATTTTTGCAGTAACCAAGTCTAATTCAGGATCGCCAATCGGCTGCTCAGACTCAATACGCCTTCCCGCTTGAAATGAAGTTGATTCACTCATGTAAGTTTATCTCCTAGTAGGTACTGCATAACATGATCTAACCGAATATGTTTTAACTGTTTATCTGGGCATGGCATAGGTGAAAATGACAAAAACTCAAACCCGTTTGCAGGCCATTCTGTTTTAGTCAACATGCGTGATGGCGGCTGCGGAGGTAAATAGGTCAGCCATTGCTGCTCATTTAATGGTTTGCCATAAATACAATTAAGGGGTTTGCCTTGCTCAGTAATTTTTCGAGGTTGCGTCGCTGCGATAGATGACATCGCGATGGTCTCAATTTTCACCCCATCAAACTTAAGATGATTTGCTTGCTCATGTACTAATGAATCAAGCAGTAAGGCTAAGTCTTTATGGTGTTCACCACTAATATGATCTGATTTATTAGCCGCAAACAATAATTTATCTATATTGGGTTTGAACAAGCGCTTTATAAAGCTATTTTCACCATAGCTAAAATGCGCTAGTAATTGCTGAATAACGGCGCTTTGCTCATGCAGCGTTTCAGGCCCTTCGTTTAATGCACTCAGTACATCAACCAATACAATTTGTCGGTCAAAATGACGAAAATGCTGGGTGTAAAATGGTTTCACCACTTCTTTTACATAAGCGTCAAAACGCTTGTGTAAATGTGCCAAGTTTGAACCGGGAATTACTTCACCGTCATAGTCAGCCACAGGGAAAAACAATAAAAGTGGTGCGCCTTGCAGCTCTCCTGGCATCAACATGCGCCCAGGCTGGAGCATGGCAAGTTTAGTGTCTTTTTTTAAACCCACTAACAAGCTTTGGTAGAGTTTAGCAAGTTCACTCAATGCGTGCTCATCGACAGGCGCATTCAAATCAAGGTTATTAAGAGCGGATAAAAAGTCTTGTGCTTTATCAACACGAGGCTGCTGCACCAATAACGCGTATTGTTGCTCACACCACTGGTGGTAGCTTTGCTCAAGCATCGGTAAATCAAGTAGCCACTCACCTGGGTAATCAATAATATCAAGGTATAATGTTGATTGTGGTGCAATGTGCGAGCGTAATCCCGAGCCACTTTGATATTTAATAGCCAAACGCAAGGTATTTATACGTTCTGTTGAGGCAGGCCACATAGGTTCGCCATCGTGAGGCAATAATGCCCCTAACGCATTTTGATAAGCAAAGGTAGGAATAGTCAGCGCTTGTTGCGGTACAACTTTAGTGGCGATGTGACGCTTTTGCTGCATAACATCAAAAAAGGGTAAGTTTTTATCGTCAGCTTGGCTGGTCAAATGTTTAACAAGTGCAGTAATAAATGCTGTTTTACCGCTACCACTTAAGCCTGTTACGGCAAGTTTTACATGTTGGTCTAAACTTCGGTGGACTGCTTTTTCAGCTTTCCCTTTAAGTTTATTGAAGGCTTTTTTTGCAGATGAAGTGTTTATCATAATGAGTGAGCACTTTATCTACTTACTTTACTAGTCTGATAAAGTGCTATTAAATCCTTTAAAGCTTGTTGATTTCACGGCTAACCGTAAACTCTGTTGAAGTCACGTAACGCTCCATCTCTTGCAAGCGTGAATCTACACGGCCCAAGCGATCTTTAAGATCTTGTAACGCGCGACGTGGTGGCTCACCTTTTTGCCATACCTTAAATTTTACTTCAAGTGGGTCTTCATGTTGTGTTGTATAAGAGCTTGCCGGTGAATTTGTAGGCTTTTTATCTAAAATAAACCATGCTGCAATATACGCGACCACAAATAAAGGTCCGCCGGCTAATAGAACTGCGGTGACAAAAATGATTCTGACTAACCACAATTCCATATTAAAATAATCACTGAGTCCTGCACATACACCGGCAATTTTGCCTCGTACTGGGTCTCTTAACAGTTCGCGTTTAGTATTCATACTTTACGTCTCCACTGTGGGGCCTCTTGATCAAGTAGTGCTTCTAGTGTTTCTACTCGGTCTGCCATTTTATCTGCTTTTTGAGCAAGCTCTAATAACTGGCGGTGTTCATGTTCACTCAAGCCTTGGCTTACCTGCTTTTTGCTACGATAATGTAAAATTAACCATAGTGGCGCAACCACAATCATAAAAATGATAATTGGGGCAACCAACACATCTGCGTCAATCATAACCTTCTCCTGCACAATCCGTTTATTTGTTTAAGCATAGGGGGAATATCCCCCCTTAATTATTATATTTTACTTGTCAGCAAGCTTCTTTTTAAGCGCTGCTAATTCATCATCAATCTTTTCATTTTGCTGTAAATCAGCAATTTCATCAGACAATGACTTTTTACCTAAGTCGTACGATTCTACTTGAGATTCTAGACCATCAATTTTAGTTTCGTAACGTTCAAAGCGATTTAATGCATCTTCAACTTTTGAGCTATCTAATGCTTTTTTCACTTCAAGGCGCGACTCAGCCGAGCGTTGACGTAAGATAATTGCTTTTTGACGTGCTTTAGCGTCTGCTAACTTCTCTTGAAGTGTGCTAACTTCCTGCTGGAGTTTCTCAATATGAGATTCAACATGGCTTAGCTCAGTTTCAACAGCAGCCACAGCGTCAGCCGACTTTTGCTTTTCAAGTAAAGCGGCGCGTGCTAGGTCATCGCGGTCTTTGCTTAATGCAAGCTCCGCTTTATCTTGCCACTCTGATACTTGTGCTTTTAGTGTATCAACACGACGTACTAACTCTTTTTTCTCTGCTAATGTTTTAGCTGATGTTGAACGCACCTCAACTAACGTGTCTTCCATTTCTTGAATGATAAGACGAACCATTTTTTCAGGATCTTCTGCTTTATCCAAAATGGCATTGATATTAGAATTAACAATGTCTGCAAAACGTGAAAAAATTCCCATAACATTTACCTCTGTGATGTTTAACTTAATTGGTCTGCACTCACTGTTACAATATGCTTGCCAACTTTATAAAACATAAAATACAGTAATATTTTCATAAAGTTAAACTAAAAATACAAATTCCTTTAGTTCTCCCGAATTATGAAATACACTAACTGTTAGTAAAAATGACTAAGAGTTAGGGAATATGAGCCAATTTCGTCAACAGGATAACTTACTCGGCCAATCAGACAGCTTTTTAGCTGTACTGGATCAAGTATCGCAGCTAGCAAGTTTAGATAAACCGGTGTTAATTATTGGAGAGCGCGGTACAGGTAAAGAGTTAATTGCTGCTCGTTTACACTTTTTGTCAAAACGCTGGGAGCAAAACTATGTAAAGCTCAACTGCGCGGCATTAAACGAGAACTTACTTGAAAGCGAGTTGTTTGGCCATGAAAGCGGCGCATTTACTGGAGCTAGTAAACGCCATGAAGGCCGTTTTGAGCGTGCTAACTCAGGTACCCTATTCTTAGATGAGTTAGCCAACACATCAGCCATGGTGCAAGAAAAACTGTTACGAGTCATTGAATACGGCGAGTTTGAACGAGTTGGGGGGAAACAAACGGTTAAAGTAGATACCCGTTTAGTCTGTGCTACTAATGAAGACCTGCCCTATTTGGCCGAACAAGGCGAATTTAGAAGTGATTTACTCGACCGACTCGCCTTTGATGTAATTACTCTGCCGCCGCTACGTGAACGTCAAGACGACATAATGCTACTGGCTGAACAATTTGCCATTAATATGGCTCGCGATTTAGAGTGGGAGTTATTTAGTGGCTTTACCCGAAGCGCCGTTGAAAAGCTACTAAGCTACGATTGGCCTGGTAACATTCGTGAGCTGAAAAATGTCGTGGAGCGTAGTTTATATCGTCATGGCAATGAACATATTCCCGTTCACCAGATTATTTTAGACCCATTCGAAAGTAAATTTAGGCCCAAACAACGTATTAAAGCCCCAGTTAAGACTGAGCAATCAACACAGGATGTGCCGATTGTTACAGAGGTTAAGCCAGTTAGTGAGCCTTCAGTTCATAGCTTTCCCTGTAGTTTAAAAGATCTTTCAAATGAGTTTGAAATTGATTTAATAAAAAAAGCACTGGAATACAGTCAATTTAATCAAAAGAAGACTGCAGAAGTACTTGGTT
>Ga0115572_10004630_pt1 | contig 10681 bp, 16 predicted proteins | sample COGITO_mtgs_1206_FD_88681 | JGI IMG/M metagenome (GOLD analysis project Ga0115572, IMG submission 88681) | Pelagic marine microbial communities from North Sea - COGITO_mtgs_120607 | ecosystem: Environmental > Aquatic > Marine > Epipelagic | place: Germany:Helgoland, sampling site Kabeltonne... | reverse complement strand
TATTGCATTAGCGCTCTCTTTCTTATTCAATGGTGTTTGGGGATATGCACGGGGAATGAACGACTTGCTTAGGCGTGTTGCCATTTTATTATGGACTGCCACTATTACATTGGGAGTGGCAGCGGCAGGGGGCGCTATAGTTCAGACGGAATTTTTCTCAGATACTGGGTGTGACTCTGACAAAAATACTGCTTTACATTACGTTTCGATCATCGCGTTAATCATTTCCATATCTTTGCCACATTTTTACAAGTCAAAAAAAAAACACAATTACCATAAAGTACCAATAGTCACACCAGCAGTCACACAAGATAAAGAAAATAAACTAAATTATTTTTAATTCCTATATCCGTAAGGAATTTTATGGTTTTTTCCCCAGCCTGCGGAAAAGTCAAAAGTAGACATCAAAAAACCAAATGTCTAGACCTGCTACCATTCCTCATTTGTTAAAAAATAAATTTCATGACAAACGAAGTTGTATTGATGTCAGAAATCAAATAGTACACGGTATCAAAATAAACACCAACAACCGCACCTGGATTAATAAAATTGATCACCAAACGGCTCTGGTTGCGGTCAATCCAAAGACAAGGCGTGAAAACCGCCTTGTTCGTCGCCAAACGACTCCATTTCATATGCTCTCGTTCGGTGTTGGTGCCGATACCCTTTACTGGGGGAGATATCTCTGTTTGCAGAACAATACTGGCAGTAATTTCGAATTGGTCTTCGTTGATAACGGAGCGTTGGATGAATGCTTGCCTGCAGGCCACGGTAATACCCATCGAAGTCTGTTGGAAACGCAGTGGGACAAAGCATTTGCCAAAAACAACATCAAAAATAGTTACGAGCCCGCGACTATCAAAATTAAACCATGCGCAGCTTTTCCTGACGGAAAGGAATACACACCAGATGTTTGGTTAACCGATTCTAACACTTTTATCGAAATCAAAGGCCCACCAGCAACCGAAGAAGAATTTGAAAAGTGTAAGGCGGTCAGAGAATTAGGGTTTAACATCTTAATGTTTAATGGCAACCCAAATGGGTTTGATTGTTATGACTGGTCAGATTCAAACACACGGACCAAAAAACATTACAACTCGTATCTCGAATATTTATCTGAAAACACCAAAAACAAAAAACGAAAATATACAAATCATCCACATATGAAACATTTTTAGATACAATACTAAATAAAAAATAAATAAAAATATTATTTTGATGGTAGTCTCTGAAGGATAGGGTACGCAGAACTAACGTATACTATGTACTCTGCCACCCCACAGGCATTTTTACCCCTTTCCAGATGAATGTAGCCTTCAATACCCCAGTATTTGCTCCAACTGTTTTTAATAATCCAGTATTTTTTAGTATAGCCTACGACACTCACAGCATGATCAATGTCAGTCCCGCACATAGACGCCCTGAAAATTCCGCCTCGATAATTATCCCAATTTTTGCTGTCAACCCCGATTGAAACTGGCCCGTAATGATGCAAAAGATATTCGAGTTGCCCTTCAGCATTTTTGACGTTGTCCGACGATAATACACGCCAATTGGCTACCTTTACGTGTGACAATACCTTACCATCTGGACAAGTCTTATCTTCGGCGAAGTAGGGTTGTTCAGAATCCAGCATCACGGCGTAGTGGCTGGCATAATCAAATACAGTACTCATTAGACCGCCATTTTCGCAAGATTTTTTTTCAGCACAGTCGAGTAAATGCTGAACAGAAATTGAGGGCGGATGACCGTGCCTTTTAAGCCAGTATTCCATAACTGTCGCAGATGCAAATGCGAAGCACCCACCACATTCGTATTGTGATTTCACTGGGCTAACGAAGGAAACTCCATTCACATTTCGCCAGTCAATCGGTGGAAAACTTTTCCGTAATTTCGAAACATGGTCATTATGAGATTCGATTACGACATTTTTGTAGTGTTTCTTCCTAATCATCGAATTTGATTTCAGTTCGTGTGGAAAACGATCACTCCGCGACGTATGCCCAAATTCCACACCGTTTCTGATCTCGTTTTCAACAGTTTTAATCCTTTCTAACCGCAAGTCCATTTCTTTGTCATTATCGTACGATTTACCGAAAGAATGCATATACTGGCACAGGTCTCCATGACTTGATGTTTGCATACATTTGTCCGCAGAAATAGTAGCAAACGATATTTGCAAAAGGTTCATTCCTATCAATATACAAAGAATATTCATAAGCAGTGAATAGGTAAATAGGTCCTTAAATATACCGAATCACGACTCCAATATTTATTTTTTATTATATTCTAAATGATGAAGTAATTTCACAAACTTCAACTGGAACAGTAATTAAAACAATTTCAGCAACTTCAACTGGGGCAAGTTGTGGGACTGCTGGTACTATCCGTTTACGTTTGCGTTGTTCTTTGAAACAATTAGGACACTCAATGCTTTTACAATGCATTGAGTGACGACAATTTGAACATTTTTTCCCGTGAATGTGCGGTTTCGGTAAGACCATGATTTTTGCCATAATAAAAATGTTCTCTATTTCACTCCACCTATTTTGGAAATCAAAATCTTTCAATGAATGTCCGTTATATATTTTTTTTATTTCAGTGGTTAATTGTAAAGGTGAAATTTTATTTTGTGACGTCATTATTGACTGATGTTGTTTTTTTTGTTTGCTATCTGCATATATTACATATCTCCTATAATTTCGTAACGTTTTCAGGTTTTTGGGTTGGAAAGAGATTTTCTAGGAAATCAGACTTTTTTGTTTTCTTGGCGGAGCCGAGGGCCAAGGCCCGAAAAATAGTTTGAGGAAACTTCACAAACTTTTTCTAGAAAATCTCTTTCCAACCCAAAAACCTATAACTGTAACACAATTATAGGAATTTAATAATATATGCAGATAGCAAACAAAAAATATTACAATCTTAAAAAAATGTCAACAAAAACATATTGTTCTAAACTTCTCAGTTATCAGGGCCGGGATCCTAAAGTAGAATATGGCGGCGATTGTCGTTTTGGTAAACAGCCCGTTCAACCAGCCAAAATAGCACCAACAGCCTGGGTTGTGGGTCAATGGCTTTTAGCCCGTAAAAAAGGGCAGCCACTCTCAGATATCGCGAATAAGTACTGCGATCAAGCACTTGCAGGCACGACAAATAAAGCACTGAAATGGTTAATTTCGTCCGGATTAAACTTTTAAATATTCCTCTATATATTTCCGAGTTTTTTTGATGGAAATCGCTGCTTCTTTCAACGTTTGAACCGAGCTGTATGTAGCTGTAATCGTACCAGCAACCGTTTGCACATTATCCAACAATTTTTCATCACACTCACCAGTCAAAACAGTAGAAATCTCTTTCAACCGATAATTAATCGCAAGGATTTTGTTACGAGAATCGACCACAGAGGATGGAAATTGAAACCCAAGTCTTTTTAAATTTGTTTGAATCTTTTTAATATCAAATTCTAATTGTTTTATCATTTATTTTGTGCAAAAAGTACGAGACAATATATAGTAAAAACAGGATTTCGTTTTTTTTTTGTAGAAAATAGTTTGTGATTTTTTTGGCCCGCGGGCGTACATCGGTTACAGCTGCAGCCAAGGAGATGGGATATGAGAGTTCGAAGTCAGTGCACACAATTCTTAACAATAAACATAACAAGTGGCGCGGTGAATACATTGTAAACTAATAAATAAACTAAAAATCGGATTTCGTTTTTTTCCCTGCAAAGCTCTATTTGAGCAAAACTTAATTCTTTATAGATGTCTTTGCTCAAAGACGTTTCTGCAAAAAGCCTATACATAGCTAATGAAAAACTATTACAAACAATTTTCAATTATCCACCAGAATTACCAATTGGACCATCATCTCACTTCAATCGGATATTACTTATCCATAAAATAATCAAAGATGACCTTGTTGGTACATGTACTGTTGATGCAACCCACACACAAACTGAGAATGCCTCAATTTCAATGGTCTCCAACTCTTTAATTGATTTAGAAAAGATCATTTTCGGTGAAAATACAAAATCCTACAGCCCGTCTATAGCGGGTTGCCTTACACACACAGAGCAGATACTTTCTGCATTACAATCAAGTCAAAATACTTGTGTATTATTATAAAAAGGAAATAAATATACTTAACTAAATGAATTCCGTTGATAGTGAAAAATAAATTGTAAAACCGTGTTCAAAGCGGCTTTCTTTTCTGGGTCATTTTCAATATCTACGATTGACTTGCAGTTCGAAAATGGATTGGGTACAACGGTTAACACCGACTCTTCATAAACGGCTATTTGATCTCTGATATATTCTTTCAACCTATAACCATCAATTCCATCGTCTGCTGCTGCATCAGTCTCTGCCGATAGCACCTGTGTGACCCAGCCGACGTATTTTCTTTTTTTCCCTGAATATTGTGCTTGTCGAGCTGCAGCCCGGTCATTTTTCATTTTCTTTACGGTGCCTCTCGTTTTTCTAACAAGTGATCCTCGTTTTGACTTTTTTTGAGCCACAAAATCATCGGGAATATATGGCAAAATTACTGAAGTGGTTTCAGTCAACCTCACAGTGATCCGATTGTTTGGCGGAATACTGTGTATATTTATATTGTGAAAACAATGACTGTACAACCTTTTCGGTAACGGAGCAAATGCGTTGTTACTTCCAAGCACTTTATGATTAAATTTGTTATTTTCAATCTCGTGCGTAATAAAAATATGAGCGGGTGTGATTTGTGACCGCAAATCTCGCGATTTGGTAGAGCATGTCAATTTTTTCCCTGGGTATACGATTCTTTCCTCAATTCCGTCAGTTCTTTGAATTTTTTTGTTGTACCACCTACTAAACGATTGCTGCGATAATGCTGGAAGTGTAAATTCCATGTACAAATCACACCGCCCTTTATATAGTAAAAGCAAAAGAAATTCAAACAAGAAATGTCTCTTCTTTTTTCTTCTTCTGATAAATTTCCCGCATCAATTGGATCGGAACCAAAATCCAACAGATTTCATGCACCAAAATTAGCCAAACACATTTGAAATAATTCCCATTCAGATATTTCTGTCGCAAATTTGCAATTATGATGTACAATATACATTTGATAGAAGACCTCACAGGCGATTCATAAAACGCATTGTAATTCAACCACCGAATAGTCCAAGCAACAGCAACCCAAACGGGTGTTTTTAACCGTGGTTTGTGATATTCTATATAAACCGCCGAAAAAATAGCCACATGCATTAAAATATCCCCGATAGTGTCGATAGAACTCGGTTCTACGCCCAAACTCGTGACAAGTGTCAGTGTAGCAATATGATAAGGCTTGATTTCGCCAATTGTTGCAGCACAAAAAACCGTTTGTGCTGCTGTCACCTGTTCTTTCAATTGTCCAGACACGAAAAATTGCACAAATATCAAAACCCACCCAAATATTCGAGTTACTACCATTGTAGAAATAGTATGATATTATATACTGTGGAGCGGGATAGTTTCAGATTTTTGTTGCCAAAACCCTCTATCCTCTAATCACCGTAATTTGTGACATATCTTTTTGTACGAATTTTACTGTATTGAGTAATTTGACATATGCTCGTTTAACAAACATATTGTTGTTATGTTTTGAAATCTTATCGACTATCAATGCAGTGCTTTGTTCGGTTTGTTCGGTATAAGTACCAGAATTCTCTCTAAACCAGTTGGTGGATTCCTTTGTCAATTCTGAGGGCAAATGAATCAGATACCAGAACGTCAAAACAATCACTTTTAATCGCTTATGAAAGGTGAATAGTTTTGACGAATCTACAACTATCAAAATTCCATTTTCACCCGATAGCTCGACTCCAGAGAGAACGCAAGTCGATTTATCTGGCACAGAATTATATTGCAAACACACGCTCGCATCTACGAAATTCTGGAAAAATGTAACATTACCGACATGGTCAATTATTAATTTACATAGATGGGTGCGCATCGTATGAAAATCTGTTATCGTATCAATCAATCCTTTATTGTTAAGTGTGTTTTCAATAGAGCGAACATAAGCCGAATCCAATTTTGAAGATAGAAAAAAATGGAACGTTTGTTGAAATGATTGGAAGTCGTCCATTTGTTTACACATATTGACATTTATACTGAATCCAGAAAAAAAACGAAAACTGTAACGAATAAAACGGTATATAACAAATAATCAACTGTGATAACACAAATCTACTATGTACGCCGCAATTGATAAGGTCGAAAAACATAGATGTAAATCCGATAAAATGTACAGATGTATTATCGATTGCGAATCTGATGATTTGGATCAAGTTTGCTCAAAGGTATTATCACATTTAGAAAAGGAATTCGTTGGAGAAATGTCCCCACGATTACAGCGAACTCTATCAGAAGTGATTAACACGGACGACAGAATTGCAAAACACGGTTTGCTGTTTTTCGCATTGAATGAGGAAAAGGAAATTCAGAAAAATTTTTTGAGCGACCAATTTCAACACGTACCGCCGCAAAAATTTCTGTTTTTTGTGAACTCGGAATTACCTAAATTAGTAGATAAATTGCTAAATGGTAGTTTCACGTCTTTGAGATCGTTTGTCGAAGATTGTCGTTGGACGTACACCACATTGTAAAAAATTAACGTATATTTTTCTTTTTCTTGTATTTTTGTATAACTACCGATACTCTAACCACACTGACACCGAGCAATTTTGCCACACCTCGAATACCTTTAGAGTTTCTAAAATATTTTGCTATTATTTCATTGTCTGCAACTACCATTTTACTCCATTTCACACCGCGTTATATACTATTATGTCTTTTATTACAAAATATAAATAAATCAATTATTAATTTTTTTCTATACTTTAATCTATTTTTGTAGCCAAACTCAGAGGCAATCGCAACTTTGAAAACATTACATCACGACGGTAATCTAAATATTTGAAATAGACAATCAAACCAAACCCTCCTATAGAAATAACAAACCAATGTATATTTGCGATACACCAATCGGTTAACCCGCCACACCGATTGTGCCCACACGGGTGAAAATCATTCAAAAGTTGATAAAAGGCCGCGCTCGATGGATTTTCAGAAGCAATCAGAGTAGCTTTCTCACATAAATTAAATGTTCCGAGATCTGCACGAGTAATAGGATCAACGCACACGTCAGATCGCAGATATGTCACCGCTTCGTTGAACGATTTCTGGTGTTTGACGCGATACCAATTGTAGTTTCGACATTGTAGAATTGAACACAGCGTTAAGAAAGAGTATAGCAAATAACGTATAATTTGCATGTTGATTAAATTTGGTTGCAAATTTATATTCAATTACATGTATAAATATTAAAATCCAACAATTTTGGGGAAAATAGTTTTAGGTTACGAGTATTTGTCAAAATCCTATAACCGTAACGAATATTTTGGTTTTTTTCGTATATAACAGTAAGGGAAACAAAGATATGCCTTCGTTGCCTGAAAAATTTCGAGCCGCAATTGAAAAAGGTGTACGTAACATTAAAGGTAAATTGTGCCCGTTGAACGCGCCTGAAAAACGCCAATTGTTGGCAGATTTGCGGAAACGTGGAGATTGCCCTGATGGATGGAAAAACATGGCCCCAAAGAAACAACAAAGCATACTCAATGGTCTGCACAATGCAATCGCGAGACTTTTGGACCCCGAGAAACAAAAAGCTGCCAGCGCCAGAAACCACAAAAAAAGAACAGAGAATGGAAAAGTAAAAGCAGACAACGACAAAAACAATGCCAAAAACAATGCCAAAAACAACGCCAAAAAATCTCAGGCAACTCGCGAAGCCAATGCACGGGCCATTTTGGAAAACAAAGACCACAACGAGCCCACTTGGGATGAAGCCACACTTGAAGCCAATGCACAGGCCATTGTTGAAATGATTGTCGAGAAATGTGGTCCTGATGGATTCGTTCATGTCTGTGGAGGTGCGTGGCCCGGCATGACGGTAAACGAAGCAGCGGAAGCGGAATGCTTTGGCAGAGGTGGGAACCGTCATGCCGTATTCATCGATGATGGTAAGTTCGTCCGTTACCGTGACGTGAGTGAATACGTTGAACTTTTTACACCCTACACTGGTACTAATTGCCTCAACGCTGATGGTCTTGAGAAACGGGTTCAAACAAAACTCATCGTCATGGGGTGGCCTCAGCACCGCCGCATGTTTGTTTGTAGGGGAAAGGGCTCTTGTAAGGGGAAGCGTGCAGCGGGCATACCCTTCCCTTACTACACAGGTGTTTTGGTATGTGAGCAATCAATGGAACAAATTGGTATTCGCCTTGCTACGAAAAAGGACCATGCATCCAGAAAAAGAAAGAGACAATAACTTCGGGCTCACATGTTGTTGGTTGATTCATAATGTTATCCCAGATAGTATTTCCTAAGTCGTGATTAATCAAAATAACAGTATATAAATTGTATTTTACCCCCTCACAAATGTTAAAATTGCTCCTATTTACATTTTTAATTCAAACCTCCGCATGTCCAACGAAAAAACAAGCCATAGACTGTTTCTATAGCAAGTGTGATTTAAATAACGACGGAAAAATTAACCGCAAAGAATTGGAATCTGCGATTGACAATTACCTACCTTGGTGGGAAAGGATCCCTTTTAATATTTTCGGGGGAATTTCAAAAATATTAGAAGATTGTGATGCAAACAAAGACGGTGTTTTGACCGCAAAAGAAGCATATCACATGAAGCATACATGTTTAGATACCTGCTACAAAAAGAAGATGACAATATCTACCTTCAATTGTTAAAACGTTACATTGATAAAATCCCTATATAAAGCGTTGTAATGTATTCAACATGAATGAGGAGTTGCCTATTTTGCCATCGTATCCGCTAAATGAAAATCACATGGAAGACGACGAAGATCTGGGAAAATTCATCCCGTGTACATTTGGTGATGAGGAGGAAGACGAGTTAGACCACGATCACCAAAAGTGCGCGTTATGTGCATACGGTGATGGTGGTAGTAGTGGCCAAGCCAATCAAATAATAGCACGGATGCAGGAAATCGATTCGCAATTAGTCGGAAAAATACAAGACAGTGAAATTTACAAGCTGCAGGCTGAGATTTATAGGACGCAAGTGCAAGAGCCGCTCGAAAGACAGGGGATTAAATGTCCTGAAGTCACAGCAGAATGCTGCAAAGCGCATTTTTCGAAGCATCAGCTGAATATGAAGAGAATGATTGGCACGGAAATCGCACAAGTTAACACGATGCAAAGGCACGTCAGATCTTCACAAATCTTATCAAGGAACAACGTAACTGGGAGAACTAAAGTTGACAACGGGTCATTAAAAGTGTTCGTGACTCTATCGAAGCACAAATTAGACTTGATAAAATATTACAAGAATACTTTGTCAAAGGATTCTGGCAAAAGTACCGGGAGTATTAAACCATATAGTTTTAACTAGTATAGACTTTTTTTTTAGATACTTCAAAAAAATATTTACCTGTCTTAACCGATATTCCGAATCCTTATGTCATCATTTTAGAAGTAAAATACGACAGTATAAATAGAGTTGTTTTTAGTATTATAAAAATATGACATCTATGAAAAGAATGCTTTCACAAGGAATGCCAACATCTGGTGATGTTAATTCATCTGCTCCATTTAGTTTCAGTTCGGCATCGCAAGTTGGTGCCGATTACGCCAGTAAACCAAGTGTGAACGCATTGGCCCGACCAACTCTTCACAATTCGGTACCAGAATCAATGGTCAATTCTACTGCGTCCGTACCACTTTTTGTGAAACCATATGAAAAGGGGTTTGAAAAAGGATACTCTGAAGGCGATATTCTATTTGTAAAAAGAGGTGAACAACACAGAGATTCACGTCATAACGAAGTGGCGAATCTTCCGGTTTTGAATCATATGTTGCGCACGAAAATGAAAGATAAGATTGACAAAGATGGTAATGTTATCGAGGGCCAGCAAGTGCGTGTATATGACAGCCTCAAAACAGTATTGGCAAGTTATAATTATTTCGGCATTTTGAATACTGATATGGACACTGGTTCTAAATGGCAGCGTTTGTTGAACATTAACGTTCGTGGAAGATCCAGAGTTGCTCGCCTTTGGAAACCACCAGCAGGCAAAGGGTTTTTAACAAAAGGTACTTGTTTGTTTTTAGGTTTTTTTATGGTAAATGAAGGAAAAGCAACGGCATCCCGCGACCCAAATGGTCAGCGGATTTTTGTTCCTGGGACAAAAGAAAAAGGGCAATACGTTCAAGTCAAAGCAGTATTGGCTTGTTCTAAGGATTTCTCCAAAGCTGTTCACCTAATTCCAATTGGAATTGTTTCACAAGTTACGCTAAAATCACCGAGTTTACACTCTATTAAAGAAGACCACATTGTTACCGAATCGTGTAAATCGTTAGAAAGAATTGAAGTTTTGATGCGAATTTAACAAAGCAAAATAACGATATAATATATAAAATATAATTGAAGGTTTTTAAAGCCAACGCGGCTCAGTCTAATATAACAAAAACACGGTATATAAATCACATTCTTTTTCATTACAATAAACAATGTTTTCTAATAAAAAACGCCGCCGTATCAAACCTTTTGCCCGACCTACCTCTTTTGATTTTAACGCCATCTTCGACCTTCGTCATTATCAAAAAGTGAAATATGG
>Ga0115572_10004627_pt1 | contig 10688 bp, 10 predicted proteins | sample COGITO_mtgs_1206_FD_88681 | JGI IMG/M metagenome (GOLD analysis project Ga0115572, IMG submission 88681) | Pelagic marine microbial communities from North Sea - COGITO_mtgs_120607 | ecosystem: Environmental > Aquatic > Marine > Epipelagic | place: Germany:Helgoland, sampling site Kabeltonne... | reverse complement strand
CTGGAATATCCCTGATTAAAAGTAAAAATATACAGTCCAGCCTAATATTCATTTCAGATATAATTAAAAACGATTTTAATCGTAAATTTAATCAATGTAATTCTTATGATACTTTTTTAATTCAAAATTTTGTGTACCAATTACCAAAAAAAAATAAGCGCTTTGAGCATTATGATTCATGCATAAAAATTTCTTTTGTAAGTAACATATGTGAAGAAAAAGGGTTCAAAAGATATTTACAAATATGTGAAATACTTATTAAAGAGTATCAACTAGATATTGAGCTAAGTATTCATGGTAAGTGTATAAATGGTTATGATTTGTTTCAATTAAAGAAAGATTTGAGTGCTAGATTTAAAAAATTTCAAATTGGGGGTAAATATACAGAAAGTGAATTACCATCCATTTTATCAAATACTGATTTAGTTTTGTTTCCTAGAAAGAATGAGGGTGATCCATTAATAATTCATGAGCTTGTTGCATACAATGTACCATTTTTTTGTTCGGATGTAGGTTTTGTTCGTGAGTTTTTAGGTGCAGATTTTGAATACTTTATAACTAGCAATGGACTATTCCATAATAGAAATGCAGCGAAAAAAATAGCAAATTGTCTCATGGGATCTAATCTAAATATTAGCTACTCATCAGAAGATATACTTGGGAAAAGATATGTAAATCATCAGAAACAATTAGAATATTTTTTCAAAAAAAATGAAGGATATTGAATTCATGAATAATCTCTACAGGCTTGGAAAAAGCCACATATCTGGTGGGCCTAAAACATTTACAGAAACATTTGAAAATTTTTTTTCAATAAAGCTAATAGAGGTTTCTATTTTTTTTGGATTATTTGTTCGAAGATCTCTGATATTTATTATTATAAACGGTAATTCTAGAATATTTAAGCAAATTATATATTATTTATTCACTAAACATATAATTATATTACGCGTTGGTGGGTACTTATCTGTCAATCCAGTAGAGAGGGCACCGTTGCGCGTCCGCTTTAAATTCCAATTGCGTAGAATAATAATGTACATAAACTTTATTTTTTCCCATAAGTTACTATTCCAAAGCAAATTTTCATATAACATACACATGAATGATTTTGTTTTAAGAAAAATTATCCATAAGAAAAAATATACAATAATACATAATCCGACCGACAGAAGCTTACCAAATGATTTACAAAATCATGGAAATTATATTTTAGTTGTCGAGGGAGCGTTTGGTTTAAAAATACATCAAGATTTATTGAAAACCTTTAGTCGTAGATTTAAAATAATTGCAGCAGGTAATTATGATGGGCCTAATATTCAGAACGTTAAATTTTTAGGCCATGTTTCAAGAGACAAGATTAGTAATTTATATTTAGGAAAGCCATTGGCATTTCTATCACTTGAGCAATTTGGATGTTGCCCAAATTCAGTAATCGAAGCTTTGTCACATTCAACTCCAGTTATTGGGATTAATAATGGTGCACTAAAAGAGCTGATAGGTGATGGTGGAAAGGTTTTTGAACACTTTCCATCAGAATCAAAAGTCGACCAAACATTAGCTTTTATGGTGGCTAATTACACAAAATTAAGTCAAAAAGCGTTTGAAGAATCTAAAAAATTTAATAGTAATTTAGTTCTTAAAAAATATGAGGAATTTTTTAATGATAATTAAACTATTCAATAGTTACTTGAGACATTTTAAACTCGTTACTCTATTATTACTGGCTTCAACAATCTTGACTGTAAGTGACATAACTTTAATCAATCAGGTATCAAAATTGCCAGATCTCATAACCTCTTCAAAATCTGAAAATGGTGAACTAAAATTTGGCTACTTTATAATAATTTTATTTTTTGTAAGTATTGCAAGAACTGTCAATAGGTATACAAAGTTACGTTCAAAATGCTTGGGTTTTGGGTAAAGTAATCAAAATAAGAGATAACTTATTAAATAGTAATTATAAAGAATTTAAAAAAATATCAGAACCCGCTTATTTGTCTGCGGTTGATAAATTAGACATGTATTTTAGAGATTATATTATACCTGTAACATTTATGATATGCTCAATACCATATGCGATCACACTGATTTTAACCGCCATTTGGATAAATCCTCTCGTAATATATATCATATTAAGCTTGTTAGCATATTTTGGATTGTTTGCGGTTTTTTTGCGCCCAAAAATTAAAGAATTTTACACTGATGTTGTCAAAAGTAGACATAATCGTATTGAATATTACTATTCACTGATAAGGGGTCTTTTTGATATCATCTCACAAGAGCGCGCTAATGATGTTTCAAGTGATATACTAGCAAATGAAAACAAACTACTTCGTTCAAATATAGCTTCAATTTTGTTAATTCAATTACCAAAACATTGGATCGAATTTTTTTTAGTACTAAGTCTAGTAGTGTTAAATTTTTTATCTGTTGATATAGCAAGCTACCTAAATTCCATTCTTCCAATTGCATATATAGCATTCAGATTGCTGCCAGTTGTTAGTGGTTTTCAAGTATCACTTACACAAATGCAAAGTGGTTTAAAAGTTAGAAATGAAATAAATAATGTCATAAATTTATTGACCGTTGAACCATATGATAAAAATACAAAAAAAAGGTTATCTAAATTTTCAAAAATTGACCTCATTTGTAATTCTTTAAACGGTGACAAACTATCACTTAGTTGTAGCTTCAAATCGAGAAACATTTCTACACTATCGTCGCCATCTGGTTTTGGAAAGTCTACACTAATGCATGCTCTGGCAGGATTTATGCCAAAAACAAATTGTACAATTGATGGATTTAAAATAAATACAGCTTCATTAATTGAAAGCATTTACCTGATAACCCAAAATCACTACATAGATCAGAATAAATGGATGGAATTATCTTCTACCAAAGATACAGAAATACAAGAATTATTGAATTTACTAGAGCTGAGTGAAATTAAGAACTTTGAAAATATTGGTTACAACGGACAAAACTTAAGTAGTGGTCAAAGAAATCGAGTGGCATTAGCTATTTCAATATTTTCAAAAAAACCGTTAATTATTTTTGATGAAACATTATCAGGTATACATACTTCAGTACGTGGAAAGTTTTTGAAATATTTAGACGGTGTGCAAGATAAAAATTTTATAATTGTTACTCATGAACAAGATATTATTAATAACATACAAAATAATGTAATGCATGAAAAAATATGATGAAGAAAATTTTATTTATTAATTGTAGTCATGAAGAAATAACTAGTCGATGGATAAAGGAAAGTTTCAAATATTCTGTTGAACGGAGTGGATATACTTTATATCAATACAATATTAAAAGAGACGACAAATCTCATATAATTAATCAAATACTTTTGCTTTCTAAAGATGATTTAATATTAGCCGATTTGCGCGACCATCACATAGATGCTGAATATTTTTCTGCATTTTCAAATTCGTTACCAGTTAAATTCAACATTCTTATAGATTCAGATCTAACTTTTGAGTTATCAAATCATGTCTGCTATAATTTGTTTGATAAGACGCTGGTATGTTTTAATTCGACATATGAAAAATACTCAGCAAATTATCCTAAAATTACTTATTTACCTTATTGTGGTTATGTAAATGATAAATTATTTTTAAATAGTGAGAAAAGGAAGATGTCACTAGTTTTTATTGGTTCACCTACGCCAGTAAGGTTGCGCTATTTGTCATTGCTACAAATGTGGAAAATACCAATGATAACAAATTTAACTGTTACAAAAAAAATAAATTTTAGAATACCATATTATAATTTTAAATTCAAAAATAGATTTTTCCTTTATATTTTTATAAGATTTTCCAATATGTTAGGCAAAATTTTTTCAAAAAATATACATTACAAGAGAAAATTTTTGTCAAAAGAGTCTTATGCTTTAGCATATAGGCAAAATTTAGTAGCTTTAGGTATAATGGAATATGGAAGGACAGGATTAGTTCTGCCAATTGCATATAATCATATCAGAATGCGAGATTTAGAAGCGCTATGTTCTGGATGTTTATTGGTTACAAGGGAAAATAGTGACATTAAGACATTAATGAATGCTGGAATAAAAATTTATACTTACGTAGACAATAAAACACTCAAAAGCGCTGTCATGGAAGCACTTTCAGAAACAGAAGCTGATATAATAATCAAAAAAAACCTTGAAATTCTAAAGAAAAATTTTGATTGGGGTAAAAATTTATCACAATTGCATTTGTATGAGTTTGCAAATGGAAGATAAATCAAGTCTTAAATTTTCTGTCATAACAGTTTGTAAAAATTCAAGTCGTACTATTGAAAAATGTATACAATCAGTAAATAAGCAAAATTATCAAAATATTGAACATATAATTATTGATGGCGTATCAACTGATGATACTCTGCAAATAATTAATGAAGTAAAAAATTCTTCTACTTTTGTGCATGTAGGTGCTGATGATGGTATCTATGATGCTATGAATAAAGGTATAGCAATTGCATCAGGTGATTATATCGGAATATTAAATAGTGATGATTATTACCCTAGAGAGACAATTATTTCTGAAATCAACTCTTTTTGTTTGACTAACAACAGTCAAATTATTTCAGGAAATTTATCGATTGTAGACAATAGTGAAAATATTTTACGCCATATTAAGTCAAGTCGTTTTAAAAAATGGATGCTACATTATGGTTGGATGTTACCCCATCCGGCTACTTTTATTTCAAGGAGTTTATTTGAGAGAATTGGAGATTATAATACGAATTTTGTAACAGCAGCAGATTATGAATTTTTCATCAGGGCTTTAATTAAACATAAAGTAAATTTTGTTACGATTGATAGTATTTTTGTTAATATGTTAGTTGGAGGAGCAACTACATCTGGGCTAAAAAGCTACTGGAAAACTACCAAAGAAATTCAAATAGCTTTAAAATTGCACGGTATTAGAGCAAGGCTTTTATTACTTTTATTTCGATTACCAATGAAGTTTTTTTCACAAAGGTTTAGACGATGAAGGTTTTATTGACTGGGTCATCAGGTTTTCTGGGTTCATATATCATTAAGTATTTAAAAAAATTCCCAATATATGATATAACATTGCTTGTTCGTGAGTATGACAATCAGTTTGAAGGTATCAGTCAAATAAGTTTTTTTGATATTGAGAAAAAAATTAAAAATAATATTAAAATCAATAATTTTGATGTTTTGATCCATTGCGCTGGTCTTGCTCATGTAGCAACGAATAAGAATTTTAGTTCAGCAAAAAAATATAAAGTTTCAAATTTAGATTTAACAAAGTTATTAATAAAATTCACTAAATCCTTAAAGATAAAGAAATTTGTATTTTTAAGTACAATTAATGTACATTCAACTAAAGGTAATGTTGGTAAAATATCAGAGGAAACTTCTCTCGAACCATCAGATTATTATGCATTGTCAAAAATAAAATGTGAGAATGTGATTAAAAGGGCGTTTCATTTAACGGAAACGAAATATGTAATAATAAGGCCAACCGTAATTTATGATCAGAATTCTACAAAAAACAAAGGTAACATAGGGAGAATTCAAAACTTCATATTTCGATATGGATTTTTTGTGATGCCAATAAATTCAGGTAAGCGATCATATACTTCCATTGATAATGTTTGTTCATTTATTGAATTTTGTTTAAATAAATCAAATATCGATAATAACACATATATAATTTCAGATAGTATAGCTTATAAAATATGCGAGTTTATTCAGCTTTTAGCATCTGCACAGAATAAGAAAGTCTTATGTGTTAAACTCCCTGATATATTATTTAAGTTTATTATGATACTATTGAGAAAAAGTAGTGTATCAAAAAAAATGTTTTCTAATCACATTGTAAGTATAGATAAAGCATTGAATACTGGGTGGTGTGAAAATAAAATTGGAAATAATGGGGAATAATTCATATGGATGTTGAGCAAATCTTAGATAGGAAAGAAATATTCTTTGAAGATGATTATCAATCTAAAATTGATTTTCTTCATGATTGTGTTGGCAATTCGTCTGTATTAGTTATTGGTGCTGCAGGATCTATTGGTCATATTATTACAAAACTTCTTTTTGCTTTAAAGCCTAAAAGTTTACATGCAATTGATTTAAGTGAAAATAACTTAGTTGAGCTTGTCAGAGATATTCGTAGCTCATTAGGATATTTAGGTGTTGATTTTAAAACTTTTGCGATTGATGTTGGTTCAGCAGAGTTTGAATTATTATTAAAAAATCATGAAAGTTATGATTATGTTTTTAATCTATCGGCACTAAAGCATGTACGCAGTGAAAGTGATCCGTATACATTAATGCGTTTAATGCAAACAAATATTATAAACGTACATAAGTCCTTGAAGTTATTTGAAGAAATAGGAATAAAAAGGTACTTTGCTGTTTCTACGGATAAGGCTGCAAACCCAGTAAATTTAATGGGCGCTTCAAAACTTATAATGGAAAAAGTTTTATTCAATGGCCATAATTCATTTAAGATAACGACTGCTCGATTTGCTAATGTAGCGTTTTCTGATGGTAGTTTGTTAAACGGATTTGAAAAAAGAATTGAAAAAAAACAACCTTTGAGCGCTCCATCTGATATTGAGCGCTATTTTATTTCTCATTTAGAGGCTGGAAAATTAAGTTTATTAGCTGGTATCTTAGGGGATAATTTGCAAACGTTTTTTCCAAAATTAAATGAGTTGCAACCTGTAAAATTTAGTAAAATTGCAAAAAAATACATTATAAGTAGAGGATTAAAGCCAATTATTTGTGATACAGAAGATAACGCTAGAGCATTTCTACAGAATCAAAGTAACGATGAATGGCCATTATATTTATTTAATTCAAACACTTCAGGTGAAAAAGATCTGGAAGAATTTTATACTAAAAAAGACCAGATTGTAGATGCAGGTCTAAAGCAAATTGGTGCTATTCAAAACTCTCCAACACAAGACTTTAAGAGAGTTGATGAATTCGTCAATGCGATTAATGATCTCAAAAAAAGTAAAGCATGGAATAGAAATGATATAATACATTTAGTGAATGATTTAGTTAAAGAATTTGCGCATTTTGATACAGGGGTATTTCTAGATGACAAAATGTAAAGCTTTAATTATTAGAGTATTAGATTTATTTATTTGTGTCACTTTATTAATAGTACTATCTCCGATGCTTGTTTTTATATCTATTCTGCAATTATTTTTAGGTGAAGGGGAAATTTTTTACAAACAAATTCGCGTAGGTAGAGATGGTAATGAATTCTACCTTCTAAAATTCGCTACAATGCTAAAAGATAGTCCAAATATTGGAGCAGGTGACATTACGGTAAAAAGTGATCCTAGAGTACTTAAACATGGTAAATTACTTCGTAAAACAAAAATTAATGAATTGCCTCAATTGATAAATATATTGTCTGGTGAAATGAGTTTTGTTGGGCCACGTCCTTTAACTGTTAAGAATTTTTCTTTTTATTCAATAGCTGAAAAAAAATATATTATTAATATGAAGCCTGGCCTAACTGGAATTGGATCGCTATTTTTTCGAGATGAGGAAAAATTTTTATATGGAAATGAAAATCCTGAACAGTTTTACCAAACGTCCATCGTACCATATAAGGCCTTGCTTGAGAGATATTATTTTCAAAATCAATCAGTGTCATTATATTTAAGAATTTTTGTTTTGACTATCTTAAGCGTGATGTTTCCACAATTAAGATTAAACAAATATTTTAAAGATATACCAACACCACCACCTGAATTGGACATTTAAAATAATAATTTTTGTGAAATAAATATTCAACATAGGTAATTAATTGTGAAATCAAAAATAAAAAAAATCCTTACTAAATTTACATATTTTTTAAACTCAAAGTCAAATAGATTAACTCGATCGTTATATTTCGATAGTTTGGAACCGGATAAAAACATTTTGATTACAACTAGTGATGGACTCTATTTCATGGGTAGTACAAGTGATCGTGCTATAACAAGATCGGTGTACATAAACCAAAATGCTTATAATTCAAGACATTTGATAAAGTGTATGAAATTGTTGGAATTTGACCAAATAAATACTCTTTATGAAGTTGGTGCAAATATTGGAACTATTGGAATATATGCTTTAAAAAATGAGCTAGCTCGAAAGTGTGTTGCTTTTGAGCCAGAACCAAATAATTTTAGATATTTGAAAATAAATTCATCATTAAATAATGTCGAAGAAAATTATGAATTATATGAAACAGGACTATCAAACGAAAATTCAAATGCTGTTAAATTTGAAATTAAATCAGAAAATCATGGAGCGCACAGAATACTATTAGATTCAACTGATTACGATTTATTACTTAATAAAAATTCAATTTTGATTCGTACACAGATGTTGAATGAATATTTTTCAAAGAATGTAAAAAATGGTTCTCTGGTTTTTGTTGATGCTGAAGGATTTGAAGGTCATATCTTAAGTGGTGCAAGTAAATTTATTATGGCTAAAATCCCTATTTGCCTAGAATTTTGGCCATACGCATTAAAAAATTTAAATGGCTTTGAATTATTAAAACAAAGTTTGATTAATGCTCCATATGAAAGAATATATGATTAGAAAGATAGTGAAAACTGTTTGACATTTAGTCTAGAAAATATTGAAAAATTAGCATTGAAATATAGCTCAGAAAAAGAACTTACAGACCTATTAATATGTTAAGATAAAGTTTGATGTAGAAGTTGTTAGATAATTAAGATTTAAAAATAAAATAAAATTTTTGAGATAAATCGAAAGGTCATGTAGTGAAGATTTTTATTACTGGTGGTGCTGGATATATTGGCAGTCATACATGTGTTGAGCTTTTGAAACGTCAACATGATGTTCTTGTTTTTGATAATTTGGTTAATAGTTCGATAAAATCACTTGATCGAATAAAAGTCATCACAAACCGCGAATTGGGATTTATCAAGGGAGATATAAGAGACACAAAAACTTTAAAAGATGCAATGAAAAAATTTAAACCAGAAATAGTAATACATTTTGCTGGATTAAAATCTGTTTCACAAAGTGTTAGTGACCCCCTACAATATTACGATACGAATGTTTACGGATCTATTAACCTATTTAATACTATGAATGAAGTTGGATGTAATAAAATAGTCTTTTCCTCATCTGCGACGGTATATGGGCGTGAAGATAATTTACCATATAATGAAAGTAGTTCTGTACACCCAACTAACCCTTATGGTCGAAGTAAATTAATTGTTGAGAATATATTAAGAGATTGGGTAAATTCTAATGAACACAAACAAGCAATATGTTTGCGTTACTTTAACCCTGTTGGGGCCCATGAATCTGGGTTAATAGGAGAAAACCCACTGGGTATACCAAATAATATAATGCCGCTTATTTCACAAGTTGCCGCTGGTATACGTCCCAAATTATCGATTTTTGGTTCTGACTATAAAACTCGTGATGGTACTGGTGAAAGAGATTATGTGCATGTGGTTGATTTGGCATTAGGTCATGCAACGGTTGTCGAAAAGATTAATAAATTAGATGTACTACAAGTTCTAAATTTAGGCACAGGTAAAGGAACTACAGTGAAAGAGTTAATAGAGACATTTGAAAAGGCTTCTGGTAAAAAAATTCCAATAGAATTTTCAAAACGAAGACCTGGTGATGTAGCACAGTCATGGACAGACCCTCGATTGGCGAAAAATCTTTTAAATTTAGAATTCAATCGATCAGTTGAAGATATGTGTCTAGATACATGGCGTTGGCAAAGTAACAATCCAGATGGGTATTTATCTGGATAATATACATGTTGTTTATCAAGTTCCGTAATGTATTTTTCCACTAACTGAATGTATTTAATAAAAAGAACGAATTTATCATGCAAAGAATTAGAAAAGCTATATTCCCAGTGGCAGGTTTTGGCACCAGGTTTCTTCCTGCAACAAAAGCAATGCCAAAAGAGCTTCTGCCAATTATTGATAAGCCATTGATCCAATATGCAGTAGAAGAAGCTATTTTATCAGGTATTGATACAATAATATTTGTAACAGGTCGTAATAAGCGGGCAATCGAAGATCATTTTGACAACAATCAAGAACTTGAAAGCTTATTACGATTAAAAGGTAAAATAAAACAAGCAGAAATGGTGCGCAATATATTGCCTCCTGAAATAGAATGTATTTTTGTGAGACAACCAGAACAGTTAGGTTTAGGGCACGCAGTTTTATGTGCAGAACGCGTGATTGGTAATGAGCCATTTGCAGTCATTCTTGCAGATGATTTTATTACATTTGATGGTCTGGGGCCTATTAAAGATTTAATTAATGCATATCAAAGATCAGCTAAGTCTCAGTTAAGTGTAATGGAAATAGATGGACCAGAAATATCGAAATATGGAGTAATTATACCAAAAGAATATGGAGATGGTGTTGCTGGGTTAATTGAAAAACCCACGGTTCAAGAAGCGCCATCAAATCTTGCTAGTATTGGGCGATATATACTCACACCCGATATATTTAAAATTTTACGTACTCAGGCAATAGGCTCAGGGGGTGAAATTCAGCTTTCTGATGCAATAAGTACAATAGCTAGCAACAATAAGGTTGAGGCTTTATTGTTGAACGGTAAGAGATTTGATTGTGGGAACGTAGACGGTTATCTTAAAGCAATTTTTCATATG
>Ga0115572_10004619_pt1 | contig 10699 bp, 10 predicted proteins | sample COGITO_mtgs_1206_FD_88681 | JGI IMG/M metagenome (GOLD analysis project Ga0115572, IMG submission 88681) | Pelagic marine microbial communities from North Sea - COGITO_mtgs_120607 | ecosystem: Environmental > Aquatic > Marine > Epipelagic | place: Germany:Helgoland, sampling site Kabeltonne... | reverse complement strand
TACGGACAACTCGGTAGAGCTAGATTTAAATTCAAATGAGAATTTAGCAAGTAGGTGGGATCGCCTATGGGCCTCACTTATTGACGGCCTAATTCTTATGGCTATTATTTTTCCAGTTATGTATATGACGGGTGGGTTTGATGGTATATCTGAAGGCGTACAACCATCATTTGGATACTCTATAAGTATTGGATTACTGGCAATCACAGTATTTTTCTTGATCAATGGAAAGTCATTGATTAATGAAGGAAAAACAATTGGGAAAAGACACTTAGGAATTAAAATCACAGCGTTAGACGGTTCCTTGGCAACTGTTAAGAAACATCTGATAAAGCGCTATGCTTTCTATTTTCTTCTTGGCCACACTCCTTTTATCGGTCAGATTATATCCAATGTAAATATACTCTTTATATTCGGTAAAAATAAACGCTGTATACATGATTATGTTGCAGGAACCAAAGTCATAAAAAGCTAACAAGTTTAGGCGTTAAATGGCAAAAAAGTATGCAATGGAGTAAGCGAAAGAAAAAAGTAGAAGGGTTTTTCTCAGATTTAGTACTAGGAAGGGTTGAGCTTAGGTCTACGCATTATCGAGGAAGTCATGATGAAGAAGGTCGTGGCTATATTACTTTCGATAAAAATGAAATATGGAGCATGTGTACATTATCATTTTATTCTATTGAGTATGATCGAATTGATGAAATAGTTGAGCGAGAGAGTATTGCTCCATATGAGGCACAGAAAATAGCCTATGACGTACTTGCTTCTGAAGGTAAGTTTAACCAGTATACGTTTTACGATTCATTGGATGAATATTGTAATAACTCAATCGATTCGTCACTTACTTCAGATAATCTTCTTATAAGGTGTTTAGCTATGCTGGACGCTCGACTCGGCAAGCGCAGGCTTAGAGCCTTGGATCTATCGGAAGAAAGTAAAAAGGTCGTAGATTTCTACAAGATAAGATGCGAGTGCGAAAAGCTACCATTTAACTAATCGCTGAAAATCGACGCAAAAATACGTACGCTTTACCGGGCGTTAAAAGGAATTTGAAATGAAATCTAGCCATTACTTAGCTATTGCAGTGAGATTATTCGCAATAATTCTATTTATTTATGGTTTAAGGCAACTGCTGCCTATATTTGAATTGATCGCGTCTGGAACAATTAATGGAATGACAGTGTCTCCATTTTTTGCAATAGCAGCCTCAATAATCCCAATCCTATTTTCAGTCGTATTATGGATCTTCCCTTTATCTGTCTCTAATTCTATTTTAAAACCAGAAATGGATCGTGATGTAATTCCTTTATCTCAAGGGAGTTGGCTGGTCATAATATTAATAGGCATAGGTTTATATACACTTTATTACGCAATAGTTGACTCTATGTTTTGGCTATATTTTCTGCATATGAGTTCACAAAGTGCTTTAAGTGATGCTCCTTTAATTATGAGGGGTGAAGATAAAGCAAATTTAGTGATTTCAATTTTAGAAGTTATTGCCTCCTTATTTTTAATTCTGAAATCTAAAACCATTTCAAAGTTTATATTGAGAATTTCTAAATGAGATCTTTTGACAAAACCATGTATGGAATGCCCCGTAATGGCAGGCGTTAAGGCTCCAAGTATGAAGATATTTCTATTGGTCATTACATTTATATTTAGTTCTGTTTTCTTGGTGTCATGTTGTAGCGTTGATGCTTGTATGGATGCTGGTGGTCAATGGAGTGGTTTTGGCTTTTCCTGTGATGGGGCTAGTGGAGATTTCATTCCAATGTATATGCGTTTAGCTCCGCTATTCTGGGGCTTAGTAATTATTGTATCGAGCTTGGTTACTTTGTTTGTTAAAAAATTTGTGCCAGATACCTAGCCTTAGCAAGAACATCAATTATCGCCAGAAAAGCTGGCTGGGCGTGAAAAAAATCCACGCGTCCATTATGTCGGCGTTAAATTTTTAGAAGGTTGAGTTAATGGATGAGTCATTCAATTTTTATGAATTTAACTGATTTAGATCAGCTCATTTGAGTGCTAATAGTTTTACTGGTGTCTTCACTTATTATTAAAAACCCTCTCATGTTTTGCATGAGGGGATTTTTTTGCCTGTAAGAATCATTCTATTTGAAAGCAATGATTCTATTTTTCTCAGCCCTTACACTATTAAGCTTTTTGTTTGGCCAAATCTGCGGGCAAATATTTTGCCGCGCGATAAAAACTAATCATTGCCAGTAGACCTACAAATGATACACCTGCAATGGAATATCTCAGGGCATCAATGCCTAAGCTTGGCGTTAATGCATCACTCATGAGGCCAACCGCGACTGGGCCGCAGCCTAATCCGATTAAGTTTAATATTAAAAATAGAATCGCCGATGACATCGCGCGCATATTTGGGCTGACCAATGTGTGGGTAATCGCGATGACTGGGCCTAAATATAAAGCTCCAAATACGGTCGCTACAAACAAGCAGGTTAAGGCGTATGTGCTGTTATCCATAAACATGGCTGATGCGATTAACACAGGGCCAAAAATAGCCGGTATTGCAGGCACCCATAAATACCAGCGAATATCTTTTAGCCCTAATTTATCAGCAAAATATCCTCCGGCATAAGTGCCAACAATTCCTCCTAATCCGGATGTGATCGCGAGGCTAATGCCTACTTGAGTCGTTTCAAAACCATGAGATCTAATAAGAAATGAGGGTAGAAAGTTACCAATACCGTAGCTACAGAAAGCTGAAAGACCTGAAGCAAATGCAAAAAATCGAAATGATTTTAATGCCCATAAAGTTGATAATGTTTCTTTGAAAGACACGCTTTCTTTCACGGCTACGCCATCAGACATGCCTCGAATGGGTTCACGTAATGTAAATTTAACGATTAGAGCGATGAGTAATCCAGGAAGGCCCACTGCAAAAAAAGCAATACGCCATCCATAGTGTTCGTTAACCCAACCACCGATAACAAAACCAATTAAAATACCTAGATATACACCGGTCGAATAGATAGACATAGCGCGTCCACGTTCTTCCGCAGGGTAGTAATCTGACAAAATAGAATGTGATGGCGGACTACCACCGGCTTCACCAACACCGACACCAATACGCGCTAGCAATAGCTGAAAAAAGTTTTGTGTTAGCCCCGATAATGCGGTCATACCACTCCAAATGGCGACAGCCCCCGCTACGATATTTTTACGATTTCCTACATCAGCCCAGCGAGCTATTGGAATACCGACGCTGACGTAAAAGATGGCGAATGCAAAGCCCGTTAATAGCCCTAGCTGACTGTCACTGAGTTCCATATCTAATTTAATAGACTCTTGTAATATCACCAGAATTTGGCGGTCGACAAAATTCAATGCATAAACAATTGTGAGTAGAAACAGTACGTAACGTCGGTAGTTTTTACTTGGTATTTTTTGTTGGTTTGGGGTATCTGACTGTTCCATAAAACTCCATCATTTTGTTGTTATATTCGGTGTTTTTTATACAGTTACAGCACGTTAAAAAGTGTCATTAGAATGACAATTTAAAAGATACTAGGGTCAAATAACCATCTATTATTTTTGAGTAATGCGCTACTGAGCTTTTTAATATTGTCGCAATATAACCAATTGTATTTATTTAACTTACTATTCATATGATTAATAGATGTGAAGTATTACAAATCATTTCATTCATGACTTGGCTGTGGGTAGCATCAATAACAGATTAAAGACTGATGTTAGATTAAGACGAGGGATTTGGTGATGGATTTTGAATTAAGCCCAAAAGCAAAAGATTACGTTAAAAGAACCAGAGCATTTATCCAAGAGCATATTGAGCCGATTGAAGCTGAGTTCTGGGCCGATGTTCAGGCGAAGCAGAATCATGGTGATTGGACCAAGTGGGAAGTACCTGAGATTGTTCAGGAGCTAAAAGCTAAAGCAAAGGCTGAAGGCCTTTGGAATATGTTCATTCCTGATGATGAGCTAGGCGCGGGCTTAAGCATTATGGAATATGCTTCGGTAGCTGAAGAAACTGGGCGCAGCATGTTAGCGCCAACGATTTTTAATTGTAATGCTCCTGATACTGGCAATATGGAAGTATTGTGGCGTTATGGCTCTGAAGAGCAAAAAGCAAAGTGGTTAACGCCTTTGCTTGCGGGTGAAATCCGTTCGGTTTTCTGTATGACAGAGCCTGATGTAGCGTCTTCTGATGCAACGAATATGGCTGCAACTGCAGTGGTTGACGGCGATGAGGTTATTTTGAACGGCACTAAGTGGTGGTCTAGCGGTATTGGTGATCCACACTGCAAAGTGGGTATCTTTATGGCCAGCACTCCTGATGAGAGTAAAGATCGTCATCACCAGCATTCTATGGTGCTTGTACCATTGGACACACCTGGAGTTGAGATTGTTCGTATGCTACCAGTATTTGGTACTTATGATGCGCCTCACGGTCACGGCGAAGTAAAATTCAATAATGTACGTTTACCTCTTTCAAGCTTTATTCAAGGCCCTGGTATGGGTTTTGAAATTGCTCAAGGTCGCTTAGGGCCGGGTCGTATTCACCATTGCATGCGTTGCTTAGGCGCAGCTGAAAAATCATTAGAGCTAATGGTTGATCGTGGTATGACAAGAACGGCTTTCCATAGACCTCTTATGAAGTTGGGTGGTAATAGTGAGCGTTTGGCAGAAGCTCGAATTGCGATTGATCAGGCACGTTTATTAACACTTTTTGCTGCTTGGAAAATGGACAAGGTTGGCGCGTTAAATGCGATGACTGAGATTTCAGCGATTAAAGTTGCTGCGCCAAATGTGTTGCAGAAAGTTGTTGATGACGCTATCCAGATTCATGGTGGTGCTGGGGTTAGTCAAGATACTCCATTGACTTCGTTCTTTATTCAGGCACGTTCTTTACGCTTAGCGGATGGTCCTGATGAAGTGCATAAAGGTGTGATTGCACGCATTGAATTGGCTAAGCGTGGTTTCTTTAATAAGAAGCGCAGTTAGTCGGTTAGAAGTATTTTCCAATACCCATAAAATACTGTTGTACCAGCCCCGATTCGATAATGGGGCTGTTATTAACAGTGTCACTAAATTGATAGTGACGTAGACCTGCATATATTCCCCAGTTTTTATTCCCGTTTTGTTGCCAACTGAAATCATACGTTGCAATTAACTCTAACTCTGCTGACCAGCCATAATCCGCTTTGTAAGACTCTTGATTGTTATTGGCTAGCTCATCATTGTTAATGCCGTAATAATAGTCATTTAAATTTTGGCTTTGAGATTGCACGCCTAGGGTTGTTAGTAAGCGGATGCTACTGAAATTAGAAAACGGTTTGAAGCTATCTCGGCGATAGGCTGTTAGTTCAATCTCTTGGCCTTTGTGGGTAGAGGATATGTCTTGTAGTACTGCAATGCGTCCAACCCATCCGTTATCAAAGCGTCGGCCTACTTGTAAGCCAGTTTCTAGTGCGCCTTTTCGTTCATGAAGGTTGTAGTTGCGCAAAAATTGACTGCTTTTAATATCTTCTTTAGAAAGGCTGCTGTGGTTTCTGATATTACCAATGAGGGAGCTGAAATAGGTTCCATCGCGATAAAAATTGTAACCGAATCGATTAGCTTCAATAAAAACTGGGCCGAAACCTCCAAATATCAGTGGTGTTGCTTTTAGGGTGTTATCCACAGCTTTGAATTGACTATTTTTTGCTGTAGTTGCTACGGACCAAAGGCCATACATAGGTTCAATCAGTGCATCAGTTAGTGATTGCTCATCAGACAAGGCTTTAGCTGAAAAAAGGGAGGAGAATGTTGATAATGAGGTGCTAATGATAAATATTTGATGAGCTTTCATAGTGGTAGCCTTTGCTGAACTCGAGAATTTAATGTTCGCTATTTAGTCCTTGAATAGCTTTGTGTGTATTTACTGGGTTAGGTTCAATGTTGGTGATGACTAACTTTATTGCTGACTTCTAACGATCTCCTTTATTTGGCGTTATGTTCAGCTCTGAGTGTGAGTATTCACTCAATACCGTAGTTAGTGTTCACTATCTATAACAAAATTGTCTAACTGAATTTTCCTTTCAATGTTAGTGGGTGCAAACCTAATAAATTACTTTAACTTTATTGCCCAGAGCCACAGGGCATAAGAGTTTTCCACAAGTAAATTCGGACAGTTTCATCTCTTTTACCTGAAATAGTCGCTAAGTCATTGTGAATCAACGCAAATTTTCACATATCCACAGCGTATATGACCTTGCAAAACAGCCTCAGCGTTTCTATAGTGTGTAGTAGTGGGCTAAAGTGGGTAAAAGTGGGTTTTTGTGAGAAAGACCTAATAAATTACTCGGCAACAATAATAGGGTGGGTAAGTCTGTGTTTCGTGGACTCAATGCGGTTAATTTAGATGCTAAAGGAAGGCTGGCAATCCCGATGAAATATCGGCAGTTGCTGGTGGATCTTTGTGCTGGGCGTCTGGTTGCCACTATTGATACCGAAGAGCGCTGCTTGTTGATTTATCCTGTTGATGAATGGGAAGTGATTCAAGCCAAAATTGAAGCGCTGCCGAGCTTTAACCCTAGTGCCCGAAGAATTCAAAGATTGCTGATTGGTCATGCTACTGATATTGAGTTGGATGCCAGTGGGCGAATCTTATTGTCTCAGCCGTTGCGCGAATATGCACAGCTAGAAAAAGAAACGGTATTGCTGGGGCAAGGTAAAAAATTAGAACTGTGGAGTAAGGAACTGTGGAATAGCCGTCGTGATGATTACATCGCTGAGGTGAATGCCCCTGAAGTACTTCCAGACGAACTATTAAATCTTTCTTTATAAAGAAGTCTTATGGCAAAACGTAGCAGAACAAAGTTAAGTAAGACTGAGCGCGAGCGAATAGCACTCGAACAGGCTGAGCAAAAGCAAGGACAGCTTGATTCTGGAGTGGGCGAGCAGGAAGATCATTTTACCGTATTGCTACATGAAACCGTTGATGGCTGCTTGGTCGACCCTGATGGCATTTATGTTGATGGTACTTTTGGTCGCGGTGGCCATAGTGAGCTGTTATTGAGCAAGCTGTCTGAAAAAGGTCGCTTATACGGCATTGATAAAGATCCGCTAGCGATTGAAACCGGTAAAGCGTTAGAAGAAAAAGATTCACGTTTTCAAATTATTAATGCCAGTTTTGCTGAGTTACAAGAGCAATTACAAGCTCGTGGTATCGAAAAGATTGATGGCCTGTTGTTAGATTTAGGCGTTTCTTCTCCGCAGCTTGATGATGCTGAGCGTGGTTTTAGTTTTATGCGTGACGGCCCGTTGGATATGCGTATGGATCCAACGTCGGGTGTCAGTGCTGAGGAGTGGATTGCTAAGGTTAGTGCTGAAGAATTAGCACGAGTGATGAAAGAGTACGGTGAAGAGCGTTTTGCTCGTCGTATGGCGAATGCCGTTGTTCGTGAGCGCGAATTACAGCATATCAACCGTACTGTGCAGTTGGCTGAGATTTTGAAAGAAGCGAATCCGGCTTGGGAAAAGCATAAGCATCCAGCAACCCGTGCTTTTCAGGGTATTCGTATTCATTTAAATAACGAATTGAGCGATTTAGAAAAAATTCTTGATCAATCTATCGATGTGCTGAAAGTGGGTGGTCGTTTAGCGGTGATTAGTTTCCACTCATTGGAAGATCGAATCGTTAAGCGTTTTATTCGTCGCCAAGAGCAAGGTCGCCCTGTTCCAAGAGGCTTACCAATCCAAGAAGATGACTTGGGTAAAACCATGAAAAAAATGAGCAAGGCAATCAAACCAAAAGCGAATGAGGTTGGTGGTAATGTGCGTGCACGTAGTGCGGTATTACGTATTGCTGAGCGTATTGAAGGCGAGAGAGACTAAGGTTGAATGAGTTTTTCTAGCAAGCAAAATGCAATTGTTTTTATCTTGTGGGTTGCTGCAATTATTAGTGCTGCTATGCAAGTTTCTGCAACCCATTGGCATAGACAGTTGGTTGCAGGTTGGCAAGTATCAGAACATCAGCACTTGGTGTTAGAGCAAGACTATGGGCGTTTATTGTTAGAGCAAAGTGCATTAACCGCTCATAGCCGAGTTGAACGTATTGCAAAAGATAAATTGCAAATGATTGAAGCGAAAGATATTCAGGTGATTCGCAGCAGTCGTTAGTAATGACTTTTAATAAGAGTAATAAAAATAGCGAATTAAAGTGTCTTTGTTAAAAATAGAGTTAGGAAATAACCAATGAAAAGTACTGATCACCGTGGCTAAACCCCGCACTAAAAAAGCAGCCGCATCTGCTAAACAAGAGATGTTGGCTTATAACATTCCAGTATGGCGCTTTGCGCTAGTATTGTGCGTGTTTGTGTCTTTATTGGTATTGGTTGCTGGGCGCATGGGGTATTTACATTTGGTTCAGCAATCGTTTTTGGCTGCTCAGGGTGAGCAGCGGATGGTTCGAGAAGAATCGATTGCAGCGGTACGCGGTGATATTAAAGATCGTAATGGTGAAGCTTTAGCTGTTAGTTCTCCTGTAATGAGTTTGTGGCTGAATCCGAAACTATTTAATAGTGATAATACAAAAAAATTAGCAACGTCTTTAGATATTTCTAGTAGCAAGTTAGCCGCTCGATTAAAGCGTAATAGAAATCAAGGCTTTATGTATGTTAAGCGTCACTTACCACCTGAATTAGCCGAAAAAGTATTGGCGCATAAATTTCCAGGATTATATTCAGAAACTGAATATCGTCGTTTTTACCCAGCGTCTGCTGTGACGGCTCATGTTGTTGGTATGACGAATATTGATGGTAAAGGCCAGGAAGGTTTGGAGCTTGCTTATGACGATTGGTTGCAAGGTGCGCCAGGTCAGCAGCGTGTAGTTAAAGACTTATTGGGTAATGTTATTAAGCAACTCAATGTTTCTGCCGTTGCTAAACCGGGTAATGACTTAAAATTAACGCTTGATTTACGTCTTCAATATTTGGCTTATAGAGAATTAAAAGCTGTTGTCCAAGCGCACAAGGCGAACTGGGGAAGTGCTGTATTATTGGATGCGAAAAATGGTGAAATTTTAGCCTTAGTTAATCGCCCATCTTACAATCCTAATAACCGCGCCAAACTTGACCCTAAAGCGATGAGGAACCGTGCGTTAACCGATATGGTGGAGCCTGGTTCAACAATGAAAGCTTTTACGGTTGCGGCGGCTTTAAAAAATAAAAAATACAACGCTGATACGATTATTAATACCTCTCCTGGTTATATGCGGATTAAACAGAAAACCATTCGTGATCATAGAAATTATGGCGAAATGAGTTTAACTAAGGTCATTACGAAGTCGAGCAATATTGGTGTTGCTAAGCTAGCGCATGAAATGGGATCAGAAAAATTATGGACCATGTTACATGATGCTAAATTAGGGCAAGCAACCGCTTTGGGTTTCCCTGGTGAAGCCGTTGGTAAATTACCTTACCCACAAACACTTGATAAGTTAGGGCTTGCTACATTGTCTTTTGGTTACGGCTTAGCAGTAACCCCTTTACAGCTTGCACAGGCTTACACGGCATTTGCTAATAAAGGTTGTGTACAAGAAGCCCGTTTGATTATGACGAATGAGCAAGTTCCATGTCATCAAATTATGCCAGCAAGCGTGGCAAAAGATATGACAGAGATGCTAGAAACTGTAACTCAAAAAGGTGGTACAGGCACTCGAGCAAAAGTTGAAGGCTATCGCGTTGGTGGTAAAACAGGTACGTCGCATAAAGTAGGTAAAGACGGTTATCAAGATTCAGAATATACAGCGATATTTGCAGGTGTAGCGCCAATATCTGACCCTCGATTTGTATTGGTTGTCGTAATCGATCGCCCGCAAGGTCAAGAATATTATGGTGGCGAAGTCGCAGCTCCTGTGTTTGGTCGTATCATGGAAGAGGCGTTACGTACGTTACAAATTGCCCCCGATCAAAGTCAAGACTTTCATATTGCCGAGGTATCTCGGTGATGAATTTAATTCAACTACTACAAGCAATTTTGCCAGCGACAATCTTGTCACAGTTAGATCACACATTAGAAATAAAAGGCTTAGTTACGGATAACCGTGATGTTGAAGATGGTGATTGTTTTATTGCTTTGGCGGGTATCACGCATCATGGAAAACAGTTTATTGACGATGCGGTTCGTCGTGGTGCATGTGTAGTTTTAGTTGAATCAGATGATGACGGTATTGAATTTAAAGTAAATCAGCAAAAACAAAAAATTCCTGTGATCTCGCTGTCGAATTTGAAAGCTAATGTGAATGCTTTACTAATTCGTTTTTATGATGCTTCAAGCTCTGCTTTTGATATGCGTTTATTTGGTGTTACCGGTACTAATGGTAAAAGTAGTATCACTCGATTTGTTACTCAAATGAGTGCTGATTTAGGTCAGTCAGCAGGTTTAATGGGTACATTAGGTTTTGGTGTTTGGCCTGATGTTATAGAAAGTAAAAATACGACTCCAGAACTTGCCGTTTTATTACGACAATTTTCGGCAATGCAGAAGGCTGGCGCACAAGTTGTGGCGATGGAAGTTTCTAGTCATGGTATTGAACAGCAGCGAATTGAAGGCTTAACTTTTGACTCTGCTGTGTTTGCAAATCTTAGCCAAGATCACCTTGATTATCACGGTGATATGGAAAGTTATTTTGCGATTAAACGTAAGTTATTTTTACCAGAAAGTTTGCAGT
>Ga0115572_10004616_pt1 | contig 10699 bp, 9 predicted proteins | sample COGITO_mtgs_1206_FD_88681 | JGI IMG/M metagenome (GOLD analysis project Ga0115572, IMG submission 88681) | Pelagic marine microbial communities from North Sea - COGITO_mtgs_120607 | ecosystem: Environmental > Aquatic > Marine > Epipelagic | place: Germany:Helgoland, sampling site Kabeltonne... | reverse complement strand
TTCAGCAAGGGACCCTTATTAGCATTACCACCAGCTTGAAAACCACCCGAACCACCCGAACCACCACAAGCGCTTAAAACCAGAAGGCTCAAGGGTGAAAGAAGCATTGGGCTCTTCGAGCGCGACTTACTTAAGGATGAGAACTTCGAAAGTTGTGTCCCAGCTAAAGGGGTGGGGCTGGCCATAAATTTTTTCCCCCAATCATTAGACCGTAGTAACTTTTAGAATAAGTCATGTGTTATTTTTAACAGCCGTTAAAATCGAAGTATGACGTAATCTAGCTCTTTCTAAATCGGCCGTTTTTTGTTTTTCAATCAAATTTCGTTGTGATTTATATTTTTGTTCAATAAACCTCATCTCATTATGGAAACGGTTCATTTCCTTTTCTACGGCGCTGGTGTTTTTATTCTCTGTTTTCATTCCAATTTTCCATATCTGATTAGTATCTTATGGTATTCATTACCATTTATACAGTCGAAGGTTAAAGCCGACTTTGTGACATAACCTACATTTTATTTTGATTTTTAAAAGTAAGATTAGATATAAATCGATATAAATTATATTTCGTATTCTTTAGTCCTAAATAAAACTCTTCTAGAGTTAATTTCGTTGGTAAAGACGCCACGGCCGCTCTTGCATGAATGAAGTCATGGCCTTTTTTAACTTATTGGGAGCAGTTTCTTTAAAAAAGGTATTGAACTACATCCAACACGTCTAATTTAAAAGGACTTAGAAATCTGAAATTGTAGTTGATCAATATACACGGTTTTATCAGCCGAAATTTTATTTCTGCGTAATTTAAACAAATATGAATATCTTTCGCCTTTAATCGCTAACATGACTTCTGCAAATGGATCTATACCATTCCCATTTGCATTTTTTTCAATCTCCATCGCTGTGGGTGTCCAAGCATGTCCTGTTCCATTAAATTCCCATTTACTTAATCCCAATCCAATAGAGGATGTGAGATGAGGTCCAAATAAATTTTGTGTTGCTTTCATCATCAGGTTTGTGGTGTTTAAACCCGACGATATTTTGCCAGTGAGAGCTGTTCCTCTTCGAAAACCTGTTAAGTTATTGCCCTTTACTTCGCGATTTTCTGCTTCAATTAGTAAATCAACCGAGGTTCGCTTTGGCAAGTCAGTTAAGTGATATACAATTCCAATTTTTGTATACACCGACTGAATGTTTCCATTAAAGTTGGCATCAGAATAAGATATTGATTGATTTGGAGCATATCCAAATCCTAGTGCACCAGTAATATTTATATTTTTTGAAAGTAGAACATTAATTTCGGCCCCAACAGCGCCAAGTTTATAAGCCGAAGTTATCCCGTCTACTATTAACGGTTCAGAAGAAGTTTCGAAAAAGGAGAATGCATTAAGATTAGTTATAGCAAAGTTTGAGTCTGCTTTTACAGAGTTTAGCGTGGCCATAAAAAAAATGAAAATACTAACAGTTGAGCGCATTAAATAGATTTTGTTCATGTTATTGGGCGCCTCTCGTAGAGTTTTCAATAGTTATGATGAGTGGGGAACGACTAGTCATTTTTCAACCTATTTTATAATTCTAATCTCTTAAAGCGAGTTCTTGAAGTCTAGATATAGGTGCCCAAAAGTAGTCCAATACACTTCTCTTGCCCGATACAACATCAACAGAAGCCGTCATGCCAGGAATTAATGTAATGTATTCACCGGTACTTAGCTGAAGTGTCTCTTCCCACGTTACATCAATTGCGTAGTAGGCTTCGCCGTCGCCCTGTTTTGGAATTATGGCATCGGGGCTAATAGATGTTACTATTCCTTTAATTGAACCGTATTTAGCTGAATCGTAAGCAGACAACCTAATTTTTGCAAAATCACCAATCGCTATTTTGGAAATATCCTTTGGATTGATGCGGCCTTCAAGTTTCAACCCCTCGTCGGTTGGTACCAATTCTAGCAAAATGTCTCCAACAGAGACATATGCGCCATCGGTTCGGTAATTTACTCGATTAATAATGCCATCCATTGGGGATCTAACTGTGCTTCTGTTAACCCTTTCCTTAATTGATGGCAGAGCTTTGAGGAGTTCACGCCTGTCGGCTATGGTCTGCGACAATAATGCCAAAGCTTCACTTCTATATTCGTTTTGTAACGCTCCTAGGCGCTGTTTCAATTCAGTTATGGAGATCTTGGATGTTTCTATTTTGGTTTGACTTTGAAGTTTAGAAACTTTTGCTCGTTCCTGCTCCCGCTTTAACTCAAGCAAACGAGTTTCAGGCGCAATTTTTTCTATAACAAGTGGCTCTACTAATTTTCTTTCCGATATAACCAATTCGAGCAAATTTTCTGCTGACACTTTACTATCCTCAGCAGAAGCAAGTTCCGCCATTGCTTTTAATAAGCTTTGTTCCAAAATATTTTTTTGATTATCTAGTTCTTGTTTTCGAGCATTAAACAATTGTAGCTCGTTATCGGCAAATTCAGGTGCTTTGCTTGCATGTGCTTCTGACACCTGAAAACTTGTATTAGAGATTTCTGCTTTAAGCCTAGCTTCCGTAATTGACAGGGTGGCCTCGCGTTGTACTAGCCTACTTAGCTCTGACACTGCATCGATTGGATCAATTTCAAATAGAATATCTCCTTTTGCAACTAAGTTATTTTCTTTAACGAGCCTCTGCTTGATGACACCAGCTTCAGAGGCTTGAACTAATTGGTTTTGCAGTTTGGATACAATTTTTCCCTCCCCGCGGGTGACATTATCAAGTTCGGTATTCTTCGCCCAAAATATCATAGAAACCAAAAACGTTAAAATTATAAGAAGAATAAGAGAGTTGCTAATTCCGCTTGTATTGGAAAGTTCTCGACTAAGTTTTTTGAAATTAGGCTGTTTCATCTTGCTTCTTTTTTTGTGATTGACGAATTTGTTCCGGTGAAGCGTCAGTTACAATTGATCCATTTTCTATCACTAAAATACGATCGACTAATTTTAATACTGAATTCCTGTGGGTGATCACGAGAAGCGTTTTATCCGATATATATTCTCTTAGCCGGGTCAGCACGGTGGCCTCGGTTGCAGTATCCATTGAGCTCGTTGGTTCGTCCAAAATGAGGAGACTGGGAGAGTGCAGGAGGGCGCGACACAGGTTAATAGATTGTTTTTGTCCACCAGAAAGCCCTGCGCCGCGCTCACTTAACTGCAAGTCATAACCAAGTTGATTGATACCTATAAAGTCGTCAACACCAGAAATTTTAGCAATATTTAGAATGTGATCATCTTTATATTCTAAGAATCCCATCTGTAGGTTTTCTTTGACTGTTCCGGAAAAGAGCCAACTGTCTTGGAGCATTACGCCTACATTGCGTAAAAAATCAGTTTTATTTATTTGTTGAACATCCACTCCGTCGAGAAGTATTGCCCCCTTATCTGGGGCAATCAATCCGGATGCCAAGCGAGCAATAGTTGACTTTCCGGATCCCATCCGTCCGACTAAAGACACCTTCTGTCCAGCTTCTATCTTAAAAGACAAATTTTCTAAAATTGGAGAATTTGTCTCAGGAAAAGTGTAGGTTACGTTCTTAAATTCGATAGCTCCGCTGAGGGAAGGGCGACTTAGGCCGTGTTCTGTGTCAGTTGACGTCGTTGTTGTTTTCATGAGTGCGTCTAAAGATTTGTAAGCCTGGCGCGCAGAATTCGCTCGCGTCAGTGCAGAGGCAAGTTGTGAAAGAGGTGCAAGCGTTCTACCACCTAATATGACGGCGGCGATCATTGCTCCCATTGTAATGGTTCCATCTTGAATTAGAAAAACCCCAAAAAAGATTGTCGCAATTTGTGCAAATTGCTGGATCGAGGCTGCAAAATTTATGGCAAACTGAGAAAACATTCTGTTTTTCAGCCCTAAATCTGACTGTTCCACAGCAGCATTCTCGAATCGTTTGCTCATCAAACGTCCTGATCCCGTGGCTTTGATTGTTTCTATGCCGCCAAGTGTTTCGATCAAAATTGCTTGTTTTGACATTCCAGATTTCATTGAGGAACTTGCTATTTTTGCCAGAAATGGCTGTATGGCTAAGCCAACGATAAACACTAAAGGTACCGCTGCTAGCGGTACATAAGCTAATGGTCCCGCTATTAAATAAATAACTCCAACAAAGAAAAAAACGAAAGGCAAATCAACTATTGCAACCAAAGTCGCTGAAGTAAAAAAATCTCTTAAAGTATCGAATTCTCGTACTACACTTGCCACAGCGCCAGAGCTTTGTTGTTTAGATTTTGGCTTTATTTGCAAAATACTTTGAAAAATTTTTCTAGCAATCGTGCTATCGGCACGTTGGCCTGCTTTGTCAATGAAATGGGCGCGAAGGGTCTTGATTACGAAATCAAAACCGAGTGCAATACTGACGCCAATAGTTAAGGCGATAAGTGACTCAATTGCTTCGTTTGGAACGACGCGGTCGTAAACGACCATAATAAACAATGAACTGGAGAGCCCTAGAAAGTTAGACATCACAGCGGCAATAATTACTTGAAAATACAACCACTTACTTCGCAATAGAGCACTAAAAAACCACGATTTATTTTCAGTTTTCGCGGTCTCAGTTTGTTCCAAGCGCGCTAATATTGCGTATCCTGAGAAATTTTCCTGGGCATCAGTTTCGTTAAGATACTTTTCAACAAAATCATCCTTGGGGCTCGCAACTCTATAAATTCTTTCGTCGCTTACCCCGTATAGTAATCTCGGATCACTATTTTTATCAAATATAACCATTGGGCACATGTTATCGGTGATCTTACCAAGGGAAACTTTGCCCAGGCTTGCCCGGTAACCACATTCTGTTAAAACCTCAACCACGTGTTTGGCTTCAAAGCCATTGTCTGAGGCAGTACTTAGGTCAAAAATAGATTGTGCGCTAATCGATGTCCCATCAATTTTCAAAAATTGTTGTATACAATTGATAAGGGGGTCTATTCTAGCTTGATAAGGGTCGGACACATTTAACTTTTCCAAGTTATCTTCACTCAAGTCCGGCATATTGTTTCTCATTTCAAACCTATTTTGCGTTCTCAGTGGAAACAGTTACATCAAAATCTATAAAATTAAGTAAACTGTCAGAGTTTCTAGCCAGCTCGTATTGTAATATTGTAAGTTCAGACCGCAAGGTTATTATTTGGTCCGAAATTTGATACACCGCAGCATTGGCGGATAAAATTTCTTTCATATTAGTTTGACCAGTAGACATTTGGTCCGACAAGATTTGCAGCTTTGTATCCGCGCGTTTTTTTTTGTTTTGTATCTCTTTAATTTGTTTTATCAACGTCTGTTTTTTTGACAAGCCTGCATCAAATTTCCTTTTTGTCTCTTGTTTTATTGAGTCCAGTTCGTTTTGCGCGGCGGATAAGCTTTGCTTTGAGGCGTCAATTTTTGCTTTTCGTCTTCCACCATCTCCGATAGTCCAATTAGCCACTAAACCTAATGAATAGGTCGTCGGATCATCATTTGACATGGGCGAACTTACGCCTGCATTGGCTGAGACAGTTGGTGACATAGCTGCTTCAGCGAGCCTGAGTTGGTAGCGCGCTGCAAGTAGTGCTCCAGCCGAACTTTTAATTTCAGGAGCTGTCTGCCACAGTACATTTAAGTCAGAAGTGTTTATCTCTGATAAAGGGGACTCTACTACAAAATTTTCGTTTGGGACTTTTTGAAAAAACCTGAGAATTTCGTTGATCGATCGATCTTTCTTCTCTGATAATTGCAATTGGCGCAAATTAAGCTCGCCAATTTCAGAGTCTGCAGATAACAAAATTGATTTGTCAATCAGTCCACTCGACGTCAATTTTTGTATTTGATCTCTTAATTTGTTTGCCCTTTTGGAAAATTCATCAAGCAATTGCAGTTGGGCGGTTGAAGATTGATATTCCACCACAGCTGAGGCTACGTCAAATGCAACTGATGATGCTATCGCTTTGAGCGAATTTGCCGCGTTGATACTGTCAATTCGTGCTAGTTCGACTCTAGCGTCTGTTTGACCACCATCGTAGACAAGCTGGCTTAGTCTCAAGCTAGCGCTAATACCGGCCGTATTGTCTGTTGACAATTTCGTCTCTTCACGCATGAACCCAGATGTAGCATCAGCATTTAACTGCATTTTTCGTGATGCTGACTCTACTTTTACTCTGTAATTTTTTTCTCGGAATTTTGCCGCTGCGGCCATGAAAGTTGGGTCTTTGGGTATTGACTTCAACATAGCCGATTTTAGGTCCATCGCTTCAGCAATTTTTTCAGTGTTACGTATTTTTTTATTTTCTGGCTTCAGCAGCATTATATCGTTTATTTCATTCTGTAAATTAGAACTTGGCGCTGTGCACCCTGAAATTGCAATTAAAGTAACAATCGCGATGTTAGCTATAGGATTATGCATTAAACGCAGTCCGCCGTATAATATTTAATTTTGCAGATCGTAGATTTAAACTTTAACAAGAATCACCATACTCTTCAATGGTACCTAGGTCATATTTTTTTACAACGAATATGTAATAAATTATAGGACTTAATTGCTTTGAAGTGCACTGCAAAAAAATTGTTTTAAATGATTCCTAATCTTTGAAGCTTTTTGTGTGTTGGGGCACTATGGTTCTACTCATGGAAATATCCAGAGGGCCAAGCATATGGAGATACACCAGCTACGGTTTGATCTAACTCCACAGGAAATTTTGCCGATATGGCTATCGAATTTCGAGAGACGTACATGTAAGCAGGTCCTATTTCGCCAAGTAATTAGGTAAATTGGATCGTAAGTCGGCTGTCATTTTGACGAATTGGTACTGAGATTCCTTAATATGGCGAGGGGTCCAAGCCTTGCTTTAACCTTTTTATAATCTTCTTTACATGTCGCTCCATGAGACCATACGATTTTGTAACCGTTCAAGGTGCAATGCACTGCGTAAAATATTGGGTAAACGCTGGGCGGTAAAGTACGGGTTGATAGTGCAAGCGGGTCTCTCTTTTGAATGTATCTGGTGTAAAATGAAACTAGCACTATTACTTACCGCTTATTGGAATTTTGAACCCTTCATAATATTTGGTTCAGCGGAGCAAGGCTCCAACTAAAGTATCACTGGTTGTTAAAAAATGCTGATCAGACATTCGTGATATTGCGGAATTTAGCGGCGTTATGAACAAGCAAATGATATGTAACGACATAGGCAAGTGTGAAGAAAATAATTGCCGTTAATGCTCCGCGCGTATCCTCAATGAGTGAATATCCCAAAAAGCAGGGAAGTGCCATAAGTGGCCAAGACAAGAACGAACCGATAGGGTTTGCCTCCTTCACTCCAATGGTTTTGTGGGTCATCAAAATTACGAGGCGCATAAGCACATGATGATAGTGGAGTTTGTCAGGCCGAGAAATGGGGTGCCCTGTTATCAGGCGCCGCACCATGGCAAACACAGTATCAAGCACTGGCCAAAGAACGATTAGCAAAACCCCCCATGCCGAGATATTAGGTTCACGGTTTAGCAGAATAATTGCATTCCAAGCTATCAGATGACCTATGGAGTAGGCACCAGCGTCACCTAAAAACACGCGTCCATGCGGAAAATTCATACACATAAAGCCGATGAACGAAACACAAATAACTGCATTAATTATGATAAGATCTGTATGTCCATATTGGTACGCGACCAAGCCAAAGCTTACCATAATTACTATAACCACGGAGCTAGAAAGCCCATTTAAGCCATCTATTAGATTGATGGCGTGAGTCATTCCAGTCGATGCGAAGATTGTGAAGGCTATGCCAAACAAACTAACAGACATCAAAATGTCAACAGCTGGGATATTCAAGCGTGTGACGTGCATATTTAAAACAAGGATTGCTAATACGGCTGAGAATGCCGCAACTCCCAGGCGTAGCGATGGGGGCGTATCAGGTCCTAAATCTTCTAACAATCCAATCAAAAAGATCGGCAAAGTAGTCCAAAGGAGTGTCCCAAATAAATCGTTGCCAGATAAAAGTGCTCCAGAGAGAACTCCGACCGCAATTGCAATTCCACCAACCCTAGGCGTTGGTGCCGTATGTACTGATTGCTTCGCATTTACATGACGATTTGCACGTTTGGCAAATGCCTTACGTTCCCTGTAAATGACTAAGAGCGTAAATAATGTACTTAGAAACACAAGTATAAGAACCAAAATGTTTGACATCATTACTCTGGATCTCCATTGTCTCGCTATCACATCAAGTACAAGGACAGTCGCGTGCAGGTCAAGGGAGTTTATTCAAAGTTTCTTGAAGCCTTCTTGTCTAGCCCCCAATTTCAGAGCCAGTAATATTGGGTTTTCTAATAAGGTTTCTGGTGCTGGAGGTAGCATGCCAAGCGCAGTATGGGGTCTGATGTGATTATATTCCGTTGGCCAGACATTGATTGCCACCTGCGCCTGTTTGATGCTGTTGAACCATTGGGAATTGAGGACTTCTCTGCGCAGCGTGCCGTTGAACCGTTCGTTGTAGCCATTCTCCCAGGGGCTACCTGGGTAGATTTGGATCGGCGTCACCCCAACCCTTCTAAGCCATTCTTGGAGGTGTTCAGCAACGAACTCCCCACCATTGTCAAAACGGATAAATTCAGGTTTTCCGTATTCCAAAAGCAGACGATGCATGACTTCTAAAACATCGTCTGAATTCATTTTGTCTTTCACCTCAACACAAAGCGCTTGGCGGGTATATTCATCCAAGACGGTCGGCATTTTGTAGCTGCGTCCGTTACTCAGTTTGTCGTGTACAAAGTCGATAGCCCAAACATGATTAGCATGCGTAGGTCGCAGGCGAATGACCGAGCTGTCTTTGTGATACAGCCGCCGTCGCTTTTTATGTCGCTCAGGTAGTTTTAGCCCTTCTTCGCGCCACAAACGCTCAACCTTCTTGTGATTGACGCGCCAACCTTCGATACGCAGAAGTTCAGCAATCTTACGATAGCCATATCTGCCGTGCTGCTTGGCCAAGCGGATCATGGCTAAGCGTAATGCATCATTATCTTGGAACTTGGCTTTGTAATGCAAACTTGAACGCGACACGCTGAGCACTGAACAGGTACGTCGTTCTGAAGTGTTCAGCTTTTTACGGGTGTGGATCACGGCCTGACGCAACCCATCAATCGTCAGACCTTCAGCTTTAAATAATCAAGGCTCTCCTTCAGGATCAGCTTATCCAGTTGCAGGTCCGCAACGATTTTCTTCAGCCGCTCGTTTTCTTTTTTAAGTGCCTTCATTTCCGAAAGTTACGGCCTACCCAAACCACCAAATTTCTTCCGCCAATTATAATAGGTTTTGTCCGAAATCTTGGCCTTGCGACAAGCGCTCAAAACATCCAAGCCATCGTGCAAACGAATGTCAATCTCGCGCGATACCTTCAGCGCATCCTCATCCGAATACCGTTTCCGTGCCATTTTCCACAACTCCCTTGGTCAACAAATACTGGCACAGTTGTAGGGGGCCAAGACAAGAGCTTCACCAACCAGAGGTACAAGCCGTTTGCTGCCAGTGGTCTTCAATTGTCGCCAAGGATGCGGGACAAGTTTAATATGTGGGCACTGATGCTTCAGCTGCACATCATTCCACACAAGACCTAAAGCTTCCGATAAGCGCATTCCAATATCCGATATTAGAGCAATAAGCAGTCTGCGTTCATCTGCGATATCAAAACAAACCTTCTGAACTCGCTGAATATCTTCGTTTGATAGAGAAGGATGTTTAGGTCGTTCCTCATTCGGCAAATACGTTTTTGCGAATGCGTTAATGCAAGACAAGCCATCTTCTTGAATGGTGATATTTATTGCTGCTCGGATTGTGGAGAATATCCTCTGAACTGATGTTGAGCTGAGTTTACGTCTGAACAATTCATGTCGGAAAGATGAAGCATCAGATGTCGAATAAGTATCCAGAGGACGATCACCAACATAGTCGATTACGCATCCAATATTTCTCTTAGCTACAGTGAAAAATTGATCACTTTTGCCTATACCTTTTAACAGGCAGTATTCGTTTAAAGCACCAGACAGTTTTGGAAGATTTGAAGTGAAGCTCTTCGCTGGCTGGCCTTTTACTAGTAAATTTGAAGCCGGAACATCAATGTTTGAGATGCGGAACTTCAACCAAAAATCATCAAGTTTACTAGCAAATGAATTACTAGCCTTCATAGTAGCGCTTTTGCTGCGGGTACTCAAACACATGACGATACGACGTTTAGCATAGTGCTTTTCTGGTAAAGTAATAAACTCCAACTTTGCACATCAAATAATGAACAAATTTGTCTACCATGTTGTCTACTCCACATCATTCGAAAAAAATTGAATGATTACAAATAATTTGGTTAAGCGCAGTGTCGGAAGGATTTTGGAGCGGGTAACGGGAATTGAACCCGTAACTTAAGCTTGGGAAGCTCGCGTGATACCTTTTCACCATACCCGCGCTGCGAGGATGCCTAGCGGCTTCCCGACAAGCGGTCAAGCTGCGATTGGCGAGCTTAGCGCCTCCTGCGCCGCCGCCCGCCGGAGGTGTTGTCTCCACCACCTGTATTAAAATTCACATCGGGCAATGGCACCGCAGATTTCAGCGTTGTGAATGGATCATCGGAATTGGGAATTGCCGAGGCATTGACAAAATGCTCCTGAAACCGTGGCTCAATCGCGGTTTCAATTTTCTCAATTTGGCGCACAATT
>Ga0115572_10004614_pt1 | contig 10702 bp, 7 predicted proteins | sample COGITO_mtgs_1206_FD_88681 | JGI IMG/M metagenome (GOLD analysis project Ga0115572, IMG submission 88681) | Pelagic marine microbial communities from North Sea - COGITO_mtgs_120607 | ecosystem: Environmental > Aquatic > Marine > Epipelagic | place: Germany:Helgoland, sampling site Kabeltonne... | reverse complement strand
AAGGAGGTGTCCGAGTCCGTGAAGCGCGCGCGCAAGGCCGCGGAGACGCTTGAGGAGGCGCTGCACAAGGACGACCACAAGCCGGAGGGGGAGGCGCCCAAGGACAAGGAGGAGGAGGCGCCCAAGGCGGAGGAGGAGGCGATGCCGCCGGCAGTGCAGCGGCAGATGGCCACCCTCAGCCCGGAGGCCGCGGTGGCTCCGCCGACCCTGCGGCGCGAGGCCACCGTGGCCGCCTGAGGCAGCGCGTCGCAGCAGAACCGCAGAGTGTGTGAGTGTGTGAGTGTGAGTGCGTGCGTGAGCGTGTTTGTCCCACTGAAGAAGAAGAAACATTGCATGTAACACGCACACGTTCGCCCACACACGAACACGAGCGCCGAGACCGACACGCGCGCACTACATCGGCCCGGAGCGCGTGGCCGTCCAAAGCGCCTGGTGGGCCACCATCTTCTTCTTGATGTCGGAGGAGACGGCGGTCACGTAGGCGCTGGTACGAACGGCCGCGCTCGTGGCCGTGGGCGCTGGGTGGCCACTGCCGGGGTTGAGGCCCTCGGCCGTGTCGACGGGGGTGGCCGGTGCGGCCGGGGACTCGGAGTTGGCGCCCGTCGCCTCGTGCGCGTGCGCGTGGAAGCCGCCATTCTCCACGAGGGCCAGGCCCATGTGCAGCGGCGCGGCGCTCAGGGCCACGGCGAGCGCGTGCCGCGCCTGGGCGTGCGGCACGTGCGCGCGCGCGGTCTCGCCGCAGGCGTCGGGGCAGCACGAGAGCGCCACGACCACGGGACTCGTGAGGCGGATGGGCGCCTCGGCCTCGGGCTCCAGGGCGTCGCCGCCGCCGCAGCAGCCCTCGAATATGGCGTCGACCGCGTGCGCGGCGCTCTCGAGCACCTCCCCCTCCTGCGCGCAGCAGGGCGCGCCCGTCGCGGCGGCGACCTGGGTCGGGGTCTCGGCCTCCGCCGCCTCCTCGTCGGTCTCCGTCTCGTACTGGCTCCCGTACTCGCTCCCGTACTCGGACGCGGCCTCGGGCGCCTTGTCGGCGCACCCGCAGTCGGGCTTCTCCGGGCCGCACGCGCCGGTCGCCGCCGCCGCCGCCGCCTCCGCGCCCGAGCGCACGCGGAAGAGCCGCTCGTCCAGCTCGTCGATCTGCTTCTCGGCCGAGGCTTGGGTCACCTGCGACTCGGCCAGCTTGGTCTGCAGCTGCGCAATCTGGCCGGCCTTCTCGTTGTTGAGCGCGAGGAACTCCTGCTGCGCCGCGCCGATGCGCTCGTTCAGTGTGGCGTTTGTGCGCTGCGCCGAGGCGAGCTGGTCGGCCATGTCGTCGTGCTTGGCGGTGACCGTCTCGACCTCGACGCGCAGCGCCTCGGCCCGCGCCGCCTTCGCCTCGATGGCCACAAAGGCCGCCTGCTTCTGCATCAGCTTGTCGAACGACGCCTTCGTCTCCGCCTCGCGCTGACGCAGCGCGGTCGTCTCGTTGGTGAGGCTGGTCAGCGCCTGCTTGTACTGGGCGCGCTCCGTCTTGAGCGCGGTGTTGCCGCGCGACACGCTGGCCTCGGTCGTGGTGAGGCGCACCTGCGAGACGCGCAGCTTCTCCTGCAGCTCCGCCATCGCCGCGCGCAGCCGCCCCAGCTCGGCGTCCGCGGCCACCGACGCGATGCCGCCCGTTGCGAGGGGCGCGACAGCCGGCGCTTGCGCGGCCGCGTGCGCCGCCGCGCCCATGACGGTGGTGGTGCTGCTGGTGGCGATGCAGTCCGCGCCCGCCTCGGCCGCCACCACCGCGCGGCTGAAGGCGAGCGCCGACTGCGCGGCGGCGGTGCTAGCGCCGGTGACGCCCGGCCCCACGGGCGTGCGCAGGAACGGGGCCGGATTGCGCGGCGGCGGGGCCGCCGCGCCGCTGGCCGCCGTCATGCGCGGCAGGGAAAACTTGATGCCGCCCTCCGGCACGCTCGTCGCCACGCCGACGCCGGAGTTGGGGGACAGGCTGCCGATGCCGAGGCCCGCGCCGGTCCGCGGGATCGGCTCCTGCGCGTAGACCGGCTCGGGCTCGGCGCGCGCCGGCGCGGACATGGACACGGGGAACATGCTGCGAAGGCTAAAGCGCGACGCCTCTGAGGCGATCTCGGTGGTCTGCCGCACGCTCATGCACCCCGTGCGCCCCCCGGGGGAAAACAACCCAAAGGGGTGCGCCCGCGGCGCAGCGCCCCTTCTTACCATGGTGCTTTTGTAGAGAGTGTTATCCCAACACGCCGTGACCACACACACATGGCCGGTGTTTAAACACGCAGGCACACACACACGCGTACACGCGCCCATGCGCACGATCATGGTCCGCGACCTGTGCCCACCCCACGCCGCCCGCACGCCGGCCAGCTGCTGCCGCGCGGGCTCACCACCGCACGTCCTTGAGCAGGTTGAGGGCGCACATGGTCTGGCCCACGTACTTGGCCTGCTCGACCCTGCCGCGGTCGAGCTCAAAGGCGCGCGCGATGTACCCGCGCACCCGGTTCTCGTTGTGCGTGCCGCGGCCGATGCGGCGCCTCCACTCCTGAAGTTGGCGGTAGGAGTGGTACGGCACAAAGTTGTCGGGGTCCTCGCCCTCCTCCTCGTCCGACTCGCTCGGGCGCGCCTTGACCTTGAGCAGCGCGGCGATCCAGCCGCGGTACTGCTTCGCCTGGTCCCTGCCCTGGTTCTTCAGGGCAGGCTGGCCCTGCTTGCGCGGGCGGGCCTGGAGCGCGACCTGGAACCGGTGCACCGCACGGGCCGCGTCGTCGTCGTCGTCGGACTCGTAGCCCGAGGGCTCGCCGCCCAGCACGAGCTTTGCGCGCGCGACGGGCGCGCGGGGAACCGGGATCTCCTCCTCGTCGCTCTCGCTCTCGCTCTCGCCGTCATCCCCCTCCTCGTCGCTCTCGCTGTAGTCGGCGTCGTCGTCGTCGTCGTCGGCCGCCGCCGCTGCGGCGGCGTTGTGGGGCTTCTTCTTGCGCTCGGGCCCCGGCGCCTTCGCCTCCTGGTAGTCCGCGTCCTTGGGGTCGTCGTCCTCGTCCTCGTCGGAGGCCTCCTCCTCCTCCTCCTCCGACTCGCTGTACTCGCTGCCGCCGCCCTGGTGCGCCGCCTGGTCCTCGGGCTCCGAGGCCGGCCCCTCCTCCTCCTCCTCCTCCTCGGAGTCGTCTTCGGCGCGCTCGTGCGTCATCACTTGGTTCATCTTGATGGTGCGGGTGATCTTGCCCTCGCCCTTGGGCTTGGCCGAGCTCACCTTGAGCAGGCGCGACACGCCTCCGTGCTCCATCTTGCGGACCTTCACGAGGACGGTGCCGGACAGGATGCCGATGACGTGGCCGTTGACCTCGTGCCGGTACTTGATCTCGTCGCCCGAGGCGACGTCTTCGAAGGCGATGATGGGCTCGTCCTCGTCGTCGCTCGGCCCCGCCTCCCTCGCAGGAAGCGCCTGCTTCTTGGCCGCCGGCACGAGGTCCTCCCAGCCGGCGGGGGGGTCCTCATCGGAGCGCGGGTGTTTGGCGGTTCTGGCGGCGCTGGCAACGTTGGCGGCCATCCTTCCTATTTGGCAAGCTTGGCGGCTGCGAGGGCTGGTGGAGGGGGTGCGAGTTGCGGGTAGGGGTACGCGTTGGCGACTCCCGTTGGGTTGCTCAAGTGCAGCGTTTCCGAGGTGTGGCGCTGGCAACCTTGGCGACGAAAACCCGCGGCTCGTGGGTACCCCCCGGACGCCACCGTCGCCAACGTCACAGCCGGCTGGGGGGGTAATGTACGGTGGACCAGCGAGAACCATGCCAACCCGTTCGTTCGATGCTCCGATGAGCGCGGCCCTGTTGCCAACCATGCCAGGTCCGCCGCCACCGCCGAGCGCCAGCGCCAACGAGTTTCGCAAGCCCTCCAGGAAGCGCGGTGGCGAAACCCCGGCGCAGACCGCCGAGCGGCGCAAGAAGCGGACCAAGGCGCAGGCCGTCGAGATCCACTACAACCAGGGGCTCGAGCTCAAGCACGCGGAATACCTGCGCGCGGTCATGCGCCGCAACTACTCGGAGGTGCGGCGCCTCCAGAAGGAGGACAACGCCGCCTACGACGAGGGCAAGCTGCAGCCGCGGCGCACCGCGCTCGACCCGGCCAACGTCGAGGGCGGCGAGCAGCTCGTCGCGGCGGACAAGCGCGGCTACCTGGGCCTGATGCAGCCGCCCGAGAACCCGGGCGAGCACAAGACGATCACCTACGATCAGCTGTGCGACGCGCAGGCGCAGGACAACTTCGACGCGCTCATCTCCGGCAACATCGGCGGCGACGGCGGGCCGCACAACGCGCTGCTGATCAAGAGCACCCGCGAGACCGCCTCCTTCCAGCACGTGTACGAGCACATGGACGCCATCCTCGCGCCGGTGCCCTTCCGGGTGGGGGGCGTCTTGCTGACGCCCGAGCAGCGCCTCGGCATCGGCGCCGCGGGCGCCGCGTACACGCGCGACGTCTACGTCGAGTGCAAGAAGTACCAGCCCGGCGCGGGCGAGATCCCCGTGAGCCTCGGGCTGCCGGCGGGCACGGCGCCCGAGCTCTTCTTCGACAACTGCCCGACGGGCACGGGCAAGACCATCAGCAACCTGCTCCGCGCGCTGCTGCGCGTGGTCTCCGACGAGGCCTTCGAGAACACCAAGCGCGAGTGGGAGGCGCACGCCGACCGCGGCCAGCCGCTCAACAACACGCGCATCGTCGAGTACGGCACGACCCAGCACCGGGAGCTCGCGCGCGTCGTGCTCTTCTTCGTGCCGGCGCCGCTCATGGCCCAGTGGGCCAAGGCGGCCAACGACATGAAGCAGGTCTTCCTCGACTCGGTGGGCCAGAGCTTCACCGTGTGGGAGGGCCTCGACGTGATCAAGCGGCGCGGCCGCGGCCCCAACGGGGAGGCGGGCATCTACAAGACGCTGGGCCAGGCGCACGCGGACACGCAGCAGTACGGCGAGGCCATCCTGTGGCTCATGAAGGCCGAGACCCAGTCCAGCAAGGCGAGCATGCGCAGCGCCCCGCACCTCACGCCCGTCGCGCGCGTCTACGACGAGGCGGGCGGCGAGGGCCGCGCCACCGAGCCCAAGGGTAAGGACCCCGAGAGCGAGGTGAAGCACAACCAGTGCATCAACGCGACCATGACCCGCCTGCAGAAGTCGACGCACAACCAGCCCAACCACCCGATTACGCGCGCGCTCGGCGGCGACGAGATGCGGATGGGCGACCCGCGGCACATGGCCATCCTGTACATCAGCACGGTCCCCGACTGGCTGCGCGACATGGTCGCGCGCGGCATGCGCTCGCGGATGCCGCGCGGCATCCGCCTGATGTCCTTCCGCGTCAGGGTGCAGTCGATCGCCGCCGCGCTGGGCCACTCGGACATGGCCATCCAGTCGGTCGACGACCTGATCACCAACCAGCTGCGGCGCATCGGCGGGCTCGAGTCGCTCCAGGAGGCGGAGAGGAAGGCCCTCCACACGCGCTGCAAGCAGATCATGACGCGCAGCGGCCAGTACAGCGGCAACACGATCGCCGACGTCCTGCAGGGGGCCATGGACGACACCAGCGTCCAGCTCCGCGCGGTGCCCGAGGACCCCAAGCCGATGCACCCGGGCGGCCATCTCAACCACGCGCAGCAGGAGGTGAAGAACTCGCTTAACACGAAGCGCCGCGTGTTCAAGGCGATGCTGCGCCTCTACGACTCGCTGCACAATGCCGTCTGCCCCAAGGAGGCCTACGAGTGCCCGATCCTCATGATCGACATCACGCCGGCGGAAACGGTGGTCATGCCCTGCTGCTGTCACGTCGTGAGCCAGCAGGCGCTCGAGTCCGTGCGCAACAATTCGTGCCCCTTCTGCCGCGAGAAGCTCGGCGTCAACCTGCTCAACCACGCCCAGCTGCAGGACATGCTCGCGCCGCTCGCGCAGCAGCACGTCGAGGCGGAGCCGGACGCCAACGCCGCCGGGCCCTCCGCGCCCGTGGAGCAGGTGAGCGTGCTCGACTCGCCCGTGCCCGTGAACGACGACGAGCGCTTCCGCGCCGTGGTGAAGGAGCTCAGCGGCAAGCAGTGGAAGGCCGGGCCCGAGGCGTCGATCGCGCTCATCGAGCGCGCGCTCGAGTGGAAGGGCGGCAAGGGCGTGCGCATCCTCCTCGCCTTCAACTGCGGCTACAGCCACGGCGGCACCAACACCTCGACCAAGAAGCTGCGCGAGATGCTCACGAAGGCCATCCCGGCGCTCACCTCCGTGGACTTTGTCAACGGCGAGCAAACCAACGGCGCCGTCATCAACTACCAGAAGATCGACGACACGAACCGCGTCATGTGCGTCGACACCTCGACCTCGTCCGTCTCGCTCGCCGGGCTCAACTTCCCGCACACGCACCTGATCATCTTCGATCGCGTCAACAGCCGCTACTCGCTCAAGCCCGCGACCATGATCCAGGCGATCGGCCGCGCGATCCGCCCCCAAGTGCCGCGCGACGGCGAGGGCGCGCGCAGCGCCCTCAGGGAGGACCACTACTCCCGGCTCGTCGACGACACCGCGCGCACCCGTGCCGACGCTGAGCCGATCGAGCTCGAGCCGCCCGAGAGCACCTTCCCCGAGAAGCTCGTCGTGTTCCTCGACGCCGCTTAAGAAGGGAGCCCCAGCCCCCTCCCGCCGGAACCGCGCGCGCGCGCGCGTGTGAGTGTGAGTGCGTGTGAGTGCGTGTGACCGCGTGAGTGCGCGCATGGCGTGTTTCTGCGTGTTTTGTTCTTAAGAAACAGCACTACCACCACCACCACCACCACCACCACTACCCCGTGTCCGCGACCGGTTCGCGCTGCGTTCGCCTTCGCCGCCGCGCGGCCCCCCCCTCCGCCTTTGCGGCCTGCGCGGCTTGCCGCTTCGCAACGCCCGACTCGAAGAGCGAGAGCTGCTTCGTGGGCTTTTGCCTGCCGGGGAATTGCTCGCCCCACGTGTGATCGGGGACGGCGTAGACGCGTGCGGTGCGGTCCTTGGTGATCAGGTCGAGCTGCGCAAAGCGCGGCGTCGCGACGTCGCGCGGCGGCCGCTCGGGCGACGCGGAGCGAGACATGGGCGGCGATGGCGTCAGCGCGCGCCGCGTGGGTCTGGCGTTCGTGTTCATGCTCCCCCCTGGCGTTAGCGAAATGCTGTTAATCCAGCTTTTCCCAACACTGCGGCTCGAAGCTTAGTCTCAACAGCTGCACGCAATAGGCCGCGTCCTCGCTGAGCGTCTCGCTTCGCAGTTGCCGCGTGGCCCCTTCGAGATACTCGACCTTGACGGTGCGGTTGAAGTGCAGCGTTTTCGTGTCCGTGAGCCCGTCGCCGCCTGGCGGCGCCACGCGCACGTGGACCTGCTCCGAGTCGTGCGGCACGAGCTTGGGCGCCAGCACCATCGTCATCGCTGCTCGGTCGTGGGAGTACAGGAAGGCCGCGGGCATGGCCAGTCCGATCTCGGGCGAGAGCACGCACTCCACCCCGAACGCGGCGGCGCACGCGAGCGCGCGCTGGTTGGCCCGCGCCGGCGTCGAGGCGCTCCGCCCGATTGCAAAGTGCGAGCAGAGCGACGACTCGTACACCACGCTCATGTTCCAAAAGGCGCACTCGGGGCCGACGTCGCCGCCGAGCGACGACTCGGACGGCCACTCGGACAGCAGCGCGTTGTTCTCGTTCACGTGCACCACGGGCGGCGGCTGGTCGGCCAGCCAGACGCCGCCGCCGATGAGCGCCAGCAGCACCGAGCCGGCTTTCGTGGACATCTCGCCCCTTTCACCGCTCGCAATTAAAGACCAACCCACTCCACTAGCGGACCGACCTCACACCACGTGGCTCCGCCACTCGCTCACCTTGGGTCTAAGCTCCCGCGCGCCCACGCGCTCGTACTCGAGCGCGGCGTACCGGTCTATGCAGTTGGCCGCGTGCGCCGAGACGGCCCGGAGGAAGCGCTTCGTCGCAGTCCAGCTGCGCTCGGCCGCCTCGGTGCCGGCCTCGAGCGCGAGCTTGTCGAGCGCGGGCGTCACCACGAACTCGGCCGTCGGCACGTAGCCCAGCTCGGAGTCCGCGCCGTCGAGGTCGCGCTCCAGCTTGCGCAGCTGCGCCAGGTGCCGCCCCGGGTCCTCGTACACGAGCAAACTCGACGGCGGCGCGAAGCCCGAGGCCACGAGCAGCGGCGAGTAGGTCGCCTGCACGACGGCCACGCGCCGAAGGGCCCCGTCGCTCTGCCGCGTCGTCGCCTCCACCTTGCAGACCTCCCGCCGGTCCTTGCACAGCGCAAAGACGTGCCCTTCCTCGCCGTCGTCGGCGTGCATCGGCGCCCAGCGCAGCGTGTCGCCGCCCACGGGGATGGCGGCCACCGGCTGCGCGTTGAGCAGCCGGCGCGGCCAGCTCTGCACCTTTTGCATCGCGGCCGTGCCCGTGGAGCGCTGGTGGAAGGTGATCAGCACCACCGAGGCCGAGAAGTCGTACAGGTGGCTCGGGAAGACCGCAAAGGTGGTCGGCACCTCGGCGTCGCGCGCCACAGGGGCCGGCGCAGCGGGGGGCGGCGCCTGTGCCGGCCTGGCCTCCGCGGCCAAGGCGGTCGCAATCTCCCGGAGCGCGGCCGTCGGCGCGCGCTCGGGCACGGCGAGCGCGCGCCCCTCCGCGTCGACGACCACGGTTCCTAGCACCGCCGCGTCCTCGTGCTCGGGGCCCTCGTCGATCGGCGCGTCCGCCTGCAGCGAAAAGGGCAGCGGCGACTCGCCGCTGCTCGGCGTCGGCTGCAGCGGCGGCGTGCGCGGCGGGCTCTCGGTCAGCGCGCCCCAGAAGCCGCCGCGCGGCGAGCCGATGGCCGTGCCGAAGATGGAGCCGCGCGCCGGCTTGGGTGGCGCGCGCCCCCGGACCGACATGTCGTGGCGTTCCCGAGTGGGGCGTGCCACGCCGCCAGCGGAGTTTGTTGCACTCTACTCGGTCCCGGTCGCGGTTATTTTGACGGCCTTCCTTGACACAAGCTGCTCGTTTTCTCAAAAACGTGCGACTTCCGCCGCGTGCCCATAACCCGCGCGCGCCGCGCGTATAGCCAAGGGGGGCCGCGCGTGCGCGACCGCGCCACCGCAGCGATGGTGTTTGAGAATGGGCGGCTCGAGGCCGTGCTCGTGGCCGGATCCGTCGAGCGCGCGCGCCAGCACCCGGCGCGCGCAACGACGGCGCTCAACCCGTGGATGGCCAACTATCTGCGGACGCAGATGGAGAAGGATGGAGGCGGTGGTGGTGGAGGCGGTGGTGGCGGGGGAGGGGGCGGTGGGGGAGGGGGTGGGGGCGGCGGGGGCGGCGCGGCGGCGGCCGCGCGCAACGCCAACGTGATCGACGGCATGAAGAAGGCCAACGAGAAGCGCAGCAAGGAGATCAAGGACCTCGATCAGAAGCTCGACAAGGCGCAGGAGGGCCGCGAGAAGGAGGTGGCGGAGCTGAAGAAGGACATCGAGCAGCGCAACGAGGAGATCGCGGAGCTCAACAAGAAGCTCGACGAGATGGAGGGCAACCTGCAGGAGTACCTCACAGAGGCGGAGAAGGAGGCGCAGGAGGAGAAGGGGGCAGCCAAGGCGGAGCGCGACGAGCTCAAGAAGAAGCTGGCGACGCTGGAGCAGGGCGTCGAGGAGGCCAGGGAGCAGGTGGCGGTCGTCACACCAAAGCAACGCAATGCGCCGGCGCCGCCGGCCGAGGAGCCGCCGCCTCCGCCCGAGGCGCCGCCCTCTCCGCCCGAGGTGCCGCAGAGCGGGGATTCGTCGGACGAGTGGCCCTACAAACCCAGAACAGCAGATGCGCTCCGGGCTGACCAGCCGAGTGATCCCGATACGACGACCGACGAGAGCGAGCCGGCCTCGCCTGTTACGCCCGCGCCCGCTCCCGCGCCGGCCGCATCGCCGCGCGTCAAGTCCGACGGCATGAAGGCAGCCGAGTGGTTGCAGTCGCGGGGAGGGGTGTCTCCGGAGACGCCCAAGACCGCGCCCGCTCCCGCGACGCCCGCGTCGCCGCGCGTCAAGTCGGACGGCATGAAGGCTGCCGAGTGGTTGCAGTCGCGGTCGGAGCCGGATCCGCCGGCGGCGGCGCCCAAATCAAAGAATGCCCTCAAGTTTGCGGCGCAACGAGCGGCGGCGGCGAAGACGAACCCAGCGGACGATCTTCAACCAGTGGTAAAAGTGGCCGCGCTGCAGAACAAGGTGCAGAGTGGGCGCGGGTCCGTCGCTGACGCGATCCAGCTGAACCAGGAGGGCGCCAAGCTGCGCCAGAGGAGCAGCGGCTAGAGGAGGGTCTCCCAAACCCGAGGAACCAATCGTGTGGTACGGCGTGTGTGTGTTTGTGGCGTTGAGTGTGGTGTTTGGCGTTTCAAAACGGGCGGCTCGTACTGGTCCCATACGCATATAGCACACAGCGCGTGGGAAGCGCCAGGTCGCCTTGCCCATGATCTCCGCATTTGCCCTGGCCGCGGCCGCGGTTGCTTGTACTCCTGCGCCGCCACCGCAAGGCGTGAAGCGCAAGGGGCCTCCGCCCACGGCCGTGACGCACGGCCAGGCGGCCGCCGCGCCGCCCAAGCAGGGCAGCACCAAGAAGAGGTGGAAGCGTAGGCCCTGCGAGCAGGCCAAAAAAGACGCCACCGCCGCCAAGAAGGTCACCATTGCCACCGAGGTGGCGCGCGGGCCCTTGCCGATGCGCTGGGCGCCCGACGGCACGTT